>JAESGW010000219.1_pt1 | contig 99353 bp, 92 predicted proteins | sample 9269791 | NCBI WGS metagenome assembly JAESGW01 (sample SAMN16773120, study PRJNA677053) | algae metagenome | isolation source: Aphanocapsa lilacina HA4352-LM1 and co-occurring heterotrophs from near cave... | place: USA: Maniniholo cave, near Haena, Kauai, HI | collected 2009-07-28 | reverse complement strand
GAAGCGGCGGCCTTGCGTGCCGGCTTGGCCTTGGTGGATTCCTTGGCGGGTTCCTTGGCGGATACCTTGGCTTCAGCTTTGACTTCCTTGGCCGCGGGCTTCGGTGCGGCCTTGGGTGCAGGCGCTGCTTCGGTCGCGGTCTCGCGGAAGGCGCGTTCGAGGTCGTCGAGCGAGACTTCGCCGGGACGCAGCGGACGCTCCAGCACCTGATCGACCAGCGTGCCCATGGCAACTTCCTTGGCTACTTCCTTGGTCATCTCGGGCGCCACCGGCGGTGCGGCCACCACGGGCGCTGGCTCGGCTTCGGCTTCCGCGTGGTGGCCGCCTTCGGCCATCGCATGCAGCTGCTCGATCAGGTCCTCGTCGGAGCCCTCTGGCTCGGTCTCGGTCGCCTCGAGGCCGCCCAGGATCTCCTTGATGCGATCGATCGAGGACAGGATCAGCGTCACGGCTTCGGCCTTGACCGGCATGCCGTCGCGGAACTTGCCCATCAGCGTTTCGCCGGCATGGGCAAGCGCTTCCAGCCGCGGCAGCCCCAGGAAGCCGCAGGTGCCCTTGATGGTGTGGACCAGGCGGAAGATGTTATCCAGAATCTTCGCGTCGCTCGGGTCCTGCTCGAACCGCACCAACTGATTGTCGACCGTGTCCAGGCTCTCGTTGGTCTCCGTCAGGAATTCCCGCAACAGATCGTCCATGTGAGCTCGCCTTCCCAGGAAAATTCAGAAATGCCGGTCGTCTCTCAGGCATAACCTTTCGGGTTTCACAGCCACGTTAATTTCACTGTCCGTGCTAATACGGATAAGGTGAATAATGTCGATACGCGCCGTTGCACTGGCGCGATCGCGGCGCCAGGCGGACGCGGCAACGCAAGCCCCGAGACCCTTGTGGTCACGGGGTAACGTCGCGACTGTCGGTTTCATGCAGGCGCGCGGCGGAGATCGAAGCGTTCAGGCCGCGAGCAGCGCGTCTTCGCGCTTCACCAGCTTCCGGACTTCCTTGAGCGCCTTGTACAGCGCGCCTGCGGAGACATGGTTGTTGGCGGCGTCAATCGTGAGGCGGTCACCTGGACAGGCATCGCGCAGCGCGCGCAGGAAGCCTTGATATGCGGTCCGGTAGCGCGGAATGTCGTTCTTCAGATACATGGTCTGAACACAGAGATAGAGACGCTTGGCCGGCGTATTGGCCGTCTCGGGCGTAATGGTATCTCTTTCGCGGAGGATTGGCGCGTCGCCGTCGATCAGGAACGAGGTGCGCGTGCCGGAATTGACCAGAACGGTTTCGCCGATCACGATTCTTTCAAACGGCTTCAGTTCGACACGTAGCGGCACTGGCGTCTCCCGTCCGAAGACGCGCGCGAGCCGAACTCGCGACCTTCGGGAAACATCGTTCACATGAATGCACGGCAATACGCGCCGCCATCCGACCTTCAGGGATTCAGTTCGATGGTGGCGGCGGGGTTTTCCCCGCCGCCTTGATCGTTGACGTCGTCTCGCTTAGCGGAGCAGCTGGAGCACGCTCTGCTGGCTCTGGTTGGCCAGCGCCAGCGCGGACACCGCGATCGACTGGCGGGTCGACAGCGCCTGGCTGTTCGCCGCTTCCTCGTTGGTGTCGGCCAGCGTCAGGTTGGACGAGCCGGTCTGCAGCACGTTGATCAGGTTCTTCGAGAAGTCCTGACGGATCTGCACGATCGACAGGTTCGAACCGAAGGCCGAAGCCTGCGCGCGCAGCGTGGACGACGCGCCGTTCAGCGCCGTCACGATTTCGTTGATCGCAGCGTTGTCCTTGAAGGCGCCCGTGTTCAGGACGTCAAGGCCGAGGCCCGCCGGGTTGAAGTTCACGCCCTGGATGTTCAGCGTGGACTTGCCGGTTTCGTTGAAGGTCAGCTTCAGGGTGTCACCGCCGAGCAGGTTGATGCCGTTGAAGGACGCATCCTGCGAGGTGGTGGTGATCTGGTTGATGATGTTGTTGTACTGGAACACCAGATTGTCTCGGCTCAGCTTGGCCGATGCGTCGACAACCGGAGCCGGAGCCGTGGTACCAGCAGCGAAAGCCTGGCTGGCGCCGACCGCTGAACCGGTGATCGCACCGATCGTGGCCGAAGCCGCTTCGTTCGTCGTGGTGATCGTCAGCTTGCCGGACACGAACGTGGCCTGCAGGTTGTTGGCGGCAAGGGCATCGTTCAACTGGTTGAGCGAGCCGATGCGGCCCGCAGCCGCACCGAACACGATGTCGGTGGCAGTGCCGCCGCCAGTCGCCGCGATCTTCAGGGTCTTGCCTTCCAGCACGCCCGGGACTTCCGTGCGAGCCTGGGTCACGCCGCCTGCCAGACCGAGCGCGCTGAGTGCTGCAGAGTTGCTGCTGGTCAGCGTCAGGTCGCTCAGCGTGCCGGTGTTCAGCGTGATCTGGCCGCCGGTGATCGTCGAGGCCGTCGACGAGCCGGTCAGACCGTCGATCTTCGCCAGCAGGCCGTCGACGTCGCTGTCGATCTTGATCTCGTTCGGATCGTTGCCGACCGCGTTTGCGGCCACGAAGGTCAGCGTCTTGCCGTTGACGGTGAGGGTATCACCCACCGCGAAGGCGTTCGACAGCGAAGCAGCAGTGCCGTCGCCGACGCTCAGCTTGGTCGCGCCGGCCAGAGCACCAGCCGTCACGGCGCCACCGCCACGAGTAGCAGTGCTTTGAGCGACAGTGTTGATTTCGAGCGCGGCGGCCGCGGTACCGGTGACGACGAGGTCGGCGGCCGTACCGGACCTCAGGGTGATGATGCCGTTCGTTGCCGTCGAGGCGTTGGCCGGGGTCGTGTTGCCCGACAGGGTGTCGATCGCGGTCATCAAAGCGCTCAGCGAGGTATCGACGCCCAACGTATAGGCGTTGCCCGAACCAACGAGGCCATTCGCGCCGGCTTCGAAGGTGATCGTCTTGCCGTTGACAATCAACGTGCTGGCGGCGGCGACCGGAACGGTGAGAGCCGACAGAAGCGTCGAAGCGGTCGCATTGACCGGGCCGGCGGTCTCGAGCTGGCCGCCCGGGGTCGTCACCGCGGTGCTGGTATACGCAGCGCGCTGCGGAGCTGAAGTACCGACGAAGGCAGCGTTGATCGGGGTCTGGTCGGCGACGAGATTGTCGGCCGTTGCGCCATCGATCACGACAGACGTAAACGACGACTTGGTCGAGAAACCGACCGTCGTCTGCAACGCCTGATTGGCGACGGACTTGGCGGAGTCAACGAGCTTCTGCAGCGAGGTGATGCCGGTGTTGGCAGCCTGCAGGACCTGCACGCCGTTGCCGATACCGTCGAGGAGATTGTTGATGTCGCCGGCGCGCGCATCGAGCGAAGACGCCGTAAAGAAGTTGGTCGGATTGTCGAGGGCCGAGTTGACCTTCTTGCCGGTGGCAAGGCGATTCTGCGTGGTAGCGAGCAGATCCGCGGTCGACTGCAGCGAGAGGAGGTTCTGGCGAACCGACGACGAGAGAACAATACCTGACATAACTCATATCCTTCTGGATGAACACTATTGACGCAACGCCGCAACTTTCACTGGGCGTCCGCGCCACACTGGTCCTTGAGCGCTACGCATTCGTTAATTTGACCGTCCGTACGAAGACGTCGCGCCAGAAAATCGCTGGCGACTGACGTTTATGGTAAACAGAACCTTAATGGCGCATACGGCTTGCGCGCGAAGCGCCGCATCAGCGGCAGCTTCCGCTGATTGTACGATACCGGTGAAGCGAAGCTTCGACAGAATGTCTCGTTGACGGCAGCAAGCAGGGCCATCGATGTGAACTTCATACTCAAGAATTTTCACAAGACAGCATGATGCCGCCGCCCGGCACATGCGCGTCGGCAAGAGCAATGGCGATGTGCAACCGCTGCGAACCTGCGAGCGCCGCCCGGAGCTGGATACACGCGACCGGCCACGGCACGACCATTCACGCTTCCGTGAAGCAGCCGACGGCGCAGGCAACATATTTCCATCCGGCAATTTTCCTTGCCAACGATATGAGCAGGGATCATCCTGTCATTCGGATCGTACGCAGACGCCCCGAGACCGGCTTTGCCCGTAAGGCAGGAGACTGCTTTGGATTCAGCCCCTCGCTCACCGAATGGATTCCTGTCCTCGCTCACGGCGGACGACTTCGAATTGGTCCGCCCCCATCTGCGCAGCGCCGACCTCGGCCAGGACATGGCGCTGATCGAAGTCGATGAAACGCTCAAGCGCGCCTACCTCCCGCACAGGGGCGTGATTTCACTCGTCGTCAAGCTTGCGCGCGGCGAACATGTGCAGATCGCCATGGTCGGCCGCGACAGCATCTTCGGCGCGCTCTCGGCGCTCGGCGACGCCGTCGCGCTGAACAGCGCCGTGGTGCTGGTACCAGGCGTAGCCTCGACGATCGACCTCGACCAGCTTCGTTACGCCGCCGACCAGAGCGCGACGTTGCGCACGACACTGGTGCGCCACGGCCTGGCGGTCTACGCGCAGGTCCAGCAGACCGCGGGCTGCAACGCCTCGCACACGGTGGAGTCGCGGCTGGCGCGGTGCCTGCTGCACACGCGCGACCTTTCCGGAAGCGACAAGCTCGTGCTGACCCAGGAAGCGATGGCGCAGATGATCGGAGCGCGCCGCAACAGCGTGTCGCTGGTGGCCAACACGCTGCAGCAGGCGAACTTCATCCATTACAGTCGCGGACATATCGAGATCACCAATCTGGACGGCCTGATCAAGACGTCCTGCGAGTGCTATGGGATGGTAAAGGCGCAGTACACGAGATTGCTGCATCCGCGCATTCATTGCGTGGCCGCTTGACCGCCCACTCGCTCGAGGGCGATGATATTTGACCGCACTGATGCGCATCCAGCCCGTCTTTCACCCTGGAATTGCGGCAATCGCTGCCCCTCACCGTACAATTACGGTTAAGCGTGACAATTCGCAGCGCTTCGGCGAGGGGCGGAATTAACGCACTGTTCAATGAGCCCTGATAATTGTCACCGTGCTGACGGGTGCGGTTTCTTGAACTCCTTCGCGTGCTACGCGCATTCACCTGTGTTCGGCGACCTGTTATCTGCGCGGAGTGCGGACATGGCTTTTGATTTGTCGATGCCGATCCTGGTGGTCGATGACTACAGCACCATGATCCGCATCATCCGCAACCTTCTCAAGCAGATCGGGTTCGAGAATGTCGACGACGCCAGCGATGGATCGGCAGCGCTCGCCAAGCTGCAGAGCAAGCGATACGGGCTCGTCATCTCGGACTGGAACATGGAGCCGATGACCGGCTACGAGTTGCTCAAGGAAGTCCGCGCCAGCCCGGAATTCTCCAACACGCCATTCATCATGATCACGGCGGAATCGAAGACCGAGAACGTCATTGCGGCAAAGAAGGCCGGCGTGAACAACTACATCGTCAAGCCGTTCAACGCGGCGACGCTGAAGACCAAGATGGAAGCCGTCTTTCCCGGATAAACCCGGTTGACGCCGCGGCGCGCAACGCGCGCCTCGTCAGGCCAGTTCGCCTCTGCATCGGTTCATTCCAGCGGGTCACGACGTGCAGCCGATTGGCCTGCATCGAGCCATCGCACGGCTTTCGCCACGTCCGCCTCGTTCCGCTGCAAGCATCAGCCGTACTTCTACGGTCAGGGATTTTCACAGACGGATAACGTTGACGAACGATAGTGGCGTGGACGAAGGGGGTTCTCTCATGTTCACGTTTAAAACGAGCGATCAGAAGGAAGTGCGGCGTTTCCGGATCGCCCAGTTCAATGGCAGGACCGCCACCATGCGTTCCGCCGGATCCGCAGTCACCGGCTACGTTCGTTCGATCGTGGAAATCAAGGCGAGCACCCCGCCAGCCTGGACCATCACCATCATTCCGGAACAACCCAGGCCGACCGCGCTCTCGCGGCCCGCGCCTCGCGTAAACTCTTATGCTGAAGATCACTGCTGAGTGCGGCAACGGACGGTCGCGCTGATCGGCGCGACAATCAGCGATCCGGCAGAATCGAGACGGGGTCTTGCGCTGACAACCGCGCATGGCCGTTTCGACATCTGACAGAGATCAGGCGGACTGCAGCAGCGCCTTGCGAACGAGATCCGCGGTATTGCGGGCGCCGAGCTTGCGCATGGCCTCGGCGCGATGGCTCTCGAACGTCCTCGGGCTGATATTCATGCGCAGGGCGCCCTGCTTGTTGGAACAGCCCTCGCTGATCAGGTTCAGCACCTCGCGCTCGCGCCGGGTCAGCGGCTTCTGTCCGGACTCGGATGCGAACATCACGCGCGGCTTGCGGTCAGCATCCCGGCCGCGCGCGGCCAGGCTCTCCGCATCCGGCTTGCCATCGGGCTGCGTCGCCGGATGAGCGGCCGACATCTGCTTGAGCATCGCGCAGACCCGTTCGGTTTGCTGAAGCGCATTCTCCACCACCTGCTGCAGGTAGACGCGATTGCCGGGCGCCTGCGAGAATTGATGGCTGTGCTGCTTGATCTCGTTCATGTAGAGCATCAGAGCCGTGAGGGGCCCGTTCAACTGCCGGGCGATCGCCGCTCCGGCCTCGTCCGACGCGCGGGCGCGCGCGGCAGAGATCTGCACGATCTGGTCTTCGAGAGGCGTGATGGTGTCCATCTTCCTGGAGAAGTGCGAATCAGCGGCTCGATGATCTTTTCCTGACATATAACTATTTTATCGGTTCCACTCGCTCTGATGGTTAATTTCAGCGCCAGTAAGAATACGGTAAAAGTCTGGCCTTTTCCGGGAAATAATCGGAATTCGGCAAATAGGGGCCAGAAAACGCCGCCTGACCCGGTTTTTTTCAGTCGATTATCGGAGCCGCGGTAAGAAATTTCCGCAGGCCGGTCGTCCGCCGCGCGTGCATTGCATTTGCCTTCGTAATACCATCGCCCGGTTCTGGCCTCCCGCAAGGAAGGAGCAGCCCGCTCGCCAACGCAGCCCCTCCCCGCCTACAGGCGGGCAGAGATTGCCGGGTGCTACGCACGACGAGGCGCGTCGGACGGCGGAATATTTGAGGGAAGAGGCTGGAGAATCAGCCGAGCCGGGAGATCTGTTCCTCGGTCACCACGCGCTCGACATTATCGGTCTTGCTCTTGATACGATAGCGCGGACGGCCATCGGCCTCGATCGGCAGGCAGGTGACGATGGTGTAGACGCTGCGTTCCTTTGCCGTGGCGCGGCCCTGCGGCCCCTGCTGCTGATGATGAACGTCGTCATTGATCGCGAAATTATGGGCCATCGTCGGTTTTTCCGGTGAGAAACGGCTTTTAGTCCCAACGACCTCGCAAGGCAACTGATCGTTCGTCGGAGCGGCTCCGGGCATTCACGGGGTTCCACCCGTCAACAGCGCCTTTCGCTTGCCTACCCGAGCGATCGATTTCTCGATCGTCGCACCAGACAGTGCGCCGGAGCGCAGGGACTCGCCGATGTAGTCGGCGATGGTGGCCATCTCCTGTTCCTGATCGAACAAGTTGTTGCCGATGCAGAGCATGTCGATGCCGGCCTTCAGCGATCGCAGGCTGGCCTCCCTTGTACTCATCGCCTTCTGCAACCCTTGCATCTGCATATCGTCGGTGACCAGAAGCGTGTCGGGGAGGCGTCGGCGCAAACGGCCAAGCCCTGCGGCGGACAAGGTCATCGGATTATCGCTGTCCCACTGCCGCACGATCGCATGGCTGACCAGTACCGCGTCGCCGAACATCTTCGGGGCCAGCGAATAGAACAACTCCTCCTGCTCGGGACGAAGGGAATCGGAGGTGTCCATGAACTCCTGATGCGAATCCACGACCGCGCCGCCGATGCCGGGAAAATGCTTCAGGCAGAGGCCGACGCGCTGCGCCTGCGCAACCTCGCTCATCAGCAGCGCGTTGGCTTCCACCTCGGCAATGTCGGCGGAGTAGGAACGCTGGATCCGGCCGATGTTGGGATTGTCGGGATTGTAGTCGACATCGATATCAGGCGCGAAATCGTAGTGGATGCCGAGCCGCCGCATCTCCGCGAAACTCGCGGTCAGGATATCGCGCTTTCGCTCCGGCGTGAGGCGGTTGAAATCCCTTGCGCTGGGCAGAGGGGCGAAACCGCAGCTCTCCTTCAGCCGCCGCACCAGGCCACCCTCCTGATCGATGAACACCATCGGCGCAGAAGGCAGCGCAGCGATCTCGGCGCATAGCGCCTTTAGCTGCCCGGGCGAGTCGATGTTGTTGTCGTATTCCCGCGTCCGGCAGGAATAGTCGAACAGGATGACGCCGCCGAGGCCATATCGGCTTGCGAATTGCTTTAGCCAGGCCGGGACGGTCTTGCCATGGAAGCCGAGAATGAAGAGTTCGCCGATGTCATTCATGGTGGCGGCCTTCCTTCGACAAGGCACGTCGCCCGATCTCGATCGACCTGGATCTTCAAGCGCAGGGCCACTCAAGCACTATCAGCGCGTCGGAGCCACCTCGGTTCCGGTCGAAATGTCGAGGTCGCCGGCAGACAGTCCGCTCAATTTCCTCTCGAAGGATCGGAAGCGAGGGCAATGTCAGGCGCTTCCGACGCTACGGCCGCCGGCATGCCCTGGTCGGTCCAATCCGGCGGCAGCCCAATTCTCTCGCCGATCATGCCGGGCAGCCCCGGTGCTCGACCGAATGCTTCACAAACCGCCTCCTTCGGAGCCCCGCCGAGAGTGGCCTTCAGACGGTCGATGGACGGCGGCGCCGAGACCTTCCCGAACGGACTCTCGGCAGTAACAAGGAACTTACCGAAATCATCCCCGAAAGTGCCGGCGAGATCGTAGGCATCCCCGTCGGTCGATACACGCGGAGGGCTGGTGAAGGAATTCGCTCCGCGCGCCCAGATCATGGCAGCCTTTTGACTGCCGCTGCGATCGCGGGCCTCGGCTTCCACGGACAGGCTCCCGAGCCCGATCGGAAGCCGCGGCACCGGGATGGGGACGCCGGGAGCAACGACAGACGGTACAACGCTCGCGACCTTGGAGACGCCAGCGGCGGTCGCATCGGTCGGCGCAATATGGGTTATGACCGCCCGGACACTCAAGTCAGCCGCTTCCGTCGGCGCTACCATCCGGAAGCGCTCGCTCAGCGTGAAACACATCGCTCGGTTTATCGCATTCTTGATCAGGCTGCGCTGCTTGTCCGAGAACGGCTGGCTTGCCGCGGCTACCGTGAATGCGGCTGGCTCGATCCGCGCGGTCTTCGCGGCGAGAACATCAGCCTTGCTGATTCGAACTTGCGACTTGGTCAGAAGGCCATCGGACGGTGTCAGATTGTCGTAAGAGACCAGCGACCCGGACCGCTCCAGCGGAGCGGTCGCGCAACCAGAAGTCATCAAGCCCAACGTGGCCACGACCGACCACCTCATGGCGAGGGAACAAAACCGGCCGCCGCGCCCTGGACCATGCGTCGGGAACGCGCGACCGGGACCGGGGAAGGCGCGGCGCCGGGCGCCGATGCCAGAATTGGCTGCCATGTCGCATTCCAGCGCGCCAGCGTGGTCCCGTTGCCGTCGAAGGCGAGGTCGAGGAAAGCCAGAGTGAGTTCCGCCGTCGCGACCTTCACTTTCGGATTTAGAGCCGGGCCACCTGTGAACGAGCGATCGGTAAAGATGCTGTGCGAGCCGCCCTCAAACACGGCAAGCAGCTTGCGCGGTGTGGCGATGGCATTGAAGACCGCTAACCGATCGGCAGCGGGCGAGCGATATCCGGGAATTTCGATGACGTCGTTGGTCGCGGTCACGTGCAGGTTCGGGACTGCGATCTTGCCCAGCACCGACGCAAGATCGGACTCGCCGTAGAACGGCGGCGCAGAGATCATGATCGCCGCCGCAAAGCGCGGATCGCGGGCCTCGACCCACTGCCCTTCCCGCATCACGCGGGCGCCAACCGCAAGAAGTGCCGTGTTCGCGCCATATGAATGGCCGGCCGCCACGATACGCCGACGGTCGATCTGGGCGCCGTAGGGGCTCGACAGCACGCGGTCCAGGGCGAAGCGCAGATCCCAGGCCCGCGCCAGCGCCTCGCTCTCATGAGCCGCTCGCTGCAAGCGACCCACGACGCCGAGAGGATTGCCTATCCAGAGCGACGAATCGCTGCCCGCATGCTGAACGTGCAGACTGGCAATGCCACGGGCGGACCAGTATCGCCCCAGATAGCTGTAGCCCCGGCGGGAGCCACCGATGCCATGGGAGAACACGATGAGCGGGACGCGCGCACCCGGCGCGACACCCGTAGGCCAATGCAGGCGTGCCGGCACGTCCCGCGAACGCGCGGAGTCGGTCCAGTCGAAATCAATGAAAGAGGGCGCGGCTGGCTGCGCTCGCGCCGGCTTTGTCGGAGCCGCGGCGGTGACCGCGACGGCAAGCAGCATGGCACTGAGGCACCGTCGCGTCACGTGGCCCGGTCCATCTTCGCCGGACGGTCTGGAAGGCGACGCAATCCCAATTGCGCCATGTCCGATTACGCCATGTCCAAGATCGGACCGAAAACGTCGCGAAGCAGTATCGCTGCCCACCCTGCCGTCCATCGACACACCTTGAACATAATTCACACTGAGTGTAATATTATATTACACTCAGTGTAATTCAAAAAATAATAAAATCGTGACCTGGCATGGAAAGATCGCCCCTCGGGAAGGAAGGCCTGCGCGAGCGGAAGCGGCGCGAGACGCTGCATCGCATTGCCGAGCAAGGGCTGAAGCTGTTTCTCACCAACGGCTATGAGAGCACCACGCTCGACGCAATTGCCGAGGCAGCGGGGATCTCGCGGCGGACGTTCTTCTACTACTTCAAATCCAAGGAAGAGATCCTGCTGGCATGGCAGGACGGCGGCTTCACCGAGACCCTGCGAACCGCCGTGGTGGCGCAATCGAAGAAACAGTCGCCACTCAGCGCCGTGAAGAACGCCTTGCTGGAGCTGACGATCCGCTTTCAGCCCGATTACAGGCAGACCAGGGTGATTGAACGCCTGATGTGCTCGACGGAGGCGCTTCGCATTCGACACCAGGCGAAATATGTGGAGCAGGAGCATGCCGTATTCGAAGCGCTCTGCCAGATGTGGCCGCAACCGAAGCGGCAGCCTGCGCTCCGCATCGTCGCCATGATGTCGATCGGAGCATTGCGTCTTGCGATCGACAACTGGAATCGCGACGAGGGCAAGCGGCCTGTCGCAGCCTACCTCAAAGAGGCGTTTGCCGACCTGAAGTCGGAGACTTGAAACGCCCGCGCTGGTCCGCTGCAAGGCCCCGACGCGCTACCGAAGGCGCTTGAGCCGCAACGTTTGCGCGATAAAGCCACTTCCTCGAACGTGTCTGCCCCGGGTTCGCGCCCAATACGCGTCGAACGGAACCGGCGAAGAATGCCGAGTTCCATCAGCTGCACATCCGAAATGTGACGCGCCGCACATCTTTCCGGACGCATGTCGGTTAGGTTTTTGTTCACGAGAGGCGTGTGGGGGGACTTGGCCCGCGTCAGCCGCTCGATCCGTAAGAGATGTGCTGCTTGCGCAACAGCGCGGGCGATCGTTTCCGAAACGAAGAGCAAAGCTGAAGGCGTACAGGCCATGCGTCACACCACAGATTTCCGATCGATCCCTCCAATCTCAAACCGGTTATTCCGGCCTGGATTTGGTTCCACGATTGCGCGGGGCCTGAAGCAGGCGGTTGTCGTAGCCGCTTGCTGCTGCACTTTGCTCGCCGACCTCCGCATGGCGGTTGCCGATCCCGCGTCCGACCGGGACATGGCCAATCGCTACGAGCAATCAGCGCGAGCGGGCGACGACGATGCCCAGTTCAATCTTGGAGCGCTTTATGCGGCAGGCGTCGGCCGTCAGCGGAGCGACGCGGAGGCCTTTCGCTGGTTCTCGCGCGCGGCCGATCAGGGCCACTCGCACGGCATGTTGATCGTTGCCGGCCTCTACGCCAGTGGGCGCGGCGTCGAGAAAGACAAAGTGAAGGCCTATAGCTGGGCCTACATCGTCTCCTCGGCGAGCCAGGTCGACGAGTACCGCAACGGCGCGCAGCAACTGATGTCGGTGCTCATGAACAAGATGACGAGCGACGAGATCGGCCGCGCCGTGGTGGCGGCACGGGCCTGGCGCGCCGTTCGAACTGCCGGCGTGGGCAAAACTTCCGGCATTGAACGAGCTGGAGAGAATTCGTCGGCTCAACCCGCACCGGCTGCGCCCCCAGCCGCGCCCGCGGTCGTGCAGCCGGCGCCCGAAGCTGCGCCGTCGGCCACGGTCTCGCAGCCGGCGTCATCTTCCAGCATCACGACCTTGCCCGCACCGTCTAAAGCCACATCGGCGCCTGCCGCGAAGAATGCAAGGCAAGACGATGCTCGTGATCTGCTCGACCAGGTTCCAACGGGCCTGCGCAAGCGGTTCGGCTTCTAATTCACAGGACGCGTGTCATGAAATTTCAGAAACACCTCATCGCAACCGGCTTCCTGGCTATCGCCGCGGCGGCCGCCGGTTACTACGGCTATTCCCGCTTCCTTCACCCGTCACTGGTCACCACCAGCGTAGCGAACCTCGCGCCGGTTTCCGAAGCCGTTTACGGCACCGGCACCGTCGAGCCCGAGCGCTGGGCCAAAGTGGTGCCGCTGCAACGCCGACGGCTGGTCGAGCTCTGCCGATGCGAGGGACAGGTGGTCAAGGTCGGCCAGGTCCTCGGCCGCCAGGACGACGCCGAGGAGCGCAGCGCGCTGGACCAGATGGAAATCAATCGCGGCCAGTTCGAGCGCGACCTGGCGCGCGCCGAAAAGGATCGCGACAAGAGCGACGCTGCACGCACCGAGTATGAGCAGCGCTGGACCAGGCTCGAGGAAGCAAAATCGAAGATCGCCGCCCAGAAGGTGCGGCTCGACTCGCTGCTGCTGCGGGCGCCGCTCGACGGCATGGTATTGCGGCGCGACGGCGAGGTCGGCGAGATCGCCGGTCCCACCGACGTCCTGTTCTGGGTGGGACCGCCCGCCCCGATGCAGGTCGTCGCCGAGATCAACGAGGAGGAGATCAACCGCATCGCCGCCGGCCAGAAGGCCTTGCTGCGCAGCGAGGCCTTTCCTGGACGGGTGCTGCGCGCAACCGTCTCGCAGATCACGCCCAAGGGCGACCCGACCCGCAAGACCTTCCGCGTCTACTTGCGGTTGCCGCAGGATACGCCGCTGCGGATCGGCATGTCGGTCGAGGCCAACATCATCTTCCGCGAGAAGCAGGCGGCGATCGTCGTTCCGGCAGAAGCCGTCGCCGGCGGGTCGGTTCAGACGGTCGATGACGGCCGGATCAGCCGCGTGCCCGTCACCGTCGGCGTCCGCGGCAGCCGCAACGTCGAGATCATCGGCGATGTACTCAAGGGCACGCATGTCCTTTCGCCGGCGCGCACCGATCTCGCCGACGGCGCCAGGGTTCGCATCGACGACAGCCCGGCCCGAGTTGAGGAGCCCGCGGCCGTGAGCGAACCGATCGATCCGCCCGGCGTAGCACCCGAGGCAGCCGTGGTTGCCGCGGCCCCCGCCGCTCCTTCGGATCCCGACGACGCCGTGATTTCGGCAGCGATGACCGCCCACATCGATTCGGTCGTCAATGACGCGCGTCGCCGCATGATCAGCAACAGCAGGTAGCCGCCGTGAAACTCCTGTTCAACATCGCGTGGACCCATGTCAGCACCCGGGTGCGGCAGACCCTCGTCGGCATGGCCGGCGTGTCCATGGGCGTGGGCTTCACGATCATGATGGCGGGCCTGATGCAGGGTTCGCAGCTCGACTTCCTGCGGCAGCTGGTCGACACCATGCCGCATATCACGATCGAGGATGAGCGCCGCTCGGTGCCGACGCAGCCGGCGGACCAGGAATATGCCGCGGTCCAGATGTCGGACATCGCCAATGTCGGCAAGCGTCCCGGAATCAAATATCCGGAATCGGTGATGAGCTCGCTGCGCTCCTGGATACCCGGCGACGTGGCGCCCTCGGCGAAATCCACCGCGATCATCAACCACGGCGGCGCGCGCATCGGCATCAGCCTCACCGGCATCGATCCCCGCCGTGAAGTCCACGTCTCGAAGCTTGCCACGCAGATGCGCGAGGGAAAGATCGAGGACCTTTCGCGTGCGCCGAACGGCATCCTCATGGGTGAGGCGCTGGCCGAGAAACTCGGCGTGAAGACCGGCAACACCGTGCTTCTGATCGGCGGCCAGGGCATCCAGCTCAATTCGACGGTGGCCGGGCTGTTCCGTTCCGGCCTGAGGAGCATCGATGAGAGCCAGATCTATTCGCTGATGGGACCGGCGCAGATCATCATGGGGCAGAGCGGCGTGGTTAACCAGCTGCGACTGCGGCTGAACGATCCCATGCTGGCGCAAAAAGTCGCGGCCCAGGTCGAAGCGCAGACCGGCTACAAGTCCGTGTCCTGGCAGGAAGCCAATGCCGACCTGCTGTCTTCCTTTACCGTGCGCGATTTCATCGTGCTCACGGTGATGGGCGCGATGCTGCTGACATCGTCCTTTGCCACCTACAACATCATCTCGACGATCACGCACGAGAAGCGCCAGGACATCGCGATCATGAAGTCGCTGGGCATGCGCGAATACGCGGTGCGGCGGATCTTCATCATCGAAGCCGCCATCATCGGCATAGTCGGCATCTTGTTCGGATGGATCCTCGGTTACCTGCTCTGCTACGGCTGGTCGAAGATCACGATCTTCAATCCGCTGACGGGCACCACCGTTCCGCTGTCGATCCATTACTCGCTGACGCACTATGTGGTCGTCGGCGGCATATCCCTTCTGTGCTGCGCGGGCGCGGCCTATTTTCCAGCGCGCAAGGCAACGCGCGTGCAGCCGGTTGAAATCATTCGGGGGGCATCATGAGCGAGATCGCATTGCAGGCTGTGGAACTGGTTCGGCGCATCGAAGGCGATGTCGCGCACACCCTCGTCAACGGCATCGACCTTTCGGTGAAGAAAGGCGAATTCCTCGCCATCACCGGGCCGTCCGGATCGGGCAAATCGTCATTGCTCTATCTGCTGGGCCTGCTCGATGCGCCCAGCGAAGGCGAAGTCGTCATCTGCGGCGAGCCGACCTCGAAACTGTCGGAATCGGAACGGGCTGACGTCCGCCTGACCAAATGCGGCTTCGTATTCCAGTTCCACTTCCTGCTGCCGGAGTTCACCTCGCTCGACAACGTGCTGCTGCCGATGCGCGCCGCGGGCAAGATGAGCGAGCCTGAGATGCGCGAGCGCGGCCTCTCGCTGCTGGGCTCGCTCGGATTAGGTGAGCACGCCAACAAGCGCCCCAACCAGCTCTCCGGCGGCCAGCGCCAGCGCGTCGCCATCGCCCGCGCGCTCGCCAACCGCCCCGAGATCATCGTCGCCGACGAGCCCACCGGCGCACTCGATACGGTCTCGACGCAACAGGTGTTCAAGATCCTCCGCGACATCGCGGACCAGGGCCAGACCGTGGTCGTGGTGACCCACGACCCGGCGCTGGCCGCCCGCGCCGACCGGCGGATCCATATCGTGGATGGGAAGATTGCGGAGAGTACCGGGCGGGATGGCGGTGAGCGGATGCGCGAGACGCTGGGCTAGTCGAAAACTGGCGGAGAGGGAGTCATAATCAGTCGATACTGCCCTCCTTCGCCGCCGTTCGTCAAAGTTCAAGAAGATGCCGCGCCGCAGGCACAAGCTGTACGTTGGATCACGCGCGCGTTCGGCCTAATTCAGGTGCAATCCCTTCGCAATTATGGGCCGGAGTATGGGCGGAAACGTTGGACGGAAGGTTGGGGTCGGTCGACAAGCGGAAGCCCAGTTCGTCCCCGCATCAATAACAAAAGAAAAGATAGGTGCAGGGTCAGATGTGTGCCACGGACCATCGAGGACGGTGTGTGCTGCCCGCATCCGCACAATCGTTCGGATCATTGTGAGTGGCGAAGCCGAGCGCGGCAGTCTCGCAATAGCGTGACGGCGCGGAAAGAGTTCCTGGCGATTCAGTCCCGCTCCTGTCGATCGACCCGGCCTTATTTCGGACTTCCCCTCGAGGCACCAGTAATTGGGGCTGAATGGTCGCAGATGCGCCACGTGTAGGGTACACGCTGACTTGTATTGTGTAGCGCAACACGCTACAGTTGGCCGGCGCCGGCATTTTCGGCGCGGAACTCCTAGAGGCCACATGTCTGCACTTACCGATGCCCCCCATCCAGGAACTCGCATTAGGGCCGAGGTCATCCCGCCGGGGATGTCAGTCACGAAAGCCGCCCAACTCATGGGCATAGGCCGTCCGGCCTTGTCGAATCTGCTCAACGGCAATGCCGCCTTGTCCGCCGACATGGCGGCGCGCCTGGAAAAGGCGTTCAAGTACCCGCTCAAGGATTTGATGGAGATGCAGGCCCGCCATGACGCGGCCCAGGCCAAGCGGAAAGATGCGCCCGCCGGGACGAAGGCATATGTGCCGCCGTTCTTGGCAGTCAAAGCGAACGACATTGAAGAGTGGGTTTCACACAACATTCCGGCGCGCAGCCGCTTGGCGGTTTTCTTGCGCACGCTCGTGCACTCGACCGGTAGCGGGTTGACCAAAGTTGACTTCCCCGGGAATGACGATGCTGAGCGCTCCGGATGGGACGGGTTTGTGGAGGCGAGCGAAGGAACGCCTTGGGTGCCTGCCGGGCGCTCCGGCTGGGAGTTCGGCACCAACGACGATCCCAAGGCGAAGGCTGAGGGAGACTTTGAGAAGAGCGTGAAAGCGCTCGACAAGAAGGAGCGCGCCGAGACCACGTTTGTGTTCGTTACGCCGCGCCGCTGGGCCGGGAAGGCCACCTGGGTCGCGGCCAGGAAGGCGAAAGGACTTTGGAAAGACGTTCGTGCCTACGACGCGAGCGATCTTGAGCAATGGCTTGAGCAGTCGCTGCCCGCGCAGGCTTGGTTCGCCAATGAAAGACACATCCCCGCGCAGCACGTTCGCTCGCTCGACAAATGCTGGGCAGACTGGGCCACGGTCTCGACACCGCCGTTGACCGGCGCGCTGTTCAGCTCTGCCATCGAGGCGACCAAGCGCACCATGCTCTCGCGCCTGTCCAAACCCTCCGAGGGGCCGATCATCATTACCGCGGATTCGACCGAAGAGGCGCTTGCCTTCCTAGCCCAACTGCTTGGCGAGCGCGGCGGCGAAGAGCTCGCCTCATACCGTGACCGCGTTCTGGTCTTTGACAAGCCGGGCGTCCTGCCGCGTTTGGCGGCGGCCGCGCAGACTTTCATCCCGGTCGTGTTCACGCGGGAGGTCGAACGCGAACTTGCACCCTATGCGAAGTCGATGCACTCCATCGTCGTCTACCCGCGCAATGCCGCGACCGCCGAGCCCGACATCGTTCTAGAACCGGCGAACTACGCGACCTTCAACAACGCGCTCGAAGAGATGGGCAAGGACCGCGACGAGACCTTGCGGCTGGCGAACGCTTCAGGCCGGTCGCTCACCGTTTTACGCCGGCAGCTTTCGACGGTGCCTGCTGTACAGACGCCTGAATGGGCGGCGAACCGCCCGACGGCGGCAAGCCTCGTACCGTTCCTGTTCGTGGGCGCATGGAACAGCCAGAACGAGACAGACAAGCAGGGCCTTTCGCTCCTGGCCGGAGGCCGCTCTTATGACGAGCTTGAGAAGGAGTGCCAAAGCCTCACTCAACTGAACGACGCGCCGATCTGGTCACTCGGCACCTATAGGGGCGTGATTTCGAAGATTGACCTGCTGTACGCGGTCGCCGGCGCCGTGACGCCTCGAGACTTGAGTCACTATTTCTCAATGGCGCGAATGGTGCTGGGCGAAGACGATCCTGCGCTTGATCTTGACGAGGATCAGCGCTGGGCCGCGTCGATCTACGGAAAGACCCGCGAATTTTCCAGCGCCTTCCGTGAAGGCATTTCGGAAACGCTGGTCTTGCTGGCGGTTCACGGCGGGCACTTGCTCAAAAGTCGTCTCGGGGTCGATACCGAGATTGAGGCGATACGCGTTGTGCGTGATTTGCTTCCGACGCCGTTGACCACGCGGATTTTAGAGGCCAATGACCGCGACCTTCCGACCTACGCGGAAGCGGCTCCTGATGAATTCCTTTCGATCCTCGAACGCGATCTCAAGTCCAAGGACCCTGCGGTTCTGGGCCTTCTACGTCCGGCGCATACGGGCGTGTTCGGGCGGAGCCCGAGCCGTACAGGCCTGCTGTGGGCGTTGGAGGGCCTTTCGTGGAATCCGGTGACGTTGCCACGCGCCGCCTCCATCCTGGCCCGGCTCGCGCAGGTCGAGATCGACGACAACTGGGTGAACAAGCCGACGCACTCGCTGGAGTCCATCTTGCGCGCCTGGATGCCGCAGACGGCGGCAAACCACCAGCAGCGGGTGGAACTGATGAAGAAATTGGCCGAGAAGTTCCCGGACGTCGCTTGGAAAATCTGCGTCGCGCAATTCGGTACGCATCACGGAGTAGGCGACTACAGCCACAAGCCGCGCTGGCGCCCTGACGGTTACGGGTTCGGCGAACATTTCCCGACGTGGGGACCGATCATCGAGTTCGTGCGCGAGATGATCGAGATGGCTCTGACCTGGAAAGACCATTCGCTCGGCATGCTGTGCGATCTGGTCGAGGGACTGCCCGATCTGACCGATGCCGACCAAGCACGCGTGTGGACGTTGATCGAAGCTTGGGCGAAGACCAAGGCCAGCGATGGCGATAAGGCCCTGATGCGCGATAAAATCCGCGTGTCCACGCTGTCGCGGCGTGCTGCGGTCCGCGCGAAGAAAGGCGGCAAGGCAGCAAGCCTGGCAATCGCGGGCAAGGCTGCCTATACCGCGCTGGAGCCGAGTGATCTCCTAAACAAGCACGCGTGGCTCTTTCGTGACACTTGGGTCGAGGAATCCGCCGACGAGATCGAGGATGTCGAAAGACTCGACTTCCACAAACGCGAAGAGCGCATCAAGAACTTGCGGACCGAGGCATTGCGCGAAATCTTGACGCAGCGAGGGCTTGCCGGGATCCTGGAGTTTTCCCAGCGCGGAAGAGCTTCATGGGTGATCGGGGTGATCGCGGCCACCAATGTGCTGCGCGAACAAGAACTCCAGGAATTGCTGCGGCTCGCCCTTGTGCCGATCCTCGCCGCCAAGGAAGAGGTCCATGCCTACAAGAATCTCATCGGCGGCGCGGTGCGTGCGCTCGTCGATGACGATAAACGCGAGGCAGTTCTCAAAGGTATTGGCGAGGGGTTATCCGAAGAGGATATGGTTCGGCTGTTAGTCCTTGCGCCGTACGGCAAGAGGACCTGGAAGCTGGTTGACGGGCTGGGCGAAGCGGCCCAGGCCAAGTACTGGAGCGAGGTGACGCCGGATTGGATTCACAATTCGGATGCGGAGAATAACGAAGGCGTCGAACGGCTGTTAAAGGCGAAAAGGCCCCGCGCGGCGTTTTCGTGCATTCGGCTTGAACCGGGCAAGCTTGATGCGCCGGTTCTTTTCAGTCTGCTGTCAGAGATGGCGCAGGGCGGGGAAGACCAGCCAGGTCACTACCTGCTCGAGCACTACAGCGTTGAAGAGGCATTCAAGCACTTGAACAGCGGCCAGGCGCTGACGCTCGACGAAAAGGCGGGTCTGGAATTCGCTTACATTGAGGTGCTGGCACGTCGTTGGGAACGGCGGGACACCTACGGCATCCCGAATCTGGAGCGGTACGTCGAGGCGCATCCCGAACTTTTCGTTCAGGCGATCACCTGGACATACAAGCGCAAGGACGGCGCCAGCGACCCTGCCGAGTTCCAGGTGCCGCCGGAGCGCGCCAAAACGATGGCCGAGCGCGGCTACAAACTGCTCGAAGCCATCGAGCGCATTCCGGGCCACAACGACCTCGGCGAGCTGGAGGCGGAACGTCTCGCGAAGTGGATCGCGAGTGTTCGCAAATCGTGCGCCGAGCTGGACCGCGCCGACATCGCCGATAACTGCATCGGTAAGGTGCTGTCTTGCGCGCCGACCGGCAAGGACGGCGTGTGGCCGTGCGAGCCAGTACGCGATGTGATGGAGGACATTCAGTCCGAGGCTATGATGCGGGGTGCGCATACCGGCGTGTACAACTCACGCGGCGTTCACGGGCGCGGCGAAGGCGGCGACCAAGAGCGTGACTTGGCGGAAAGGTATCGCAAGTGGGGCCTGGCGCTTCAGATCTCGCACCCGTTCGTCGCCTCGAAGCTCTTGATGGGGCTTGCCAAGACATACGATCACGAGGCGAGCCGCCAAGACACAGAGGCTGGCATTAGGCGCCGCATGCGCTGAGAAGAGCACTCAATGGTTCAATGCCGGTGAAGAGAAAACTCCAAGCCGGACTAATCGGTGCCCAGGGGTGGCGAAACGCCCCTCCGACCACCGCGCGATGAAGTCCTGATTCTCCGCTTTTCGGGATCGCAGGCGAAATTCCGCAAATAAAACTGCGGTACATAGTGATGATCGTGAGGATTGTTCATGCGTTTGCAGAAGAGCGACTGCCCTCACTAGAATGTTAGCAGCGCGTGCTACGTCTCATTTCCGCAGATCCTGACCGCAGCTTCTCTTGATCGGTCGCGTGCTTCGAAGGTCACCCGAGTGAAATCCTAGGATGTCATGGGACCTGACAAAATGGTTTGAAGGATGGATTTGAACCATCGATCCGCGTCACCTTCTAGGCGCCGTCAAGTTCATGAACTCGTCCTAGCCTTCTTTCCCTCGACTGTACCGCGTCGGGACCTTCCGCGCTTGCCCTACACTTTCGATTGGCTGGGCTGCCACGAGCCGCGCGGCCACCCAGGGCGCCGAGGCTGATCGCAGGTCCGGAACGCCACGCGTCAGTGAAATCGCTGAACGTACTTGCCGCCCAGGCTTGCGTAGGGCTCCTCGCCACCAAACTCCAGAAGACACTTGTAGGCTTTATCCTCCTCCGGCGGCGGAAAAAGCTGATCAAAGTCACAGGCCGTAGGGTAGAGCCCGGGCGCAAGGCGGAATGCACATACGAGGGTCTCGGCCATTCGGTTTTGATGGTCGCTGTGCCCACCATGAAAAAACAACGCTTGCTGCCGTTGGGGTCTCAAGGCCGCGAGGCCAAACTTCTCAAGTTCTTGGCAATCTTGCAGCGACATTCCAACTGAGTGGGTAACGGTTTGCCCGGCAAAGACAATCGGCCACTTTTCGGGACTCGAATTCCAGGCGCCGGGCTTTGATACCTCGTAACTGCAGCGGCCATCCTTTTTGTCAAATCGGTTCGTCGCAAACCACGTCGCGACATGAAGGTCCGTCGTGACATCCAATCCAGGGGTCGGGATGCCGTAATGCTGCGCCAGCGCCATGATGGCGTAATCAAGCTCGCATTTCGGAGACGTTGCCTCCTTGAGCCATAACTCATAAATCCCGGCCACTTCCGCCCTGCCGCTTAATTGCCCCAGGATCTGTTCTTGAACGAAGTAGCGCAATGCGAAGTGCAGTGAATCGTAGTCGACGTTGTTGCGGGTCGCGGCAGTGGGCAATGACGGCTCGATCGCGCATGACTCACCGAACAAGAGCCGCTTGATCCTTTCGGGCCGTTGGAGCGCGTAGAGCGAGCTTTGGCCACGGAAATACAATCTTTCCTCGCCACGCGGCGGAACCCTAGCCACGATTTCCCGCATTTCGTCCATACTGCGGACGTCGATGATCGGAATGCAGTAATGCTTTGCGCGAAGGAGCTCGGTGAACTTTACGGACTCGTAGAATTCTGAATAGTGGTCACGAAGCACATTGCCGTTCCCGTACAGTGCATCATCCTCGATAGGCGGCGCTGAGAACGGCGCGCGATAGTGCTTGTCGATTACGAACCCAGCTAGGGATGCATCGACGGTGTCCGATAGTTGCAAGACCTTCTTTGGCAGGTTTGAGCCGCTAAACTCATTTAACCCGATGCCGGTAAGGTAGATTGACCCCTGTGCATCGGCGATCGCGCACGCGAGCGAAGCGGGTACAACGATTAATCCGCCATCGGTAAGATCCTTTGCGTCCGCCTCGGAATAACCGATGAGCTTGGCGTATTCCTGGTTCTTGACCGGATCACGAGTAAGCGGCTGGGTTGCATAGTAGGAAAAATACTGAAGGTTAACCGCCCCACCGGCCCACGCTCCCAGCGACGCCATAGCGTAGTGAAAGCGTGTCGGAAGGACGCGCGAAGTCTGATCGAGCACCTCGGCAGGTTGGCCGGTCGCTTCCGCCAACTCCCTGAGGCGATGTTCTACAAGTTGCCGATACAGCTCAAACAAGGTCGACAACTGCGTCAGGAAGGTAGAGTAGGCAAGCGGCCAAGCCGTTTCCTCCTCCCACATCAAAACGTCGGCCCTTTCGGCGATAGCGAACGCCGCGTTTTGCTGTTTCGTCATCTTGGCCAGCATGTGCCGGCAGCCAAACATGTCATTGATGATCTTGCTCTGCGCAAAGTGCCTATCAAAGACGGGAGGAACGTCGATCCCCCTAAAAAGGGCACGGAAAGCTTGGATTATAGAGGCTTTGCGGGCTTTCACATCTGGAACACGGATTCCAAAATGCGACGTACCGCTAGGATTCGGCGCGGTCAGCCCTCTCGCTAGGGCATAAAGGTCAATGGAAAAATATGGGAAATGAAGCTGCTTGAAAACTTCGAAGAAAAAGTCCTCGTTCGCCCGCCCACTCACGATAGCTCCAATGTTCAAACGCGCATGGAAATCCTGTCCGTTCATAGCATGCGCGCGACAAATTACCAGTATGCTTACATCGCTACGTCGCAATGATCTTGCTGAATGCGTTCGCGGTCGCCTGGGCTCCTGCTTCATAAGAATACCCGGCCTCCTCCTCGCTACGGCCGTAGCCCGATAGTCCCAAGCTGAGAACATACCCAGCTTGGGTGCCGAAGAACGCACGCATCCGCTGGATGCCGAGCTCGAATGCAAAAACGGCGTCGGCGACGCCTATCACACCGTGAAGGAAATCATTCGCCAGTTGGACCAACTGGCATTCTGCGGCGTGTTTGGCTGGGTCGCGATAAGTCAGATCCGTGTATGAATGATAGTAGAGTTTGTATTCATCACGAGGATCGTTCCTCGAGTTCAAGCGTCGTTCGCATCCTATGGACATCAGCGGCGACCCAGGCTCATTCAGCAGGTGCAGGATTTGACGTAATCCGGGACTGGCCGCCGCTTCAGGTATGGCAGCGACCAATTCGGGATGATCCCGCAGATCCATAAAACCGTGGTTGACAGATTCCTCTCGTGGTGCCGCACGGTAGGGAACGGCGGGCCCCCAGTCCGAGGTCCGGTAAATGGTAAACCCGGGTCCTTGGCTGATAATTTCGTCGGACATCGCCGAACTGGCCTCCTCGCGGCCCTCGCGCTCCATCACGCGGCGCACTTCCTCAAACGCCGCTCCTATTTTTCCCTTGGGAAAGCGTATCTGGCCCAATCCCTGAATATTGCTGAACTCGGTGCAACCTTCCTCGAGCAGAACGATCGCTCGGGTAAACCCAAGCCGCCCTTGAAACAGGCCGGCTTCGTGGACCACGTTCATGCGGGCTTGCATCCCACCATCAGCCATTTCGTCTTCAGCGGTCATGACCAAGAACGCGATCGCAGCCGCTTCCAGCATTTCCGACAAGCGCGCAATGTTGGTCACGCCAGCGACCGGCACACGGTTAAATTCGTCCCAAGGAAGGCGAAGCCGGTCTTGGACAAAGTCCTTCAACTCCCGCCAAGCACCCGAACGACCGTGCCCAATGAAGACGTTCGTTCCCACACGCTCGGTCACTGCCTTGCTACGGCTCTTTCGTTCCAGGTGCGAGGCCGCCTTCCTTGCGATGTCGGCCGCGGCACAGCACATGCTGAAAGTATGCTTCAGCGACGCGACTTCTGCTCCGACGTGGATATGAGGCGGAACTTGGTTTCTCTGCCCGATAGCCAACGTGTCACGCGTCATTATTTGCCCTTGGGGCATCCAATGCTGGGCTACATCCATCAACGACATCACGGTGAGTTCTTCGATATCATCTTTCAGTTTGGACAGAAACGTATCGGGTTTCGCATCTAGCGCTGCATGCAAGATCGACACGATTTCGGTTTTTTGCGCGTTGAAGACGGCAGCGGCCTGCTGCTCAGCCTTCTTTGCTGCCGTCAAATTGGCATTGCCCGCACTGTGGTACACGGCGTCCACAATCTCGTCGAACTGAAATTCCCTCCAAGCGCCGCGTGAACCAAGGCTCGTGATACTCATGTCCTTCAGGCCCCACTCTTGGCTGAAATGTGCGCCTGCCGGGGGCGGTGCGAGGTCTTTGTAGTAGACTCTAGCGTGATAGCCGAGCCATGAACCAGAAAAAGCGCGGCCGATTTCGTGAGCGGCTTCGCTTAACGCTCGCAGCGGCTTGCCGATGTCATTGGCGTCGGCCAACGCGCCTGCTGCGTCAAGTTTCTTGGCGATGTCGAATAGCTCTTCAGACGTGTTCATGAGATGCGGCCCCGACTGCGACATACCTGCAACGATTCGAGTGCGGTTGCCAACAGATATAGGTAGCAAGTGGCGCAGACGGCCGAGCCCGCGCTCGCCAACTTCGCCGCCTCCACTCCGCAAGTGTCGACGAAGTCTCGCAGCATCCCGCCCTTCGTAGCGAAGCCGATGTCCGAGCAGGGCACCGACGAACTTCTCCATCAAGACCCTGAAGCGAGGGTGATTTGACCGGAAGGTTGGCCGGCGCGAGAGCGCCTTGCCAGTTTTCGGGAACGATCGCCGACGGCGCAGCCATCCGATAGGCGGCAATAGCGGCGACTAGGCTGAACCTGAACCAGCGGCTTCGGGCGCTGGTCTCGGCATTGTTGCCGTCGAGCGAGACCTCGTAGGGCACCGCTGTACCGGAATTCCATCCGGAATTCTCGATGACAGCGATCTCTATCGGCTAGAAAACCCGCGCGGCATATCGCGGGGACGACAGCTCCCGCTGCCTATATAGCGCGAGATCGAGTTGGCGGACGGCGCGCAAGGAAGAAAGCGGGAGTTCGACTGCGGGTCTGTAATTCTCAGTTGTAGCCGTATGCCTCAGCGTAGGAGAAGGTGGCATGCCGAACAATGCTGGTTCTTGGTGTAGTACTGGCAGAATGCCTCGTGCTTAAGGTTTAAGTCGCTCTCAATTTCAGGAGCGGTCGTCGTCGTTTTCTTCGCCATGAACCTTATCGTACCACGCGGCGCCCAATTCTGTTTCCTGAGCCGTCGACGACGCGCCCGCACAGCCAGCACATAAGGCGGTTGAAGGTGCGCACTGCAAATATCAGGAGCGGCGCACACGTCCACGTGTCGCAATCGGGGCACTTCCTTACGATCTACCTCATCCTGCAAAGTGTACCGCATGAACGCCGGACTAGATTCTGAATAGCCAGAAAGGCTTGTGCATTGCCTGGCCGAGCGCGGTCTTGGCGCCACGCCTATAGGTTGCCTTAGCTCCGACAAAGTCCACGGGGCCGAACTGTGAGAACCAATTCCGTAGCCGTTTGCGCTGCGCGATGGGAACGCCTTCAAGCAACCGATCAACCATCCTGACATCGTTATGCTTGCCGATGTGGGTTAGCACAGAGCATGCAGCGTGATGTATCAGGATATTCTCAGCGGTAGCCCCCGCAGGTCGCTTCTTGGCCACTGCGAAGGGTTTCGGTTTCGTCGCTGTTGCAGCCGCCGCTGCGCGCTGGCGCTTAATCTCGTCTATCAGCTTAAGGACCGGCCGCGTATGGTCCATCTTTGCCATGAAGTGCACCGGTTGGAACCCGAGATGAGTGGAGCCTTCCCCACTCCCCTTATTGGACAGGGAGATGTACCTCTATCCTCTAACGGAGAGCACAACGAGCGCTCGTTAGTAGGTAGGGAAATGGTTCGGCTAGCCGAGACCGTCGGCAACCCGATTGAGGTGTTCCTTCCGTATCTGGGCGGCACGCAGGACGAGAAACAACTTCGTGTCGTCATGGACCGGGAGCGCTGGTTCCAAGTATTGATGGGCGCCGACTATCGAACCGACGAGCCCTTTACCGAAAAGGCTGCGGAGCGAATTCCCTGCCCATCGCTGCTACGAAGGCACTCGCGTTTGACTTATCCGTCAAATCTGCCTGCGATGCGCGGAAGCATGAAGAGACGCCAACTAGTGCGCAACAGGCAACCGAGAGGCCAGGCGCTAAAGCATCGAAGATCGCGGCGCCATTCGGGCGAAATAATTAGGAGCTGAGTCTCGCTCGATGCCAAGACCTTCGCGCTCGCAAGACACCAACTCGCTGGTCATACCTCAACCCCTCGGGTTGAGGGGGCCTTCTGCCTGATTTGAAGTGTTCGGATTCGCTTCATTTCGCCGCGGCGATCTACCCATCTCCTCGGTCCGAAGTAGAAGCAGCAGTACCTGAGCGGCATTCTACTTTCCTAAATTCTTCAATAGCTTAGATTTTGCACTTACCGAGCTCATCGCTATGCACTTCCAAGTTCGAAGACGGGCCGGGACCGGCGGGTGAGACGCCCAAACGACGCAGCTGCGTATTGATCCGCGTTAGGTGATCGGTCGCGAACGGTTCGTCGACTGGATCTGGGGAGGTCGAAGGAACAACTAACTGCCCGACGGCAGCTGGCAGCCGATATCTCCCCCTCCGATGCCCCCGCGCAGCTTCACATCGCATAGCGTTGCCAGCGGCGCCGGCGAACTCCTTGCCCCAGGACGCGTCCGATCTGGCTCTGCTTAAGCGCCGGATCATCGATTTGCGGGCGGCGCTGGCACCGAAAGCGGCGAGCGGCGAATAAGCGGTGGCGGCGCTCCATGCCATAGACTGATACAGCTTTGAGAGCTTTTCAGAACCAAGCAGAGGGCCCCCCCGTTTAATTACACTGGCGCCGGTTCTTCGATGATGGCGGTTTGTGCGAACTTCGCGGCCAGTCCCGCCAAGGTCACGTTTTCCAGCATCGCATCGTGCGGGATGACCACATAGCGCCACGGCTTGCCGCCATAGGTCTTGGCGTGATCGTTGGCATGCCCCACCCATGTCCGCGCAGCCTTCGCCTTGGCTTTCACCGCCTCGTCTTCGAGGTCGCGTCGGGCCTTGATTTCCACGATGAGCTTTTCGGCCTTCGTCTCCACCACGAAATCGGGTTCGTAACGCTCGCCGCGCCGGTATTCGATTTGGAATTGCTTGCTGCCTGGCTTCACCCATCGCAGCACGTCCGGCTCACGGTCGGAATCGATCAAGACTGCGAAGCGCCTTTCTTCGTCGGACTGGAAGCTTTGGTGCTCATAAAGGCATCGCTTGAAGCCGCCATAGACATAGCGCCGCGTGTCGCTTGGCGGCAAGACAGGCGCACGGAAATCGCGCACCGCCTTGGCGTCGGCGACCCGGAAATTGATGCTTTGCAGCACCTGAAAGCCCTTTGAAACCCGCGCGCGATATTTCGTCGGCGTCTCGACGTAATGGCCATCCGCCATCATCTGCCGGAAGATGAACTGCGCGAGGCTCTTTCCCTGATGCAAAAGCACGCTCTCAATGTCCTCGTCGGATGACAGGTAGGCGCGCAAATGCGCCACCATCTGCCCGGCGAGCTTGTAGAGAAGATCGGAATTGGCGTCATAATCCACTTGATTATAGTCCAGGAGGTGGACGACGAGGTAGTCCTCAAGCCGGTCCTCGCGGACGACGGCCATGTTGCGGGCGATCGTCTGCCGCGCGCCGGTGCGCAGGTTCTGCACCATGATTTCGTCAGATAGCGGCTGCGGCGCGATCGTATCAAGATTGGCCAGATCGAAATCAGCGAACGAAAAGGTCACATCCCCGGTCGGCAGCACAACGATTTCGGGGATTTCAATCATGTGGTCGGCAATGTTGGTCGCCACCGCACCAACGATCTTGGCAACGTCCGGCTTTTCCACCATGCCTTCAAGCGTGCCCTGAATTGGCCGCGTCAGTTCTTCGACCCGCTGCGCGATCTTGGCTTGCACCTCCGGCGCGCGAAGCCTGTCCAGATTGGGCAATTCGCGCTCCATCTGGCGAATGACCTGATAGGTCACATGCGCGACGGTCTTGGCCTGCTCACTCTGAAACACCGCCTGCGGCTGTTCACCGAACCCGCTTGCACCGCCGATGACCTGTTCGACAATCGTGGGTGATGACAGCTCGATCTTGCCGTCACGCCATACTTCTCCGTCGCCACCGATTTCCACCGATTTCAGGACAATGGAGCCCGGCTCCTTGGCCTTCTGGATGATTTCGTCGAAGCGGTCATGGGCGATGACCGTGAGCATATCTACGGCCTCATCGCCCGTGCGCTCGCCATAGGGCAGGCGAAGCCCGCGCCCCAACGTCTGTTCGGTGAGAATGTCCGATGCCGACGCGCGCAACGGCACGATGGTATAGAGGTTGGTTACGTCCCACCCCTCTTTCAGCTTGTTGACGTGGATGACGATTTCCGTCGACCCGTCCTGTTCAAGCGCGACAAGCCTAGCGGTCGCCTCGTCGCTTTCCTCGCCCCGCAGCGCAGAATCGACGCGGATGACGCGGCCCTGATAGCGCCCGCCGAAGAACCCTTGGGCTTCGATGGTGCGCCGGATGGCTTCGGCGTGCGTCGTGTCCTGCGCGACCACAAGCATGAAGGGATGGACCACCGGACGGCCGGTTAGCTCCGCATAGTCCCGCAGCTTCAGCTTTACGTTCTCATGGGCGTGGATGCCGTCTTCGAGCTTGATCCGTTCAAGCTCGGCTTCATTGACCGATTTCGGATCGAAATCCTTGCGCGTGGCGACGGCAGGCTCCTTCACAAAGGCATCGGCCATCGCGTCGCCAAGGTCATAGCGATAGATCACGTTCTGGAAGTCGACCGCCTTCGCGCCGACCGTCTTGGGTGTCGCCGTCAATTCCAGCCCAAGCAGGGGCTTCAGATCGGCGATGGCCTTGAAGCCCGCCTTCGCCCGGTACCGATGCGCCTCATCCATCAGGAACACGAGGTCGGGCAGGCTGGCGAGATAGTTATAATAGCCCTCCTCGCCGATCACGTCATGCGGCCCGCGAATGCGGCCGACTTCCTTGTTGATCTTGTCCACATTGAAGACGTTGATAACCACATCGGCATCGAACAATTCGCCGTGCCGCCGCAAGCCACGCCCTTGGTCCCAATTCTCCCCGGTGACAAGCACGGGCGGGTTCTGCGCGAATTCCGAGATGCCCTTGAAGACATACTTCGGTGTGCCCGGCTTAAAGTCCTCAAGCAGCTTATTATAGATCGTCGTGTTCGGCGCGAGTACGAAGAAGTTCTTCGAAAAGGGCTGATGGGACCCGTTCCGGCGCGCGAGATAAAGCCAGGTGATCAACGCGCCCATCAGGCGCGTCTTTCCCACGCCGGTCGCCAGCGCGAAGCAGAGAGAGGGGAAGTCGCGTTCGAAGTCCTCAACTTTCCGAAGATCGTCCTTGGCGAGCGACTGCACGGCTTGCAGCGCAGCGGCAAGATCGGCGGCTGGAAGGTCAATCCTGTGCAGCACGTCGGCGAGAATTTCGAGTGAGCGCGCTTGTGGCGGCCGCAGCGACATACGAGCGACAATCTGGCGAATGAGGCGATCGGGCTTGTTTTCCGGCGTAATTTCCGACATGACTCACACCTCCCCTTCGCTAAAAAGGGTCGGCTGACTGTCCCCCGCTTTCCGGCGCCCTCGCTTGCCGCCGTTGGGCGTGTCCCCGCTGCCGTTGTCCGGCTCGCGCGACGGCAGATTGGCTATTTCAAGGCTGTAATCGTCGCGTCCCCATTCGCAGCGATTGAGGATGGCGTGCGGTATCTTATTGACCGTCAGGTTCTCGAAATCGTCCAACCGGGCGTTGAACGCCTTACAGCAGATAAGCAAGGTGCGGTGCGGCCCCACATCGTGCGCAATCGCCTTTAGCTGATCGTGTGTGAGGCTCGCCGTCGTGATGAAGATGAAATCGCGTTCCGACGAGTTGCCATGCTTCCAGTATTCGGCCACGTCCTGCGACGGCTCGTAAGCGAACCCCATGTGGCGACACATGGCTTCGGCGAGCATAGCCGCGTTATAGGTCTTGGCGATGACCCAATTGCCCCATTTGTCCTTTTCGAGAAGAGACGGCGCGAGGTGATAGAAACGGAAGCCGCCACCGCCCTGCCAGTTGGTGGCTTCGGTGACGCCGTCCTTGTCCTCACCATCGATCACTTTCTTGAGGCGCGGGACGATGTGGGTGACGGCATGGTCGCCCAATTCGATCATGATCCAGCGCCGCCCCATCTTGTGGGCGACAGCGCCTGTCGTGCCTGAACCTGCAAAGGAATCGAGAACGAGATCGCCAGGATTGGTCGAAATATGGATAATTCTTTCAAGCAATCGCTCGGGTTTAGGGGTGGAAAAAATGGCGTCTCTTCCGAATATCGAGGCGCTTTCCTGTTTCGCTTCTCGATTGTTACCGACATCCTCATGCGACCAAAATGTCGTTGGAACAAGGTCACCCAACTCGGATCGGAAACGCTTCCGAAAAGGAAAAGTCCGCCCAGTTGTTCCCCACCATATTCGCTTATCAGCGACTAACTGTTCAAACGTATCTCGCGAAATTCCCCACCAACGGTTGCCTCTCGGAGAAAAAACATCTCCGTGCGGACCGACTACTTCAAACTTACCATCAGAATATGGCTTTGCTGCCGTTAGATCAGACCTTCTCCAATCGCCGCGCGGGTCATTGTCCGGATTCCAGAATTCCGCATCACTTTCCGCAGTCCTGGAAACCTTATTTCGGGACCACCGAGATTTGTTTTTTGCATAGACCAATATGAAGTCATGATCCGTTGAGAAGTATTGAGCTGAATTGTTTCGGGCATGCAGTTTCTGCCAAATGACCGTTGAAAGAAAATTATTCCTACCGAATATCTCGTCTGCAAGAACCTTGAGGTAATGAGCCTCATTGTCATCAATTGTAATCCAGAGCGATCCATCCTCGGCTAATAGCCGCCTAATCAGGTCAAGACGATCGCGCATCAACGATAACCAGAGCGAATGCTCAATCCCGTCATCGTAATGCTCGAACGCGCTCCCAGTGTTGTAGGGAGGATCGATAAAGACGCATTTGACCTTGCCCGCGTAGTCCGCCTCCAGCGCCTTGAGCGCCAGCAGGTTGTCGCCCCGAATCAACATGTTTTCGAAGGTGTCGCCCTCGCGCTTTGTTGCAGCGTGACAGCTCTTCTCCGCGTCTTCAATGAGAATACGCGGCTCAAGGCGCGGCCGATCATTCTTGCCGATCCACGTCAGTTCAAGCCGCGTTCCGCCATTCCGTGCCATCGTCACTCCCATAATCCATCGGCCTTGTGCCCGGCCGTCATCACGCGCGTATCTCCCAACGGATCGTGAAAAGCGGTGTCTGATCCGGCGTCAGTTGGAGGCTGGCCTGAATACTATCGAGAAGGTCTTCCACTTCCTTGCGGATGTCCTTCTTGCGCTGGAATTTCGAAAGCATCAGTTCGTCGCGCTGGCCCTCAAGCTTCTTGATGGTGCGCTGCCGCTCCACCTTGTCTGCGACGGACAATCCCGGCGTCCCGCGCAGTTCCTTGCGCTTGGCCTTGATCTCGTCTTCCAACGCCTTGATTTCGGCGTCAGCCGCCTTTTCAAGATCATCGGCATAGCCGTCGAGCTTGTCGGTTTCCTTGGCAAGGAATTCAGCATTGGCTTGGTCCGCCTCGTCCAGACGGCGCTTGCGCGCGGCGGATTCGGCGGCGTCGATAGCTTCCGTGGGCGGCGTCAGCCCCAACACCGTCGAGGCGATGGCGGGCACGAGAAAGAGACGGTCCACCACCTCGTCGTCGAGGATCGTGCCATCGTCGGCGACAACCGACGTGAGAAGGTGCTCAACGGTCTGGTTCGCTGTTCGCACCGCAAAGCGGGACACTCGCAGCCAGCCGGAGCGGCCAACATGCTGCTTCACGTTGGCCAGAACGCCGTTCTGATAGGCCGAATAATCGAACGTGAGACTGGCGAGCGGAAGCGTCCGCCCTTTGGCGCTTGCCGTGAGCTTTGACGCCAAATTGCCGTCCGCCAGACGAAAGAACCTCCATTTCTGTTCGTCGGCAAGCGGCCAACCCGTCGTCCATGTCTCGCCGTCGTGAACGAAAACCGGGCTGCCATCCGCGTGCTTCGAGAAGGTCGCCTCGGGCAATTCGGCGCGGGCAACGGTGATGAGGCGCTCCTCAAACTCGCCCATCACCCGTTCGATCGTCTCTTTGCGGCTTTTCAGGATGCGAACTACGTCCTGATCGAAGAAGCCTATAAGCTTGCCCCGCGCATCGACAACATCGGCTTTAATCTGCTCGTCGAGTTCTGCTTGCAGGCGGTCGAACTCGGCATCAATCTCATCCTTGGTGCGCGCCGACTGATGGATTTCAAAAACGCGCCGCTCGAAGTCGGTGCCGCTTTCGATTGCGCCCAAGACTTCGTCGCTCGCGCCGAACACGCCGTCGAACAGCTTGAATTTCTTGTCTAGAAGTTCAAACACTCGCTCTTCGGCCCGGTTCTTGAGGTTCAGGAAATTGACCACAAGCACGTCGATCACCTGCCCGTAGCGGTGGCAACGGCCGATGCGCTGCTCAACGCGCTGCGGATTCCAAGGCAGGTCGAAATTCATCAGCAGCGAACAAAACTGAAGGTTGATGCCTTCGGCTCCGGATTCCGTCGCAATAAGGATGGTTTTGCTTTCGCGGAAAGCTTCGACGATCGCGGCTTTCATGTCGGCCGTCTTCGAGCCGGATATGGCGTCGCTACCTTCATGGCGCGTCTTCCAATCGGCATAGATCGCTTGGCTTTCCGGATCGTTGTTCTGGCCGTTCATGAGCGCTATTTGCCCGGCATAGCCGTTCGCGGCGAGGAGATCGGCGAGGTATTTTTGCGTGCGGACCGATTCCGTGAAGATAACCGCCTTGCGCTTGCCGCCAAGGGAAGCAATGCGGTCCAGGACCTCGTCCAGAACGCCAATCAGCTTCTCGCCCTTGGCGTTGATATTGATGCTGCGCGCCAGCGCGAGATAGGCTTCCAGTTCGGCGATCTCGGTTGTGAGCTTGGCCGGATCAATACTCGCCTCTTCGCTATCCGCCGCATCGTCACTGTCCGCCCATTCCTCGGCGATTTCGTCGGCATCGTCGAGGTCGGACAAGTCTTCGATATTCGGCCGCTGCATCGCCTTGAGGCGCTGAATGATGGATTCGAGCGTTTGCGCTACCGCAAACGTCGATGAACCAAGGATTTTGCGAACGACGAGCGTAACAAGTTGATTAGGCTTTTCGCCAAAGGCGATCGTGTCCTTGCGCCGCAGATAGGCCGACAGATCTTCGTAGAGCTTGACCTCGTTGTCGTGGGGCTCGAACTTGAATGTAACCGGAATGCGCCTAGTGTAATTTATATGCCCGGCTTCCTGCACGTCCTTGCGCAAAGTGCGGCGGCATATCGGCTTGAGCCTGTCGCGCAGAATGAGAAGGGTCGCTGGGTCAGACCTGCTGCCATACGTCGTCTTGAAGCTCGCCTCGTCGCCGAACAGCTTGTCGTCAACGATGGAGACGAGCCCGTAAAGCTCCATGAGGGAATTTTGCAGCGGCGTCGCCGTGAGAAGCAGCTTGAACGTGCCGATGAGCGCATCGCGCAGCGCCTTCGCCCGTTTCGACGTACCCTTGCGATAGACGTTCCGCAGGCGGTGCGCCTCGTCAAAAATAACGAGGTTCCAATTGCTCTTTCGAAGATCGTCGGCCTTCAGCGCGCCGAACTCGTAGGAGGTAACGACAACATGGTTGTTGATCTCGAAGGGGCGCGCGTGCCCCTGCTTCTGGCGCTCCTTGTAGCTTTTGGCTTCGAGGATGGAGGCAGGGATGCCAAACTTGTCGAATAGCTCTTGGGTCCACTGCTTGCGCAGCGACGCTGGGACAATCAGGAGAATGCGCCGGTGGCCTTCAGCCCACCGCTGCGCGATGACAAGACCGGCCTCAATCGTCTTTCCAAGACCGACCTCATCGGCGAGAATTGCTCCGCGCGGGATCGGCGGCTGCAAGGCGAAAAGCGCCGCGTCAACCTGATGCGGATTCATGTCCACGCGCGCCGAGGACAGCGACTTCGCAAAGGCGTCTTCGTCGATCCCTTCGAGGGTGATCCGGTGCGCAAGGTACTGGCTATGGTAGGCGGTGTAGTCGGCCATCTGCCCCCTTCGGCGACCCGCGACTGAATCATCGGCTCAATCGTAGTTTCTTGTTTGTATTAGCCCGGCCCACCACTCGCGCAAAGGGCGTCGCAAGCGCCGATCAGGCTTTTTTGAGTCTTTTCTTCGCGTGACGAGGTATCGCGTATCCCCCTAACGCTCCCGCAACATCGCCGCCCGTCGACTGAACCCCTCCCTCTATATGGGCTCGGTCACGACGCGGAAGGTTGGAATGGCTCGTATACGGGTGCTGAGCGCACTCAAGATCAAACAGAATCTCAAACCGGGAATGTATGCCGATGGGCTTGGGCTTTACCTGAAGGTCCGCCCCGGCAACTCCAAGAGCTGGATTTTCCGGTATCGCACCGGCGGCAAACTGCGGGATATGGGCCTTGGCCCGTTTCATACCGTGTCGCTCGCCGAGGCCCGCGGGAAGGCGGAGGTCTGCCGGGTCTTGCGCCTCAAGGGCCTCGATCCGCTGGAGGAGCGCCTCAAGGAGCAGCGAGCCAAGACCAATGTGGCGGCTGGGGCCATCACCTTCGAGAAATGCGCGGAGACCTACATCGCCACCCACCAGGCCGGCTGGAAGAACAGCAAACATGCCGACCAATGGACCGCAACGCTTCAGACCTATGTTTATCCGGTATTCAAGGACAAGCCGGTTGCCTCGATCGACGACGCGCTGGTTCTGAAGGTGTTGCAGCCGATCTGGAAGGACAAGACCGAGACGGCATCCCGCATTCGAGGCCGGATCGAGCGCATCCTCGATTGGGCTCGCGTCATGAAATACCGCACGGGAGACAACCCGGCGCGATGGAAGGGGCACCTCGATCATCTTCTGCCGAAGCGCTCGCGAGTGGCGACTATTGTCCATCACCCCGCCCTACCGATCGACGAAATGCCGGGCTTCATCCAGATACTGCGACGCGAAGAGACCATCACCGCCCGCGCCTTCGAATTCTGCATCCTCAACGCCTCGCGCACCATCGAGACACTCGGCATGCGCTGGGACGAGTATGACAGAAAAGCCCAGCTTTGGACCGTACCGGCCGCCCGCATGAAGGCTGGCCGCGACCACCGCATTCCACTCGCCCAGCGATCTCAGCTCATTCTTGCCGAGATGCAGGAAATCCGTACTAGCGACTTCGTCTTTCCCGGAGGGGTCCAGGAAAGACCGCTCAGCACAATGGCCTTCCTGATGCTTTTGCGGCGTCTTAAGCGCAAAGACATCACGGCGCATGGTTTTCGCTCGACCTTCCGTGACTGGGCGGCGGAACGAACCAACTTCCCGAACGAAGTCGTCGAAATGGCGCTCGCCCACACCATCAGCAACAAAGTTGAGGCCGCCTATCGGCGCGGCGACCTGTTCGAAAAGCGCCGGCAGCTTGCTGAGACATGGGCCGCGTTCTGCGCCGGGACAGCTCCTTCCAAGCCCTGATCGCTTGCCCCCGGAAACCCTCTGCCTTTCACGCGCCAATGCAGTTCGCAAGAGCGCGCTCTCGTCCGCATCAAATCTATATCCGTCTGGAAGCTGAGACAGACGCTTCCAGATCGGAGAAATACATGTCGCAACAACTCGAAAAACCCAAGGGCGCGATGTCGGTCAACGACTTCGCGCTCTGGGCCGGTATCGGACGCACCACCGCATGGAAGGAAATCCGCGAGGGTCATCTTAGCGCGGTCAAGGTCAGCGCCCGAACCATCATCCGCTTCGCAGACGCCGAGAACTGGCTTGCTACACGGCCCCAGCTTTTCGCGCCGAACGCACAGCCACCCTCCAGATAACAGGTAGCCCAACATGTCCAATTCAAAAGTCCACGCGGAACCAAGCTTTGATCAATCCGACGAAAATCCTCTCTACTATCGAGACGACGAGGCGTGGGTGCATGAATTGATCCAAGAACTGATCGACCGAAGACTCTTCGTCAGGCGCCCATCGAAATACCAACTCAAGCACCGCGCCGTGAACTACTATCCTTCGACGGATGTCATCACCATTGACGGACAAGGTCGTCATTCCGAGACCGGAGCTCAGGCTTTTCTCGACTTACTGGAGAAGATGTACCCAAAGCGACAGAGATCAGGCCGGCTACCGCCACGTGATGAAGAGCCACCACAACCGCTAATCGTTGTGAACCTTGAGTTGGATGACGACAAATCTCATGGCATCCCGGCCAATGATAACCTCAACTGCAGCGAAGACACTCTTCCGTGGTGACAGTCGCCAAAATCGACCAGCTTCGCTGGGAGTATGGCCGGTCGATGGAATTGCAACAGGGTTGACACGGATATACATCAAACCTCAACTCTACCTGCCTAACCGAGAGCCCCCCTGACACCTATCGCCCCAACCCTTCGGGTCGGGGCGATTGCGTTATTGAATTCTTCTTGGTTGCCGGCGGATATTCCGCCGGCATTTCTGTCCTTCTGGCTCACGCTCGCTCTCAAAAAACGCCCGGTCTTCCCAGGTGGTCCAATTCATAGCATCGAATCATGGATTTGAACGGTCGGGGATTCCAAGCCGGCCTTCATCCGCTTCCAAGTTCGCGGCATAAAGGCCGGCATTGGCTATCCGATGGTCAGATGACCAAGTTCTCCAGTATGGCCCTCACCTGTGCCTGGGAGGCTTGGGCGAGTTCCTCCTCGGCCAACGCCGCCATAAAGGCACGATGATCATCGAGCTCGGAGCCGTTGTAGAGATCGGCCCAATCCCCCGCCTCGAACTTCGACACGAAACCGGCGCGGCGCTGCGCACCCGGCGCGATATTCTCCGAACAGCCGGCGAGCTTGCGGCATGACACCGGTCCTGTCGCCATGAAGGGTTTCGTCATCTGAAAGAGGTCGCGCGCCACGTGCCATGCGCCATCAATCGGAGAGCGCTCCCTGTGATCTGGATCGAGGCTCTTCGTCAGATAGCGAAACCACCGCCACTGCCGGTCCACCGCAAAGTTCTCCCGCGCGCCTGCGTAAGGTCTGAACTTCCTGCGCTTCTGGCTCGCCGGCGAGAAGAACACCGCAGCTTCATCAGCCCTCGCGCATCCCGAAAGCCGCGCCAGGCAGTCCCGGCTCCATTCAACGAACTCCTGCGCTCGGCTGAGCGGCACGCACATCAGCTCATGCGTATGAAATCCCTTCTCCTGCGCCTGTTCGTGAACATAGACGAAGACATGGGGCGCGCTCGTCCCGAACGACCGTCGCGAAAAGCGACTTCGCACGACATTGTCACCATCGCCGACACTCAGCCACTTCGCTGCTTCGTGATTGTACTTGCTCAGAATTTGCACCGCCTTCTTGTGATCGGTGACGCCGAGCAGCTTCCACAATATGGTGAGGTGCGCGTTCATCACTCGGCCGTACTGCCACATCGCAAACGCCATCGCGGAGTAAAGGCGCGACACTTCCGAGCACAGCATGGATGCCCGGCACTTGGCCGGCTCGGCGGACCGGAACGGATTGTTCTTCAGCAAACGTTGCGATGACAATCGGACCCGCACCAGCCGGGGCCAATCCTTGCGCGGGAGATGCGCGAACAGCGTCTTCTGGTTCTCGTAGCGATACTGGGCAATGTCGCGGGCGAAGGTATCGCGCAGCACAATCTTGCCGGCGGCAGCATGGGCAGGCCTGCCCGCGAAGTTGATGGGGCGGACCGAGTCGGTCGGCACCGATGACTGAGCCGCCGTTTCCGGCGCGCCGTCCCGGCCGGGAAGACACCTCTCCTCGCCCGCGTCGGCGAAGGCGGTCGGCCCGTCCATCAATTCATTGATTTGGTTTGAGATTTCGTCATTCAACATGGCATCAGCCTCATTTTCTTGGGCCGATCCACGGAATGTGCGTCGTACCCCTAAGATATAGGGCCGAGGGGGCTCAAAAATCGGCGTTTTGCCTTGCGTCTGGCGCAATGCACGATCCACATTTGCGCATAGCGGCGATCCCACTGGCTCGCCGACTCGCACCGACGCCGACCTTCAGCCACACCAGAAATCACCGGTACTTGGCATCGCTCTCTTCGTCGAACGCGGTCAAGGACTTACAGCGGCTTGCTTCCAATGCGCCCGCCTTCCGCTTCCAAGTTCCTCGGCAAGCACTGCGGACCACCGCCGGCCAGATAGGCCATTCCTCGCCGTACGCTTCCCTCAACATCGCTCCCGCATCCCTGAATCTTCCGCGCTCATCAACGCGGACATCCAGATGCCCAACAATTCGACTAACCTTTCTCCCGCCGATCATTCCTCTTCATCCGTTCCGACCTTCAAGCCACTTGCCACGACACCCTTCGTCAGCGGCGCCGTCGCCAAATATTATGACTCGCACTGCTTGATCGACTCGCGCTTCCGGCGGGCGGCACGCCTGCTCCAGATTTTGTGGATGCGCGATCAAGGTATTCCTAGCGCTGCGATGGAAGAGCGCGGCTCTCACCTTGGCTCCTACCTCCGAGCCGACGCGGCCGAATCCGGACGGAATTTCATCTCCTCTCAGGTTCACCTGCTGGCGCTTCGTGAGCTTCTGCTTCGTGAGGAGGACGCGGCAATCGACGAGGATCGCCTGATCGGCAATGCGTTGAGTTCCATGCCGCTCGTTTTCAATGCGTTCGGCCCGCTGGCCCTGGACACGAAGCTGGCGACCGCCGTCTTCCGCCAACTGCTGCCCGAATTCGTCCACTCCGTCGAACGAATCGCCTTCGAGCATAGTCCGGGCCGCCGCGACCACCGCTTCCTTGCGGACCGCTCCGCGTTCGACGTCGCCGTCCACGTCACAACGCCCGAGGGCCAGGCCGGCATCGTCTACGCCGAGGTCAAGTACTCGGAGGACCTCACTGGACCCGTGGCCCGATGGCGGGAGCGCTATGATCAGGCGTTGAAAGAGGTTCGTCTCTACAAGAACCCCGATAGCGTCATCCTTCGATCGCCACCGATCGAACAATTGATGCGCGAACACATGCTCGCTCAGCTCTCGGTCGACCACGGCATCACACCGCGAGCCATGTTCATCGGCATCGGACCGCGCCTCAACCGGCGCGCCGACGCCGCCTTCCGGGTCTATGCCAACGAACTGCTCCCGGTCGCGGATGATGACCCTACAAGGGTTCGTTTCCAGCATTTCACGTTGGAGACATTAATCGACGCCATCGACGTGGGAGGCGACCAGGAGACGGCGGACCGATTGTGGAAGCGCTACTGCGACTTTCAGCGCGTTTATGACGCCGCCCTTGCTGTCATCGGGGCAAAGGCGCCGGGCAGCGAGACGCCAAGTTCGGCGACGGCTTCACCCGCCGAAGACAAGAAGCGTCCTCGCAAGACGAGTTCCCGCGCCAAACGCACTCGACTCGCAAACGTCTCTGAAGCTGTGGAGATCCCTCATGGCTGAGATAGACCTGCTCACAGTCGAAGATCGAGTTCGGCTCTTCGCCAACGCCTTGGCCGACGAACGGGATCACTTTCCGGTGCTCAAGCTGTTCACGCCGGACGCAGGTGCGACCTGGCTTCTCACTGAATGCGACCCGGACGAACCGGATCGATTGTTTGGCCTCTGCGATCTCGGTCTCGGTTGTCCCGAGCTCGGCTATGTCAGCCTGTCGGAGATGATGAAAGTCAGAGGTCGACTCGGCCTTCCCGTCGAGCGGGACCTTCACTTCGTCCCAGACAAGCCCTTGTCTGCCTACGCCGAAGAAGCTTGTCGCAGAGGCCGCATTGTTACTTGAACGCGAGCAAATGCGAACGGCCCAACGGACACCGTAGTTGTTGGGCGAAACGTGTCGCCCTCATGTATTCTGCAGAAAGGCGATAGCCGAGACAACGCAAGCCCGACTTCCTACCGACGTTCCCACCTGGCTCCGGTTTGCCGGACCGGGTGGATGCGGCGTGCCGGACGCGATTTGCATTCGCTAGTGGTCTGCAAGACAGGGCATCAGCCGACGCTGATTGCAGAAGGTACACGTACGGAATTCTAGTCCCATCGTTTGCCCCAAGGTCCGACACCGTTCACGGGGTCATGGTCGAGAAACTTTCGATCAATCTTGTCAGGCCGTTTCTTCATCGCGTTTTTCAGCTCCGATCGATTGAGTTGTGCGTGAGTGAGTTTGCGGTCAAAGAAATCTGATTGATCATCCAATGTTTGGACTTCCTCGTTCTGCCAGACGATCGCGCGGCGATCCGCCGATGCCAGAAAAAGAACCCATGCTGCGTAGGCATCCTCCGAAGTTCGCGCTGTGAGGTACTTGCGCCACCAATGACGTGCACAAGCATCCGCTCCGCGCAACCGGGTGGCCGTTTGACGAATACCGTCCCAAGTAGTGCGGTGTCCACCCTTGGGCCATTCATCGACGGCAAGCAGAGGACCACCAACAGTGAACCCCTGTAGTACCTCCGCACGCATGCGGCGCCATACCAATGGTGATGCCCGATCGTTTTCGATCATAGTGTTAAGCCAAGCTGTCTCTCCGTTGTAAGTAGCAGCAACCGCGAGCTCGAACAGGGCTCGATCGCTATGACAGTGCTGGAGGTCCAAGACCTCCAGGCGCAAGGCTGCGACCGGCGCCGAATCAGGCACTCGAAAAACGATGTGCAAGAGTTCGTCGACCCCGGCCCCTCCGACGTAGCGCGTCGCGAGTGAGACTCGGAGCGCGCGCCACAATGCCGCACCGCGAGGCGGGTCGTGTCGTAGAAGGGCCTCACAGAGCGCGAGGTACGCTCCTTCGGCGAGCCTCACCCGCCTCCGGAAATCAATGGTCCGATCACGAGATCCTTCCAGCCATGATTCAACGACCTCAGGTACCTGCAACACGACCGGCTCCATATCAGTCGCGCTGAGATCGGCTAGGTAGAGACTTGCGCCGGTCTTGCGAGCCATATCGATGCGTTCAGTAGCCGTGTCGATTGCTCGGCGGTAAGCCGCGATCTGCTCATCCACACTGACGTTAAGCGCGGCAAACGGATTTTTGCCATCGCCAGGGTTCACCCGCGGCTCCGCCGAGAGAACGAATCGTTTCGATTGGTCCCTGGAGCGTTCGATCGACAAATCGGATCCCGGGTCCGGTTCTTCCAGATTGGGTGCGGTGAGAAGGTGACCAACAATCTCAGCGGCAAGCGTCACCTCCGCTGCGTCGGCGCCACGGCGCCGCACCGCCTCAAGTACTCGCCACGGCGCCAAGCGGGCCGCGAGCTGCTCGAACGGAAGCGCCGCTTCGGAGGCGATGAGCGCTCCGGATCCCGAGTCGTTCACCCAATAGTCGGCGTCGGACTTCCAGGTCCATTTATCCGCCGTTAGCATCCGGCCGAAGCGATCCGCATCTGCCTCCTCCAACATCCGGAAGACAAGACCACGCAGATCGAGGTCCGCATCACGCGCCAATTCGCCTAACCACGTCCAGGCGCGGTCGCTAAACGCAATCGGGTGTATAGACAGTAGGATCACCAAATCGTGCAGCTGCGCTGCGGTGCCGGCCCGATACTGCGCAATGAGCGCATCGACTTCTTGAGGGGTGGGCCGGTTCAATACCTCGTTGAAGTCGACCGAAATGAATTTGAGCCCAGCCTCAATCACCCGATGAAATTGCTCCACTGCGTCCAGCTGCGGAAGCTCAAGCATAAGCAAATGTCCGGCCGCGACCGCTTCGTGACCATCATCGGTTTCGTGGCCGCTGGTCCTGAGTGCCCGCGCGGCCTCCGCCTCCGCTGCCCCAGCCAATAGAAAGTGTCTGGTGCACTGAATGGCGGCGGCGTAGCGCGCCTCAGCTGACCGCGTTGCGAGGCCTTGGAGCTTCCGCCGCACAAGATCACCAAGGGCATCTGGCGCACATGCGGCAAGCGCCAGCTCAAGATTCTCGAAAATCTGGTCGTCACGCGTATAGTTCCGTCCACTATTCACGTTTTGGACGTCGAACTCAGACGCGAAGGCGCACAGCTCATTGACGAACGCGGCAGGCGGCTCGAATTGCGGATCTATGAGAAAGTTGGCTACGCGCTGGATGCGGATCACAAGCGGGACGTCCGTAGCCAAGAGCGCGAGCTCTCCATGCCTCCGTTCCAACGCAAAGAAGCTATGCGCTGGATCGCTCAGATAGTCCTTCTCATAGGTGTAGTGGTGGTCAATGCCGGGGTCTATCGCGATAGCCCTCCGCTCATCAGCCTCCTCTCCACACAGCCACAGGACCAGCGCAGCGGCACGCGCCGAGAGGTCGGGATGAATTCCGGCTTCCGGCGTTCTCTGGCGGAGATCCTCGGAGAGCGCGCGAAGACGCGAGCTAGTTGGCGGCAGGTCTTGTTCGTTGAAATAGCAAAGCCACTTGAGACCTTTCCAGCTATCCGAATGATGGACCGACTGCGCTACCGCCGCGGCCTCGAAGCACGAAATAACCGACGCCAGCGGGAAGCCTTCAATGATGGTCGGGACCTCATTCGCTAGCGCATCAGCGTCCCGATCCACAACTTCAAGAGCGACGCCGAGAACAGTGACCGGTCCCGACGCGTCTCGGCCAATCTTGCGTTCATAACGTTCAGCGCGACGGCGTTCAAACTCGGGATTACCTTCAGGACGGAGATCGAGTTCACGGGACACCCGCGACAACCACTTGCGGCCCCGGGAAACCAGTGCTGCCAGCGCGGGGCCATCTTGGCGTGGGATAGCGCGCAGTGCGTTGATGGCCCACAGCCGCGCCGAAGCATGGGTGCGCTGGTTCGAATGCTGAACTGCATCAAGCAGGGCTTCCACCAAAACTTCGGCAAGGCCGGTAAGTTCGCGACGATGGCTGTCGGTCACATTCTGGCTTTGTAACCACGCCGTGACTAGCACGCCTGCTATTGGGTCTATTGGCCCACCTCGTTCAACTAATATGGATACGGCCGCGCGCAGAATCTCCGCGCGCTGGTCCAGTCCCGCGATAGGGTCGAACCATTGCGCGATTACGGCTTCGACGGCTTCAAACGTCGAAGCACCAATCTCATCGAGCTGGGCCAACAGGTCGGCGCCCAACGCGTGTGCGACAACGGTGGGCGTCAGTTGCGAGCGTCCGGACGCGTCAGTCGTCGCGAATTGGCCATCAACAATATCGCTCAAGCGCTGGTAGACCTCGCGCTTTGTCAAATCGGCCCGACTCGCGGTTTCGCCTAAGACCCGCACGGTAAATTGCTTCATGCCGTCGCGATAGCGCTGGGCGATATCCTGCAGCCATTCACGCCACTCACTTTCGCTGAAAGATCGGCCAGCGCGCTCTGCCCGAGCGTCGCGGCCATATTCCCACAACAAGCGATGGACCGTGACCCGCTCGGCCTCGACGAGCCGGTCTCGGAGCTTAACTACCAGATTGAAGAGTCGGGGAGTGCTCGCGAGCTCAATCAGATCGGGATGCAGGTTTGCACGCGCCAGACCCTCAAGGGCAAGCATTTGATCGAGCTCGCTGCCGGCGGCGGTGTCGAACCCATCGACCAGAATTTTGACGTGAGGAACGACCAGTCCTGCGAGCCGCGAAAGTCGATCATTGAAATGATGCGGACGTGTGCTCGCCATAACGCGGATACGACCGGCGAACGGCTCGGCTTGCAGCACCTTGAGCACCTGTAGCCAGTTCACGGACGGCTCCTGATTGAGACCGTCAAACCAGACCGTCATCACGGGCCCTTCGGAGGTCGGTCTCTGCAACAAATAATCGAGGCGGCGCCTCCAGTGCTTGACGTCCCGAACGCCGGTCAACTCGTAGAGCCGTGTAGCCAAAAAGCTCTTAACGTCCGTCTCGCACGCCGCAGTGATTATCGCCGCCGCCGACGAGGGAACGAGCAAAATGATAGGATGCAGATTTTTTTGATCAACCAGCCAATCGAGTGTTGCCCAGGTCTTGCCAACACCATCCGCACCGACAATGGCCGCTGGGGCATCGTCAGCTGCACGCCCTCGCCACCACGACGACAAGGCATCATTGACAGTCTGCCGTCGAATTTTCTTGGGTTGCGCGCCGCCGGCGACGAGCTGTCCGAGCGCCGCGTTCGAGGCACGGGGCTGTGTCCAGATGGCATCCAATTTCGCGTGCGAACACATGCGCAGTGAATCAAATCCCAGGCTCCAGGCCTGCAGATCGTGGCGCAGCTCTTCAATCGCTGACGCCGCGATGGGCTGAAGTGCGCGGGCCAGTCGCCCCGCTTCCGGCGAAAAAAGGGTTTCAACGACATCTGGCGCAAAGGCGCAGAGTGCCGCGAGCGGCGCTAATTCATGCTCGCGCCAATCGATGATGACGACGGGGACGCCGCATTCCTCGCCCTTGTTAGTCAAGTCCTGCAGCAGTTGTTCCGATACAACGCGGGTCGCGGCGAGAAACCAGGCCTCAAGCGCCCTATCGCGGGCAATCGCGTGATCGATTTCGCCCAGGAGCTCGCGCGCGCGTAAGCTGGTCGTGTCGCTGTATTTCTTGCATTCAAGCCGAAAACGGCGGCCCCGCCGGCCGGCAGGCCCCGCATCGCCACCGTATTGAAATCCGGATTGCGCCACCGCGATGGGCACGTCGAGAAGACGGGATATCAAGGCGGCTGCGAGGTGTTCAAATTTGCGCGCCTCTATCTCATTTTGGAGCTCACGCTTTAGGCCGTCTTGGGTTGCCTGGTCTAGGCTCGATAAGGGCATCGGGAAAAACCACTGGAACGCTGCAGGGAGGAATCGGGCTCAATCGAAAACGGCGATGACCCTCGCTGATGTCGAGGAGCCGACGCACGGAGCTGAGAGAATCAATTTGGGACCAATGCTATTTCTTCTTCCTGCCTTTTCGAAGGGGCGCCGGCGGCTTTTCACCGTGCTTGGGCGCCAGCAATAGTTCGCCCACCGCAACCTCCAAGGCAGCAGCGAGCCGGTCCAGGGTTTCGACCGTCGGGTTTTCAACCCCGCGCTCGATCCGTCCGACGTAGGAGCGGTCAACACCGGCGTCCACCGCCAATGCCTCCTGAGACAACCCGCGCCTCACGCGAAGCCGCCTAAGATTCCAAGCTACCAGAGCCGTCGCCTTCATAGGCAGAAGAGACGGCTTTGCGGCCCATTAAAACACGGACTATACTACCCCTATTTCGATATCGCTTCGGGCTGAAGCGAAACATGGGCGGTCCTTCGATGAATCCCATCGGCGACATCCTTGAGCCAAGAAAACGAGGAAGCTGGGGAAGTAATGAGCGGTACGATCGAGGCAGATAGGGAAAGCACCAGCAACTGGTATTTCACCGAAAACGGCCAGCGCAGAGGTCCGGAAACTACAGCCAACCTGGTGGAGCTGTTGAAAACAGAGAAAATCAGCGGCGACACGCCCGTTTGGCGCAAGGGTCTTGCCGACTGGCAGCCGCTCCGAAACACAGAGTTAGCTGGGCATCTTCAGGATACCCCTCCGCCAGTCGCACCCAACTTTGTGAACAACAGCCTTGTCTGGACGCTCGCAATTGCGCCGATCGGCTATGCTTTCCTCGCGGGATGGCGCGATACGCAAATTATGGAGGATCCCCTTGGAGATCACTCCTTCGCACAGTTCATTGCTCTGGGCCTCCCGTTGTTGCTAAACGCCGCACTGTGCCTCATAGACGAACAGCAACTGAAGCGCGCGGGTTATGCCGATAAATGGCTCACGCTGTTCGGAGTTCTTCTGGCGCCCGTCTACCTGTTCCTGAGAGCGAAGCGCTTGCGACAAACGCCGACCTACGGCTATGCCTGGGTGGTGTCTTTCATCATCAGCATCCTTCTATCGATCCCCCACTAGACTTCGACACCAGGGACATCCCGCAGACGATCTTCTTGTCCGAGGTGGGATTTCCCGGGTTGAATTCGACGGTCTGGAGGCCAAACTGCTTGGTAGCACCTGATCCCCTTGAAAAGGTGCGCCCGCACGCAGGCCAGAGCTACCCGGCGAGCCATCTCTCTCATGACGAACTGGACCATAGCCGGCTTCACCCACCGCGGCCGTGTACGTCAGGGCAATGAGGACGCCGTTGCGATTGATAGCCGCATCTTCACTGGCGACATGGCCACGCCGGTGGCTCTGACGTCACCGAACGATTGCTGCCTCCTGATGATCGCGGACGGCATGGGTGGCCACGCGCATGGCGCGATGGCCAGCCGCGCTGCCCTCGATTATCTGGTTGCTGCGATCGATCGGCTTTCAAATCCCGCCTCCTGCGCTGAGGTGGTCGAGGAAACCAATCGACGCCTCTACGAACTCATGCGGGAGCACGGGGAAGCTCTCGGCATGGGTTCGACGCTCGTGGGAGCCGTTCTGACAGCCGGTCAGCTACTCACATTCAACATTGGCGACAGCCGCTGCTACCTGTTCAGCGCGGGACAATTGGTGCAGCTCAGCCACGACGATGTACCCGAAGACGCGAGCAGTCACTTCGGTCCCCGCCGGTCCCATGCCCTCACTCAGGCCTTGGGCGGCTCCTCATTTCCTATCGCGGTCGAACCTCACATCTCCGTCGACCCGCCGCTTGCTCCCGGAGAGACTCTGCTCCTGTGCAGTGATGGCATCACCGACATGGTTCCCGATCAGGCCATCAGCTACACGTTAAGGACAGCCAGCACCCCTCTTCAGACTGCGCGGAGGCTCGCGGCCAAGGCCTTTAGCGCTGGCGCACGAGACAACATCTCCTTAATAGTCGCGTGCCGTTCAGACCCAATCCCCGCAGCCCCAGAAGCCCGTCAACGCATCCTATGAGTTACGATCCAATCTCAGCCGCCGCTCAACGCAACCGGGCCGTCCAAAAGGCACGCGCCGCTCGATTGCCCGAGGTTGGCATCTGGTGGATCGTTGACGGCTGATCGCAGACTCGATTCCCTATACCGAAGCTCCTGAGCACGTAGGTTTCCACGCGGGCAAGAACGATCACTTCCCGCTCTTCGGGACTCTTCGGAAGCTCATGCCGGGACTTCGATACGCCGATTACACGGATGCTCCTCGCGGCCGGGTGATCTACGACGCCGGCAGCGAGCAATTCCATTGCTATGGCTCCAGGCAGTTCGTATCCTCGACAGCACAGCAACAACTCGTGCTCGATGCCTTCAGGCCCCCGGCCGACAAGACGAAGTTCATTCCCGACCTTCACTATGAAGACCCCTCTTCAGAGATCTTCGACTAGGACTTCCTCGGTATACAGCCAGGCTGCCGGGTGACGCCATCTCAGGAAAGTCACCACCGCACCCAAGGTCCTCACGCAGTCCACAGCAGTGACGCCCAACAAAAACAACCTTTTCGCCGTCCAACGCAAAGTATGGGCAGCAATATGGGCCCGCCTAAAGCCCAGATCAGAAAGCGCTGAGAGATAAGGATTTTTCGGCCAGTATGGCGGAGAGGGAGGGACTCTGCGCCAATTATCTTCCGTACCCCAATTTTGCAGGCGTTTCGTGCAGATGGCGACGCCGCTGGTACGAATGCTGGTACAATGCCCGGTACATTTGCGAATGGCAAGCCCGTGGTTCAGTCCGCCTCGCGGCCTTCTCGCTGTATCGCTCGCCGGCGGCCGGCGGCGCGGCCCGCATGTCACGAGGCGCCACTCGGGCCGGGGCCTCCGCGGAGGCCCGTAACATTCCGGACGTCGCCGCGCCACGGCCGAGAGCGCCGCCGTGCCAGCTCCAATGAGACAGCTTTCTCACTTGATAGCATGCTTGCAAGCTATCTCGCTGACATGCTGGCCCGATAGCTTGTCGGCGCTTTAGCTTGCTCGCTTGCTAACAAGCTCGCACTGGCACTTTGCCAACTTGCTGTCGCTGGCCGGGCCATTGCAGGAACCGTGACGCGAGGGCAGCATCGGCCACGCGGTCGGAAGCGATAGCTTGCAGTCTCGTCAGCAAGCTGTCTTGCGTGCGTTGCTATCTTGCTTGCTGGTTGGCTTGCACTCCTTGCCATCCTGCTTGCACGATGGCTTCCCAACTTGATCGCTTGATGTACTGATAGCTCGCTAACTTGCGCACTTGCTTGCAAGCCTGCTTAGTTGCCAGCGGCCGCCGACTCGGCGGGGGCGCGCACGACGCCGACCGACGAAGCTGTCATTCGTGAACGCGAAGTAACCATGTCGCTCGACGGAGCGGTGACGGCACTTGCAATTTGGAAAAGGCCCACCCCATATTGACCGGGCCGATCGCAATCCCTGCGAAGGCGGCCGCTGCCGGTGCTACCAACACACGACAACGGCCTGACCACAACCGACTATGAAGGAGTCGACTATGGCTAAGTGCCAGTATAACGGCGATTCGCCGTTCCCGTCCCCGATCTCTGCGCATTCCGGCATGACCGGCAGCCCCGAGACCGTTCCCGTCAAGACCGCGTCCTTCCCGGCCATGCCGGCGAAGTCGTCGTCCGTGCCCGCGTCCTATGCCCTGAGCGGCGGCGCGGCCTGGTACACCGGCGAGAGCGTCGATTACGCACGCCTGCTGCGGGATCACGGCGCCGCCGACACGACGCCGCATCCGGCCCGGGTCTCCCCCTCCACCGCGTCCACCATCAACTAGCCCGGGTCGCGAGGCCGACGTCGGCAACGCAATAAGCGTCGCACCGACCGGCTCGTTTGCTGTCCAGCCCGTCAGGCAAGGTCACGGCGCTTCAAGCGCCGCCGACCGCTGTCGAGCGGGCGAACAGCGGGACAGCCGGGTGGGTCTGCCGTCCTTCGATGGCGGCAGGTCTGCGTGCACGCGAAAGCGCGTCGACGTCGGGCCCTTCGATCTCTCAACCCCAACTAACGAGAAGAGAGAACCACCATGACGCTTTTTTCTGCCAACAGCTCGGTGCAGGCCGCCTGCACCAACGTTCATCGTCCGCTCGGCGGTATCCAAGGCCTGCGTGAGGTGCACGACGATGTCGGCCGCCTCTCGGTGTCCGCCTTCCCCTTCGCCATGGTCAAGGACATGTCGATGACGCGCGCCGCGGTGCCGGCCTGCTATATCCTGGCCGATCACAACACCGCCTACATCGGCGAGACCGGCAACATCGGCCGCCGCCTCTCCGACCACTACCGCGACCAGAGCAAGGCCTTCGCGCGGGAGGTCTATGTGGTCTCGGGGTACGAAGGCTCGTGGCTCGATGGTTGTGCGGCTCTGTATCTGCAGTACCGCTTCACCAAGATCGCCGAGCAGGCGGGCCTGGTCGACCTGCTGAAGGGCGTCAATCCGCAGGTGCTGGAGCTGCCCAGCCACCGCCGCGCCTCGCTCGACATTTTCGTCGAGCACGGCGAGCGCCTTTTGTTCGACGCCGGATGCCGCGTGCTCCGCTCGAACTTCGCCAGTCAGCGCCGCCCGGTCGTCGAGGCCGACGCCGTCGGGCCCGACGACACCGGCCCGATGCAGATCGGCGTGGTCGCGGCGCCGCCGATCGGCAGCGAGCTCGAGCTCGCCTATTCCGACCTCTGGGCGCGGGGCTACCCCACGCCTGAGGGCTTCGTGGTGATGGCGGGCTCGGAGGTCCGCAGCACCGTCAACCCGAGCGCGCCGCCGATCATCGAAACGCGCCGCGACGAGCTGGCCGACGCCGAGGCGCTGATGGCGATTCCGGGCGTGCAGGACCGCCAGCGCCTGTGCGTCGCCGTCTGCTTCCCCTCGGCCGCCATCGCGGCGAAGGTCGTCACCGGCGCGCATGTCAACTCCAGCAAGTGGCAGCCGCCGCGCTATCCGCAGCCGATCCTGATCGCGGCCTAGGAGCGGCGGCCATGACCGACGAAACGAAGGTGCCGGAGCGCAAGCTCCGGCACAAGGAACCTCGCCGCGGCGGCGCCACCGGCTCCCTGCCCGCGACCGATCGAGGATCGATCGCGGCGGACGCGCCCATCGACAACCCGGCCTGGCGGATCAAGAGGCCGCCGGATCGTCCGTGGCCGTTCAAGGCGGCGGATATCTCGCCCCTGCAATGGTGGCGTACGCTACCGTCCGATGCGTTTAGCGACGTGGAGCAGACCGTCCTGCTCACGACGGTGAAGCGGATCGGCGTGCTCCATGGGGGAGATGATCTCGCGGCCGCGCTCGCAGGCGATGCCGGCGCCGCCGTAGGCGTCGCGGTCTGCTTGATGCCGATCGAAGAGGCCACGCTGACCGTCGACATCGCGATGACGGCGCTTTGCCGCTGTGCGCTCGCGCGGAACGCGGCGGCTGCGCTGGTCATGGCGCAGGTCATCGGTCTGACCGACCTCGATCACGGGCTTGCCACTGAGTTGGCCGCGTCCTGGTACACGCACGGACGGCGCCACTCGAGCGATCCGCGCAAGTTCAGTCAGGCCGGGGCCGTGCTGCTCACGGCCTTCCAGGAACGTTACCGCGACGGAGAGAGCGTATGAAAGTTCAAGTCTTTTCGGACCTGCATCTCGATGTGATGCCGATCAAGAAGGTTACGATCGTCGACGACGTCCACGCCGTCATCGTCGCCGGCGACATCCGCCGCGTGCTGACGCAGATGGCGATCTCCAGCGCTGCGGGCGGCGACGGCTCGGAGGGGGAGGCATGAGCACGACCGACGATGCCGATGACATTGATCTGCCGGCGGCGGCAGACGACGCCGTCTCGACCGGAGCGGCAGCCGATTCCTCAGACTGGGATGAGCGTTTGAAGGGCCTACCCCGGCTCCTGCGCTACGCCAAGCTCGTCACCGACAGCGCCGACCACGTCGAGCAGCGGCTGATCGCCGAGATCGACGAGCTGTGTCCGCAGTTCGCCCACAATGCGGCCTGGGCCGCGGCGCTCGGCGTCGATGCCGGACTTGTGCTCGCCGCCGAGCTCGACCACCGCGCGGTCACCCAGAACGAGCCGAACTTGCGCAGCCTTGCCGATTGCGTGCGACTGTTGTGCCTTCCGACACCGCGCGATGGGACCTACTTCGAAGACCATCGCCGGGTCGGCAAGGCGCTGGTCCAGGCTTTCCATTCCGCCTCTCGGCATGCCGAGCAGGAGCTCTGCTGTGATCTCGAATGCTTCGCCTTTGGCTGGGCCGCGCTGCCGGCGTGCACAGACCTGTTGCCTAGGGGATCTTCGGCGGCCCGGAACGCCGGCTTCCTCGGTAATCGCATGGCGGAGCACCGCGTCGCCACGGCCGCCATTGCCGCCCGGCGGAAAGTCAAGGAGGAGGAAGAGCGTCGGAAGAAGGTAGCCGAGGAAAAGGCGACCGAGGTCTTGGAACAAGTTTTCTTGGCTGGCGCGGAAGCCGTTCCCGACCATCACTTGATGGTCGCGCGCTTGAGCAGCGAGGAGATGAAGAACGCCAAGCTGAAGGACATCATCGGCCCGCTGAAGAGCGTCATCAACGTTCCCCTGCCGCTGGTCGAGGTGCCGCCTCTGCACGAGGTGCGCTCCGCGCTTCTGTTCGAATTTCCGTACGCGCTCGATGTCATCGATTTCGCGCTCGCCGATCTCGTAGGCCGCACTACGGTTCGGTTACGGCCGCTGCTGCTGGTCGGTGAGCCCGGCGGCGGCAAAACCCGATTTGCTCGCCGCCTCGGAGAGGTTCTTGGCTTGAACGTCTGGCGTGAGGACGCGTCTCGCGCCGATGGCGCCGTGTTCGGTGGTACTGACCGGCGTTGGTACTCGGCCGAGCCCTGCCATCCCTTTCTCGCCATCGCCCAAGGCAAGATCGCAAACCCTCTGGTCCTCATCGACGAGATCGAGAAGGCTGCCAGCCGGTCGGACTATGGGCGACTCTGGGATTGCCTTCTCGGCTTCATGGATACCGAAACCAGTGCGCGCTACCCTGATCCGGCGCTGCAGAAAACTCTCGATTTGTCGCATATTTCCTTCGTGGCAACGGCCAACACGTTGGACCCGCTTCCGAGCCCGATACGCGATCGGTTTCGTATCGTCACCTTCAGGAAGCCCCGCCCGGAAGATCGCGACAGCCTCTTGCCGGCCGTGATCGCCGACCTCGCCCGAGAACGCGGCCTCGACGAAAGCTGGGTGCCACCTCTCGACGGCGCCGAACACGCCGCAGTCGCACGGCACTGGCGCGGCGGCTCGGTGCGCCGCCTGCGCCGGATCGTCGAAGCCATCCTGCGCGAACGCGACCTGCGCGCCACGAGGAACTGACCATGGCACACAATCCCACCGAAAAGCCGAAACCAACACCATCACGTAGGGCTTCGCCATTGCCACGACCGACCCTATTGCCGGGGATAACGCCGCGGCCTAGCCCGAGCGGCGCCGGAAATCCCGATAATATCACGACCAACCACCACAGGACCGATACCGTGACCGACCCTCAGATCCTCTGCCCGAACTGCAGCACCGAGATCAAGCTGACCGAATCGTTGGCGGCCCCGATCGTCGCCGCGACCCGCAGGCAGTTCGAGGCGCAGCTTGCGGCCAAGGAAGCCGATTTCGGCCGTCGTGAGACCCGCCTGAAGCAAACGCAGGACGATCTCGCCAAGGCGCGCGAGACCCTCGACGAACAAGTGGCCGCCAAGATGAGCGCCGAACGTGTGGTAATCGCCGAAGCCGAGGCGAGGAAAGCCCGTCTGGCGCTGGCCGATGATCTTGGCCAGCGCGACCGGCAGCTTGCGGAACTGCAGCAGATGCTGGCCACGAACAACGCGAAGCTCGCCGAGGCCCAGCAAGCCCAGACCGATATGCTGCGCAAGCAGCGTGAGCTCGAAGATGCCAGGCGCGAGGTCGAGCTCACGGTGGAGAAAAAGGTGCAGGCGAATCTCGGTGCCGTCCGCGACAAGGCCAGGCTCGAGGCAGAGGACGCGCTCAAGTCGAAGGTCACCGAGAAGGAGACCCAGATCGCCGGCATGCAGCGCCAGATCGAGGAACTGCGCCGCAGGGCCGACCAGGGCTCGCAGCAGCTGCAGGGCGAAGCGCTTGAGATCGAACTTGAATCCCTGCTGCGCAACCGCTTCCCGCGTGACCTGATCGAGCCGGTCGCCAAGGGCGAGTTCGGCGGCGACGTCGTGCACCGCGTCCTTGGCCCCGGCGGGCAAGCCTGCGGCACCATTCTCTGGGAGTCCAAGCGCACGCGCAATTGGAACGACGCCTGGCCCGGGAAACTGCGTGCCGACCAACGGGCCGCGAAAGCAGAGGTCGCACTGATCGTTTCGACCGCGCTTCCGAAGGGGACCGAGGGCTTCGACCTCGTTGACAATATATGGGTCACGGAGCCCAGATTCGCGATCCCGCTCGCCATTGCGCTCCGGCAGTCGCTGATCGATATCGCCGCCAGCCACCAGGCACAGGAAGGCCAGCAGACCAAGATGGAGATGGTGTACACCTACCTGACCGGCCCGCGTTTCCGCCACCGCATCGACGCCATCGTCGAAAAGTTCACCGACATGCAGGCCGATCTCGATCGCGAACGCAAGACCATGATGCGACTGTGGGCCAAGCGCGAGGAACAGCTCAGAGGCGTGCTCGATTCGACCGCCGGGTTGTACGGGGATCTCCAGGGGATCGCCGGCCGCGCCATGCAGGAGATCGAGAGCCTGGATGTGCTGATGATCGAGCTGAAGGGCGAGGCGGCACAATAGCTAGAAAGACTACAACGGCGGCCCGAGGAGTGCCCCCCATCGCATTGGGCCAAAGTAACGTCGGCCGCCGCATTGAGAACTCCCGCGCTCCCATGTTCGCGGAGGAGTTGTCCTGCCTGCGAGAAAGCCCGCATTGCTGTCGGCCCTTGCATCACCAGCGATGTCCGCTGCTCCAAAGCTGAGCGTCATGCAAGGGGCGGCCTCCCTCGCGGCCAGTTCGGCTGCGGTTCGGATACTCGCAAGGTCCGCCTTGGTTGAGCGGAACAGCTTTCTGACGACAGCACCGAACGCGCTCGTCGAGCCGATCGACCCGAGGCCATGCCGGCGTTCCTTCGGTGGACGCGGACTGCGGCACCAACGATGGGGACATGGCGAAGCGACAGCAAGAGCCTTGCCGCATGCGGTAAAGGTCGCAGATCGTTGGCATCTGATGGAGAACGCCAGTCGGCCCTTCCTTGATGCCGCTCGCAAATCGATGCGCCAGATACGCACAGTGATTGGTGCAACCACGATTCCCAAGTTGCTAACAGCCGCAGAGCGCTTCCATTATGAGGGTTATCTGCGCCGCGAGGAGACCAATGCGGCTGCCTGGCTCTGTCGAAAAACGGCATGCCCATCAAGCAGATCGTGCGTCAGACTGGCCATAGCAGGAAGCCGGTACGGCAGGCAATCCGCGGCGAACGGAACATGTCTTCCGGATCCGGGCGAAGTTCGTTGGACATGCACTTGCCGTGGCTCGACGATCAGTGGGCGTCCGGCTGTCGAAACGGGGCTGAACTTTGGCGTCGCTTAACGGCGCGTGGCTTCCGAGGCTCGCTCCGCGTCATCAGCGAGTGGGCGACCCGCAGACGAAGGGCTGAGACTTCGATGCTGATGACGAAAGAACGGCATACCACCGTCAGAACGCCGCGAGGCTGGGCCGTTTCCGTGCTGCAGGAGACCGACGCCACGCGGGAATGCGAGGCGCATGGCTGGATGGAGGACCACGCGGGCGACCTGCACGCCCGCGACCGCGCCTACGACGTCGCCCGCCAGGATCCGCGGCCGACGTCTCTCTGGAGGAAGCGGCCGTTGCGTTGGCGGACGTGCTGGATTGGGTATCGGCAATAGTACCCGGAATGTCGGCCCGTGTCAGACTAGGCCGCCTCATCGGTGCGGCCACTGCGGGTTGCGATCTTACAGGCTCCGATGGGACGTAGTGAAGCAGCGGCTCTCCGATTCGATGCCGGCGCCGATTTCATTGGTTCGCTTGCCGCCATTGACTGCGCCCGAGACCGCAGCGGCCCACTTGGGACTGTAGGGCCGTGCAGCGGTTCGTCGTTTTCCCTTCCTTTAAATCGTTGTCGCGCCCCGGTGCCGCCAGCAGCTAACCCGCCGCACCCACGTTGAGGGCGGTTGGGGAACTACAATGAAATTGCTTGCTGAATACTTGGAGCACGCCCTCGCCTTCAAGCGCATGGCCGCCCAAGCAAACAATCTGACCATTAGAATGCAATTGAAGGACAGGCAGATGTTTACCGAAAGCTCGCCGCTGGCGCACCGAAAAAATACGGGCTTCCACGCCCAGACCGCCCAAAGAACTGCAAGGACGGCGAGGCCTTCGGCGCGTAGCGCCGACCTGTTTGAATTATTTCGGCGGCTGCAGTCCGGGCGACGAAAGCCACTCGCTGATATGACTGGCTGTGTCCAGCAGGCGAGCCCTTCGTAACAGAGCGTCCCGCTCGGTCCCAGGCGGCATCCGCCAAGCCTGATCCTCCAGATCCTTCGCGGCCTGCGACACCCGCACTTCGAAGCTCGGACGCTTCGCGCGCTGCGCAGAAGAAAGCCTCCTTCTGGGCTTGATCGGGGTCGATTGGCCCATGGCTGCACCTCCGGGGTCCCTGCCACCCAATCTAGACCTCACCCTGAAAACATCGATAGGCCCGATCGGAATTTTTTCGGGTTTTGGCTGGAACTCAAGTGGGCCGCCTACGTTATGGCCTTGGCGGCGGGAAGCATCATTTCAATTTCGCACGACGCGAATTACTGATCAATGTTAGGTCGCGGCTGGCGAGCTGATGCTCACCGCAAACTTTGCTGTCGACCGCTGGACTGCACCTCAAGATCCATCTGCGCAGGAACCAAGGCAGATCGGCCTTCGAAAGCGGTGTCGGGCCGCCCCGGCACTTCGGACCCCGCGAGCGGCCAAGAGCGGCCATACGAATCTGGGGCAACCTATCGAGGTATCCATCAGAGCCCCCAGCGATGCGAATGCCCAATGCCAGAAGAGCCCACGAGGCCGGTTATGAAAACCACACGCATCCACGGCTTGCGCAGGATGATCTCGCCCTGCCGTGCTTCCTCGCTGGGATAGGTTTGCGGACCATCCGAATGTCGGCCTGTTCGATTTTGTTTTTCAGGCATTTGCCTACCTACTGTCCTGATGCCCCCATGGATGCTCCGCCAAGGGGTTTCCTGATGGAACGCCGCCCCGCCTCATCGCGTCGCCGGGAGCCGCCCGCGTCGTCCTCGCGACGCCTGTGGTGCCAGCGGAAACGGCCGAAATGCTTCGGGCCTAATGCGATGACATGGTGTGCCTCGCGACGCCTGAGGACTTCATGGCGGTGGGCATCTACTATGACGATTTTCATCGGCTAGACGACAAGGAAGTTCGGGAACTCCTGCAACGGTTACCAGTCTGAGCCTCCGTAAATTGATTCCCCTGGAACGCCGGCCTCTTCCCTCTTCATAGCGGCTGGCGATCGCCCCTCAGTCGTGCCCGCCGCGACGTTCAATCTGTCAACTGACCGGAATAGCGACAAATCGCGTTGCTTGGCTTGACTTTACCCGCGCCAACGCAATGCGCTTGCCCTTACTTTGAACCTCGGTCAGCGCCTTGTAGAAGTCGACAGGAGTTTTCACGGCGTTGCCGCCTACGTCGAGAATAACATCCCCGGTCGAAAGTCCGCTCTCAGCCGCAACACCCCCGGGATCAAGATCGGTGACGATGACACCTCGGACGCCGGGACCAACGTTTTCCGCAGGCATCAGCATCAGTCCGACGTTTGGCTTATCGCCATCTGCCGCCGGTGATCCCGATTTTTCAGCGATCGCGCGGCCCTCATTGCGAGGAACCGGAAGTTCGCCCAGCGTTACGTTGATATTTTTTTGCTCGTTCTGATGGATCACGCCAAGCTCGATCGATTTTCCGGGCGGCATATCGCTGACTCTCCTTATCAAGTCGCGATCATTGCCGGCTGGCTGGCCCGCAACCGACGTAATGACGTCGCCCGGCGCGATGTCGGCTTTCGCAGCCGGGCTGCCCGGCTGGATTTCGGCGACCAAGACGCCGTAGACCGGTTTATTGAGACCAAGACCCTCCACGAGGTCGGGATTCACCGACTGAACCTCGACGCCGATCCAGCCACGGGAAATGGTACCGTTCTGTTTGAGTTTGTCCGCGATCGTCTTCACTGTTTCCGCTGGAATGGCAAAACCGACACCGACCGAGCCGCCTGTCGGCGAAAATATTGCACTGTTGATGCCAATCACTTTGCCGCTGATATCGAAGGTAGGTCCGCCGGAACTGCCCTGATTGACCGGCGCATCGATTTGGATGGAGTCGTTGTAGGGACCAAGAATGTCGCGCGAGCGGGCCGAGACAATTCCAGCCGTCACCGTCCCACCGAGTCCAAATGGGTTGCCGACGGCAAGAACCCGCGCGCCGATCCTAGGCGCCCTGTCGGCGATCTGGGCAACCGGGAATGGCTTTTCGCCCTCTATCTTGAGCAACGCGAGGTCTGTTTTCGGGTCGGCGCCAACCAGCTTCGCAGGATAAGTCTTGCCATCGTCGGTGATGACCTCAATTTTTTCGCTGCGCCTGACCAGATGGCTGGTCGTCATGGCGTATCCATCTGATGATATGAAGAAGCCTGATCCCAGAGTGGTGGCTGTACGGACCTGCGAAGTGCCTCGGCCGCCCATCGGTACATTGGAACGATTCGAGGGCGCGCCGCGACCAAAAGGCCGTTCCTCTTCGTTTTCGTCGGCATCCTGCTCTACCTTCGCGCGCACCCCCACGACCGTCGGCTTGACGCGATCCACGAGGTCTTCAAAACCCACTGGCAATGCCGCAGATCGAAAGCCAACCGCGAGATTGTACCAAGAGTACAGTTCTCTCCACGTGGAGACACTCGATCCATCCATCCAGGCAGCCGTTCCGATTCCGAGAATTCCGATCGCAAGAATAGAGGCAGTGAGAATGGCGCGGCGCATCTTACCAGCGGTACGTTTTTCGGCCATGAACCTTCTCCAATCGCCAAATCCAAACCTCTTCGCGGCCCTCCAGCACCCAATGCGCATTGAATTTCAAATGGTCAACTCCCGTCTCGGCCACACGGAATCACTTCGCCCCTTTCGGCTCTGGTTTTCATGCGCTCATGGCAGCCGAACCCTTGAGGACGCAGCGGCGCAATTCCCTTACGCGGACGAGACGTGAGAACCTCCCGGTTCGACTACGCCACACATGGCGGCGCCGGTTGCCGCTGGGTCGTATTTCATCGCGGCGTCAGCCAGCGAGACGATACCTACGAGGCGCTTGTTTCGATTGACGACCGGCAACCGCCTGACCTGTATATCGCTCATATTTTGAATAACGTCGTCGATGCTATCGTCTTCAAAGCAATACTTGACGTCGCGAGTCATCGCGTCGCGAACGCGCGATTGCCCGTCCCTGCTCAGCGCGACAGCCCATGCCACGATATCTCGATCGGTGATCATGCCGACCAAACGATCGTTCTCTCCGACGGGAAAAGCGCCTATATCCTTGGCCGTCATGCGCTTGGCAACCTCTCCGAGAGTATCGTTCGGGCTTGCAAGGTGCACATTCCGACTCATCACGTCAGCAACTTTCATTGATCCATCTCCGTGCTTGGCCTGGGGGATGCGAGCATCTGGCTGCCAGAGCCTCCTGATGTCCTCTGGCAATGCGTGGAGCACTTTTGCCGTTTCGGCCTCGACGACGTGGCGCTGGACGACGGAGAATACGGCCTTGATGGCTTTCTCGGAATTTATCGACTTTCCTCCGCCCACGAGGCCATCCGCAACACGAGCTACAAACTCCTCGCGCGAACGCATGGGGTCTGGCTGAACAGCCGGACGATACTGCTCGTAGAAAGCTCCACGAATCAGCAAGGGCAACTGGGCGGCAAGATGCGCCGCGTCCTCGACGGGGAGCCGATCGCGCAAAACCCGAAGGACGACGCCAAGAACACGCCAAGCCAATCGACGATCTGGTCCGATCTCTTTTGAAATGAGCCAAACATTGGTCGCGTGAATCGATCTGTCGAAGGTTTCAAGGCCATTCGCGCTCATGTGCCAACTCCGCCGGTCGATATCACTGACGAACGGGCGCCTGCCAAAGACGTTCCATGTCCAATCGTGGCGATTGTATGAGTGGCCAAATGCGCATCAGGTCGGCGGTACTCAGCCTTTTCGCCAATGCATGGCTGCTAATGATAGAGCGCAATGATACCTAATGATCGTGGATCGCGCTGGTAGGAAGCATTGCGATCCCTTCTCGTTGCGAAGCTTCGGGGTTGCATCAAGGTATCCCCCCAAGCTCGACCGCGCTGGCCGGAACGTCGTCTTGATCGAGGCGTTTTCAGTTTAGGGTTTTTACCCAGAGGAGATTGACATGAGAAAACTGACACTGACATTACTCGCCGGCGCCGGTGCCCTCATAGCCTCGAATGCATATGCGGCCGCCGAAATTCAAACCGAACGCAGTTCCCCCCTCCTTCACCAGGCACGGGTAATATGCGACGACGCCGGCCGATGCTGGAATACGAGGAGTCGCGCGATCACTAGGGATGGTTACTATGCATCTCCGCGATACTATGACGACTACGAGCGCGGCTACTATCGTAGGCCGGGCGTAGGCGTTTATGGGCCGGGATTCAGCTTCGGCATCGGCCCAGACTAATAAAGCCGTCAAACCCCACCCGCGCGATAAACCCACCCGAGCGATTCTATTTCGCTCGGGTGTGCGCTGCCGGTTTCTGCGAACCGCAGTTTGATTTGCGACCCGTGATGCACCGATCCTTTGTCGGCTGTTATGGCGGCCATGACACACAGATTCCTTCTGTTCTGGGTGCTAACCGTCACTGCCTTGGAGGCAAATAAAGAATCGGGCAAGCGCGCCGTCGCCCAGACGGCGCGGATTTAGATCGCATCAATTGCCCGGGCTAGATTCGATCGCGTAGACCTTTGACGCCTTCGCCTTCGGCGCAATGCTCGCAACAAAAAAATGTGCCGGCCTTCTCGAGGCCATGCCCGACGATGCGGATTCCGCAATGATCGCAGGTTGGCGCGAGCGCATGAATGGCGCATTCGAAGCTATCAAAGGTATGCGCTTTGCCGCTCATTGTGACCTGAAACGTCTTGTCGTAGTCGTTGCCGCAGGTTTCACATGTAGCCATGATATCCACCTTCGCCGATATGTCGCAGATCTATATTAAAGTCTGCAAATGGCGGCCGGTTCCAAATGTCCGGCCGTTGCGCCGGACTGCGCGCAATCGCTGCTGCTTCATATTGAAGTCTCGCATTGCAGGCGCAGCCCGGAAGGGCATTGAAAACGCCCGCAGTGTAGCGTTAGAGCGCCCGCTGCGCTGGCTTCCGGCGCGCGGCAGGTCGAACGCCGGCGACGTGAGGCTGGACATCCGGGATGCCGTCTTATCGCTCGATCGTACCTATGCGGCGAATCTTCTTCTGCAGCAGCATGACTCCGTAGAGCAGCGCCTCGGCGGTAGGGGGACAACCTGGCACATAGATGTCGACCGGGACGATGCGATCGCATCCGCGCACCACCGAATATGAGTAGTGATAATAGCCGCCGCCGTTGGCGCAGGATCCCATTGAAATGACATAACGCGGTTCCGGCATCTGGTCGTAGACCTTGCGTAAGGCCGGCGCCATCTTGTTGCACAAGGTTCCGGCGACAATCATCACGTCAGACTGGCGCGGTGACGCGCGCGGTGCAAAGCCGAAACGCTCGGCGTCGTACCGCGGCATCGACATCTGCATCATTTCGATCGCGCAGCAAGCGAGACCGAAGGTCATCCACATCAGCGAGCCGGTGCGAGCCCAGGTAATCAAGTTCTCTGCGGTCGTGGTCAGAAAACCTTTGTCGGCCAAGTCGTGGTTCACCTCACGAAAGAAGCGGTCATCGAGCCCCATACCCTGCTCGGCATACGGATACATCGTTCTGATTGACGCAGGCATGGCCATTCGATGTCCCTGTTTGGTTCGCGCGTCGGTTGTTGCCAAGCATGTCCGCGACCAACCCGGCATGCAGCGCCCATCGGCAGATGCCATTTCGCCCACCCTGCCAATCAGTACAGGGGGCAAACGTTCCCAGCCGTCCGGCTCAAAACGCCCGTCAATCGGCGCGTTCGCGGAACAGATGAAGTATTGGGGCGTTTCAGGTTCCAGCGCAGCGAAGGAAATCCACATGGCCGAGGCTGCTCTCCGCAATTTCACGATCAATTTCGGCCCGCAGCACCCGGCGGCACACGGTGTGTTGCGCCTGGTTCTGGAGCTTGACGGCGAGGTGGTCCAGCGCGTCGATCCCCACATCGGCCTGCTCCATCGCGGCACTGAAAAGCTGATCGAGCACAAAACCTATCTGCAGGCGCTGCCATATTTCGACCGGCTCGACTACGTCGCGCCAATGAATCAGGAACACGCGTTCTGCCTGGCGACCGAAAAGCTGCTCGGCATCACGGTTCCCCGACGGGGTCAACTCATCCGGGTGCTCTATTGCGAAATCGGACGGCTACTCTCCCATCTGCTCAACATTACCACGCAGGCGATGGACGTTGGCGCCCTGACACCGCCGCTTTGGGGTTTTGAAGAGCGCGAAAAACTGATGGTATTCTATGAGCGAGCCTCAGGCGCTCGAATGCATGCCAATTATTTTCGCGTCGGCGGAGTACACCAGGATCTGCCTTCCGGGCTGCTCGACGATATCCTAGCGTTCTGCGATCCGTTCCTGAAGGTTTGCGACGATCTTGAAGGCCTGCTGACCAACAATCGCATCTTCAAGCAGCGCAATGTCGACGTTGGCGTGATCAAGCTCGCCGATGCCTGGGCCTGGGGATTTTCGGGCGTAATGGTGCGCGGCTCCGGCGCGGCATGGGACCTTCGCAAGGCACAGCCCTATGAGTGCTACCCCGAGTTTGATTTCGACATCCCAGTCGGCAAGCACGGCGACTGTTACGATCGCTATATCGTGCGCATGGAGGAGATGCGCCAGTCGGTCCGTATCATGAAGCAATGCATCGAAAAGCTTCAGGAGCCTGAAGGACAGGGGCCGGTCGCGACGCAAGATCACAAGATCGTTCCGCCGCGGCGCGGCGAGATGAAGCGTTCCATGGAGGCGCTCATTGAACACTTCAAGCTCTACACCGAGGGGCATCGCGTCCCGGCCGGTGAGGTCTATGCGGCGGTTGAAGCGCCCAAAGGCGAGTTCGGTGTCTATCTTGTCTCCGATGGGTCCAATCAGCCCTACAAGTGCAAGATCCGCGCGCCCTCCTTTGCGCATCTCTCGGCGATGGACTTTATGACGCGCGGCCACATGCTGGCCGACGTTTCCGCCATCATCGGATCGCTCGATATCGTGTTCGGGGAGATTGATCGATGAGTTCGGGATCTGAGACTGCCGAAATGCCGGCATCACTTCGTTGCATGACAAAAAATCAACCGAGAAGGGAGAGATATCATGCCCAATATTCAGACCGACAGTCAGACGGTCACGCAAATCACGGTGGTTGATGCCGAGCCGGAAAAGCAGGCTGAGGCTTTGTCAATGATGGCTGAGCGAGCGCGTTTCATGGCGGGCCAGCCGGGCTTTGTCTCCATCAGCCTGCACCGCAGCATCGATGGCCGGCGCATTGTCAACTATGTCCAATGGCAAAACCGTGAACTCTTGCAGCAGGCTCACCAATCACAAGACTTTCGCAAGGTTTGGGGAAAGTTTGATGAATTGACCGACCAAATTGATCCACACCTTTACGAGGTTGCCGAGGTCTTGGAAGTTGCCGAGGTCCTGGACAGTGCTCGCTGAGCATCCCGTGTGGCATTGGCTGGATGGCCCGGAAATCGTTGCGCGCAAGGTCGCGCTGCCGACTCTGCCGATATCGACTGCTCGATATTCTTCCGACCCGCACCTGCTTCAGGTTAGACCTTGGCGCGGGCTGCGGCGTTCACACGCCCGCAAACGGCATTCGGGGTACCTTTTGCGGGGTACGGCGTTACTCTTGAGGGCACTATGGAGGAATAGTCATGCCGGAGCGACGAACAGTTGAGAAGGCCCGGAAGGACAAGCGCGCGGGCAAATCAGCCACCACTCAGGCGGGCGAATTTGTGCATGAGGAGATCCGCAAGGTTCGCCGCGGCGAACATGGGGCGAGGTCCCCGCAGCAGGCCGTTGCCATTGGCCTATCCAAAGCGAGGCGCGCAGGCGTTGCTCTTCGCCCGCCACGGAAAGGCAAGGCCAAAGCGAGCACCCGCAAAAGCGCCGAGTACGCGTATGAGGAAGGCCAGGGCAAACGAAAGCCCCGACGCCGTCCGCGCGTCTCGCGCGCCGTGTCACGGGTGCTTAAGGCCGAACCGCGCGGCACGGCGTCGCGCGCTGCGCTCTCCAAGCAAGCGCGGCGTGCCGCCGCGCGCCGCACCGCCTCTGCTCGTTCTGCGGCAGCAAAGAAAGCCGTAAAGACAAAGGGCACCGCTGGCCGCTCCGCCGCCGCCAAGAAGGCGGCGCGAACCAGAGCGCGCCGGCGACGATAGCTCTGGTCCTTGGAAAGAGGCGGAGGTACTTCGTCGGCATCAGACAATCATCGTGACCGAGCGCCTGAGCCGCCGACTGAGATGCGCCCGACATGGGCCGCAGCATATTAGCGATCACAGCCTCATCTCGTTGCGCGACCACTTTTGCAGTGGACGTTCGAATGCGGCAACACGGATGTGGCGGAGCGATTCGTATTGAACGGCGACACGCTCACACACGTTTCGACGGGCGCAACGCTTTGGATCGGAGAGAGACAGAGACGTCGCGTGTTGTGAACCGGGCCGTCCAATGCTTGAGAACGGCGGCACTCTCGGAAACATTTCACAAAGGAACTCTGGGAATCCGATTACGGCTCCGCGCCAGTTGCTTTGTGGTTCATGGGGCTCTCTTTGGTGCTAATTTTCGATCTCTCGAATTCAGACCTGCCCTGTCAACAGTGCAGCTAGAGAGTTCGTCCCCCGACTTACTCCCCCGATGTGGCAGGAACCAGCACCATTTCTATTCCCCTCGGTTCAATGCCGAGAGCCTCAAAACCGGGATGCGTTCCAGAGGCGACGTTGTTTCTGGTCATAAGCTCGACCTGGTTTCGCGTAACTGGAGAACCGGGTAAAAATTCACCGGCAAAGGCAATCGTCTTCCATAGGTTGATAGGCATTGGCGCGAGGACGCGCCGGATATCCATGTGATTGCACAACGTCTGAAGCAATTTCTTGTAAGTGTAGGTGTCGGGACCGCCGAGTTCGTAAGTCATTCCCGATTCTGGGGCGTCGAAGCAGCGCACAATCGCCTCCCCAACATCTTCGACAAATGAGGGCTGAAGCGCCGTCTGACCGCGCCCAAACATGGGAAAGGCTGGCAATATCCGTAACATCTTCATTAGCGGTATTAAAAATGCATCATCCGGGCCAAACATAACTGCAGGACGAATAATCGTCGCCTCCGAGAATGCAGCCCGTACCGCAGACTCGCCCTCGCCTCGGCTGCGAATGTAGGGCGAGTGTGACCGCGCATCGGCGCCAATTCCGGAAACATGAGCTAAGCGCTGAACACCAGATTCTCGCGAACATTTTGCCACTCTGGCGGCAGCTTCAATGTGCACGGAACGAAAACTGTCACTACCCCGCTCGACATAGAGACTCACAACGTTGACGACAGCGAAAGCGCCCGCCACGGCGCTAATCACTGACCTGTCGTCGCCGACATCGGCTTTAACAACCTCCAGTCCCGATGAGCTGTTGCGAAAGACCTTAGCTGCCCGTTCTGGATGTCGTGACGCAGCCCTGACCTCGAAATCGTTGTCCAAAAGGCGTTGAACGACGCGCCGGCCCAAAAAGCCGGGAGCTCCGAAGACAGTCACCTTGCGACTAGTCATCTGATTCATGATTACGCGATCGGCCACTGGACCGGTTAATCGCCCATGCGCGTTTTGCCATCTAATATGTCAGCGTCGTGAACTATCGGTCGCTCCGAAAAATCTTCCGATAGCCCGATGTCAGCGGGCGCGACCACACAAGCCGCTAAGCACGGGAAGGCGCTGTACTTGCTCTTCCATCACTTGCCTTGCTTGCTAGACGTCATCGTTCTCAAAGCAGCAGCACCCGTGTTTCGACATGGCCCCGCTGCATTACCTAGCGAATCGTTCCGCGCACGACGATATCTCGGTACCATGCTAATAAGGCCATCATTCTCGCTGACCGATATTGCAGGGTATTGCTGGCCGCATCTGGCGCGCCGCATATCACGGGTGACATGCTTGGGTCAGCAATACTCCCCTTTGAGTTCATGGGCTCTTGAACACACATGACCGTTCTCGGTCTGCGCTTATTTCCCTACTCTTTAACGCCTTTCCCGGTGATTGGTTGCTCGGGTACCTGCTGGGCTTAGTCTCTACTCCACCGGAACGGCCCTGGACCAGCGATCGCGCGGTTTCAGAAAACCTCGTGGCACGGGAGGAGGAGCGCGCCGAGCCCAGAAGGGAAAATTCCCGGTCATCGGATTCGTGAAGGATTTTTCTGGCGTTGCCGCCCTACGCCTCGGCAGGAAAGAAGGCGAGATGCTGACATGATCCCCGAACTAAGTGCCCTGTCTGCTTCGGAATCGGTTGTGGAAGATGTTGCGGTCGCCGCGTTCTCATCTGTCAGACCTTTGAAACAAACCGCTGGAGCAATGGTCGGAGGGAACGATTCGCCGGCCACGTCGTTAGTTGTGTGACTGATATGATGAAGGAGAAATCCAACAGAAATATCAGGTCAAGCCCCGTCAGATACTTCGGTAGCTGGCGGGGTTTTGATTAGGAGGCGCACATGTACGCATTATTTGAAGGCGATAGGCAGATTGGGAACCCGTTCCCCACCGAAAAAGAGGTCTGGGAAGCGGCGCTGATTGATGGCCTCGTAACGGACGTTCCGGTTGCCGACGAGGAAGGGGGGCAAGTCATTCCGGCGGGGTATCACGTCGAGCATGTGGCCGACGTGTGACTGTCCCTTATGAGTTCGGTGGCGCGGTCGAGGCTGAGATCGCGAGAGGAAGAAGGCGCCATGTTTCCTGAATCCGGCCCTTGCCGGAGATGGAGCAGTTCACACCCTCACGAAATCCAGTAGATTGCCATTCCGACAACTACGAGGGCAACAACACCTGCGGACACCACCCCGACTTTCTTCTCTGTTTCGGTCGGCGGCGCATCTCTCACCGCGTGCTCATCTACCGGTTCTTCCTTCATGAGGCACCTCCGAAGGTTCAAAACCGAAACGACGATTTTGGTTCCGCCATCGAATAGAGCTAAGACAGGAACCCACAGGGGCTACGGTATCACGTAATCAAGTCAACGAACCGTTTGACGAGACACGTCAGCCTACAGGACATCGTCGCTGCACCAAGGTCAACAACCCACATGAGCGCCTGCCGCTTTCGTCCAACGGCTCGCTGTGATCATCGACAGTCTTCTCCGCCAGCGTCGATCTGTCACGCAACCTTTTCGTGACCGAATAGTTGACCTAGCCGTCGCGCTCGCTCCAGTGACTCTTCAGGCAAGAGGGGCTATGCAATCTCGACCTTCGCAGGCCCTTGCTCTCGTCACTAGCGGTACTTGCGCTCTCGCGGTCGGCACTATTCTTGCGAGCTTTCCGGAATTTGGGCCCCATACCCGGCACATGGCCGCGCATATCCTCGCGATGAATGTCGCGGCCCCCGTGCTTGGTGCGATCCTACTCGCGCGATGGAAGACCCCTGTACGGGGCGTGTCCCTGCTTTGGTTTGCGACCTTTGCCCAGATTGTACTGCTGTGGATCTGGCATGCGCCGGTCGTGCAGAATCTCAATGCGCATTTCCCGGGCGCGTTGATCGCATCCTACACCTGTCTCTTGTTGGCTGCGACGACGTTCTGGATGTCTCTGTTCTCGCTGTCTGGTCACTTCGGCTGGCAGGTTATTCCGGCTCTTCTGGTCACCGGAAAGCTGATCTGCCTGCTCGCGGCTCTCCTGGTCTTCGCGCCACGTGCGCTTTACGTATCCACAGCGCATCCCGCCCATGGGCTCGACGATCAGCATCTCGCCGGTCTCTTGATGCTCGCAGCTTGCCCGCTAGGCTATGTCGTTGCGGCCGTGATCATGACAGTTCGTTTGGTCGGTGTGGACAAGCAGCCGGGTGCAGAACTGCCGATCCAACGAACCGTCAGCTAGGTCATGCGCTTCTTCCCGCACATACGTACGATCCGCCTCATGCTCTTGTGTGGGCTGGCAGCGCTTATCCTCGGCTTCCTGTTCATGTGGTCCGGCATCTACAGCGTCGCGGCCAGTCGCGGACACTGGGCGGTGACCGAATGGTTGCTGACATTCGCGATGCGCAATTCGGTCAAGACACACGCGTTCGGCATCGAGGCTCCGGCGCTCGGCTATGCCGATCTCGTGACGCTTGGAGCCGCGCATTTCCACAGCGGCTGCGCCTATTGTCATGGCGCTCCGGGCGTCCCGATCAGCCCGATCGCGCGGGCCATGCTGCCGCCGCCGCCCGATCTTGCGAGCAACGTGCGGCCGTGGCGTGATCGCGAGCTTTTCTGGATCATCAAGCACGGCATCAAATACACCGGCATGCCGGCGTGGTCGGTGCAGCAGCGTGACGACGAAGTATGGGCACTCACCGCCTTCCTGCGCCGGCTGCCGGACCTCGACGCCGCGCAATACCGTGAACTCGCCCTTGGTGGCCTGGCGGTGCCGCCGCAGAGCGGCCAGAGCTTGGCGACCAGCGAGACGACAGCCCCCGCGGCCGGCGCCTGCGCGCGCTGCCATGGCGCTGGCGCCGCGAGACCCACCAGCGCTCTCGTTCCGATCCTGCACGGGCAGCCGGCGGAATTCATCGTCGCGTCGCTCGAGGCTTACGCCGGCGCGCAGCGCGCCAGCGGGATCATGCAGCCGGTCGCGCGCGGTCTTGCCGGCGACGATTTCAGACGCGTAGCTGATTATTATGCGGCGCTACAAGCGCCGGCTGCCCTGGAAGGACCAACGGATGCATCCGCGATCGCGCGTGGCCGCGCGCTGGCGGAGAATGGTGATCTGGCCAGACGAGTCCCGGCTTGCACCGGCTGCCATGGCCAGGAGGCGTTGAAAACCTATCCTCGCCTTGCCGGACAAAATTCGGCCTATCTGCTCAACCGGCTGCGTCTTTGGAAGAACGGCCTCGCACCGGGTACGGCAACCGAAACCATCATGGCGCCGATTGCGCGCGCGCTGAGCGAGCGGCAGATCGAGGACGTCGCGGCCTATTATGCTTCGGTCGATGCGCATGCCGGGGCTCCGCGATGAGCGGCATCCTTCAGTCCGTGCTGGCGCCGCACGGCCCGCAGGCTGGGCAGATCGCCACGCTTGCCTGGGTATTGTTCGCATTCGGCGCGGTCATCCTTGCGCTGGTGATCGCTGCGATCTGGCTGGCCATGCGCGGCAGGCCGCGCATCCGTGAGGCGCTCGCCCGCGAGCGCACCGTCACGGTGCTCGGCCTTGCCTTGCCGGTCGTCACGCTCTCCAGCCTGCTCGGCGCCGGTGTTTGGCTCACGCGCGCCCAGACCGCACATACGGACGATGCCTTGCGGATTGAGGTGACCGGCGAACAATGGTGGTGGCGCGTCGTGTACGATGGTCCGACGCCGACCACGAGCGCTAACGAGATTCGAATTCCGGTCGGACAGCCGGTCGACTTCACGCTCAAGGCGGCCGACGTGATCCACAGTTTCTGGGTGCCGAGCCTCGGCGGCAAGGTCGACATGCTGCCCGGCAGGATTACGCGCCTGCGGCTCGCCGCCGAACGTGCCGGTGTCTATCGCGGGCAATGCGCGGAATATTGCGGCGGCCCGCACGCGCTAATGGCCATCAACGTCATCGTCATGCCGCGCGACGAATACGACACATGGCTTGCGCGCGAGGCCGGGCCGTCGGCTGCCGCCTCGACCGACATTGAGCGGCGCGGACAATCTCTCTTTATGGCAGCCGGCTGCGGGACCTGCCATGCGGTGCGCGGCACCGGCGCGGCGGGCGCGATCGGCCCGGATCTCACGCATTTGGCGGCCCGCGGTTCTGTCGGCGTCGACACCTTGCCGCTCACGGTCGACAATCTCACGCGCTTCATTCGTGACGGGCAACACCTCAAGCCCGGCAACCACATGCCGGAATTTCGCATCTTCTCGCCCGCCGAGCAGACCGCGCTGACCGGCTATCTCATGAGCCTGCGATGAGCGAGCCGTCGCAAGCGCGCCTCGCCGGCCACCCGAACGAGCTGCCGCGCCCGAAGGGCGAGCTGGAAGCGCTCAAGGCCGCGTGGGAATCGCCAAAAGGCTGGCGCATAGTCTCCGCGGTCAGCAACACCGTGGTCGGCTATTTCTACGTTGGCACCGCGGTCCTGTTCTTCCTGCTGGCGGGAATTCTCGCGCTGTTGATGCGCCTTCAGCTCGCGGTGCCGAGCAACACCTTCCTGTCGCCGGAGCTCTACAACCAGATCTTCACGATGCATGGCACCGTGATGATGTTCCTGTTCGCCGTGCCGGTGGTCGAGGCGATGGGCATCCTGCTGCTGCCGCAAATGCTCGGTGCGCGCGATCTGCCGTTTCCGCGTCTCAGTGCGTTTGCGTTCTGGGCCTACTTCGTCGGCGGACTGATCTTTTTCGGCACGCTGTTCTACGATGTCGCGCCATCGGGCGGCTGGTTCATGTATCCGCCGCTGACCAGCGCGCAGTATTCGCCCGGGCTCGGCGCGGATTTCTGGCTGCTCGGCATCGGTTTCATCGAGATCTCCGCGATCGCGGGCGCGATCGAGCTGATTGTCGGCGTGCTGCGTACACGCGCGCCCGGCATGACCCTCGACCGCATGCCGGTGTTCGCCTGGACCATGCTGATCTTCGCGGGAATGATCGTGTTCGCATTTCCGGCGGTAATACTCGCAACGCTGCTGCTCGAGCTTGAGCGCGCGTTCGGGTGGCCGTTCTTCGTTCCGCAGAAGGGCGGCGACGCACTGCTGTGGCAGCATTTGTTCTGGTTCTTCGGCCACCCGGAGGTCTACATCATCTTCCTTCCGGCCGCCGGCATGGTGTCGATGATCGTATCGACGATGGCTCGCACACCGCTGGTCGGTTACCGCATGATCGTCGTCGCCCTGATCGCGACCGGCTTCTTCTCCTTCGGCCTGTGGGTGCATCACATGTTCACCACGGGCATCCCGGCGCTCTCGCTGAGCTTCTTTTCGGCGGCCAGCATGGCAGTCGCCATCCCGAGCGGCATCCAGGTGTTCGCCTGGATCGCAACGATCGCGGGCGGCCGCATGCAACTGACGACGCCCTCGCTGTTCGTGCTCGGCTTTCTGTTTATCTTCACGCTCGGCGGGCTGACCGGCGTGATGGTCGCGATGGTGCCGTTCGACTGGCAGGTTCACGACACCTATTTCGTGGTCGCGCATTTCCACTACGTGCTGGTCGGCGGAATGGTGTTTCCACTGTTTGGCGCTTTTTACTATTGGGCGCCTGCCTTCAGTCGCCGTGCCCTGTCGGAGCGCCTTGGGAAGGTGACGTTCGCTTTGATGTTCGTCGGCTTCAACGTCGCGTTCTTTCCGATGCACATCTCTGGGCTGATGGGCATGCCGCGCCGCGTCTACACCTATCCGGCGGTTGCGGAGTGGGGCGTTCTCAACATGATCTCGACCGTCGGGGCATTTATGATCGCCGCCGGCGTGCTGATTTTCCTGTTCGATCTCGTTCGCAATCTGCGGCCGGCGCTGTCCGATCCCGCCGGGGACGTATGGAAGGCCGCCTCGCTCGAATGGATGCACAACCACGTCTACGGGCCGCGCAGTCTTCCCCTGGTGACGAGCCGCGATCCGTTATGGGATCAGCCTGGACTGTCGGAACAGTCGAAAGAGGGGCGGCACTATCTGCCGGGCACGGTGTCGGGCCGCCGCGAAACTATCATCACCTCGCCGATCGAAGCTGCACCGGAAGCGCTTCAGCGCCTGCCCGGCGACGGTTGGCCGCCGCTGCTCGGCGCGGTGTTCACGGCCGGCTTCTTCATGCTGCTCACCATGAAATACGTGTCGCTCGCCTTCGTCTCGGGCGCACTCGCGCTCGTGATGATCCTGATCTGGATGTGGAGCAGCGATCCAAAACCGTTGCCTCGGGCCGACATTGGCCATGGCATCAAGGTTCCAACCTATGTCAGCGGCCCGCTCTCGCATTCGTGGTGGGCGATGGTGGTGCTCCTGCTGGTCGCAGGGTCGCTCTATCTGTCTTTCGTGTTCTCCTATCTGTTCCTCTGGACCGTCTCGCCGCAGGTCTGGCCGAAACCTGAGCGAATGCCGCCGTCATTGTGGCCGATGCTCTCGGCAGTATTGCTCGCAGCCAGCAGCGGCTTGATTGTTTTGGCGAGCCGCGTCCTTCCGATCCCGTCACGCAACGGCGCCGCCTTCGCCGGCGCGGTCGCCTTTGCGGTCCTGTTGCTCGGTGGAGGTCTCGGCGCAGACGTCCTGTCGCATTGGCGAGCAGGGTTTCGTCCTGACGCGGACGCACATGGCGCGCTCGCCTACATGGCGCCGTTCTTGCAATTTCAGCTCGTGCTGGCGCTTGTCGTCATGGCGGGCTTCGCCATCGCCCGTAGCTTCGCCGGCATGCTGAACCGTAGGCGCCGCGTCGTGTTCGACAACCTCGCGCTGCTTTGGCACTACACGGTCGCGCAAGGCTTGTTCGGCCTCCTGCTCGTGCACGGCTTTCCGAGGCTCGCATGAGCGCACCTCGCACCCGGCCTCTTGCCGATTTAATGCGCCTCTTCGTTGGGCCATTCGTCTGGTTCTTGCATCTTGCTCTGCTGTACGGCGCGGAGGCCCTGATTTGCACGCCGCCGGTCGGCTCGGAGCGAGCGATGATGTGGCTCGGCGCCGCGACCTCTATCGCGGCGCTTGGCGTCCTCGCGATGCTAACCGCGGTTCCGATGAGGCGCGTGGAAGACCCGCCGGGCATGCATACCGGTGCGGGATTCTTGCGCAAGGCCACGCTGCTGCTCACTCTATTGTCTGCGGTTGGCGTGATTTGGAACGCTTTCCTTGTTGCCTTGGTGCCCACCTGCGCCTTGGCGGCGGAGTAGCTACCTATCCAACGACCGGGGGCAGCGCAAGAAACTCAAGCGTCTCTGCGACGGTCCCGACGAAACGAGGTCTATTCAAATGATGCGCGCAACGAGGTTCGCCGTCGTCGGCGCTACGCACCATTTGGTTACGGCGGACGGACGAACTTGCCCGCCGGGCTTTTCTCCCACAAAAGGAGGCTCCAAAGGTTCGCCTGGTGCTCGATCGACCAGCCCGCGCGGCCGGGCCAAACCAGAGGCCAGCGACTGCCGATCGAAGGCCGGCTGGTGACGACTTCAAGTCGCTGCCATGCCGGCCAATATCGCGGCGCACGCGACAGCCATCCCAGCAAGATGAGATTCGATCACGGCCTTGTCACTTGGTATCGACGGACTTTTTCCCAGCTCGGGAAACCGAATGTGGCTGACAATGGTTTCATAGCAAGGGTTTCATAGATTGTCGGGTCGTAGGAGCGCTCCAGCGGTGGCTTCTCGATGACGTCCACGCGGAACGTCGGGCCCCCAGCGGCATTGGATTCCAGATTCAATCAGGGATACGCCATGAGTGCCGCAGACCACTCAACATTATCAGTACAACGCTCAGCCCGCAGCCCTGGCGAGCCGGAGCAAACGGCGTACGTCGGCGCCAGGAGAGCCAGCCTGTACAGAATGGCGACGCAGCAGCACATTTGCCCTTTTGGCTTGAAATCACTCGACCTGTTGCGACGCCGAGGCTTTGAGGTCGAGGATCATACCCTCAAAACGCGGGAGGAAACCGACGACTTCATGGCGAAGGAGCACGTCGACACGACGCCGCAGACGTTTATCGGCGGCAGGCGAGTCGGCGGTTACGACGATCTCCGCCGCTATTTCGGTATATCGGTGCGAGATCCCAACGACGTCAGCTACCAGCCCGTCATCGCCGTATTTTCGATCAGCTTGCTCATGGCAGCAGCGGCTACGTGGGCCAGCGAGGGATCACTGCTTGCTCCTCAGACCCTGCGCTGGTTTATCGCTTTCAGCATGTGCGTACTGGCCATCCTGAAATTGCGCGACCTCGAATCCTTCTCCAATATGTTCTTGAGTTACGATCTGCTTGCGCAACGGTATGTGCCCTACGCGTATTTCTATCCCTTTGGCGAGGCAATTGCTGGAATCCTGATGATCGCGGGAGCCATGAAATGGTTGTCCATCCCGATCGCCTTGTTCATCGGCTCGATCGGAGCGTTCTCGGTCTTCAAAGCAGTTTATATCGACAAGCGAGAACTTAAATGCGCCTGCATCGGCGGAGATAGCAAGGTTCCACTTGGCTTCATTTCGCTCACGGAAAATATCATGATGGTGGCCATGGCGATCTGGACCATGGTTGCATAACGCCGCCGACCGGAGGGGATATTGGCCTATTCCGCGCTCCTCTTCGGAATTCATCCCGTCCTTTACGATAACGGCTGCCATGTCTGTTCCTGACGCCGGCTCAATGCAACTCTTTCTCAGGAGAAACTCATAGTTCCTGGGAGACATTTTAGGAACCAAGCGTGTTCCACCCAGTTCGTCGATTCAAAGGTCGAGGAAAACCGATGTCGACATGGTTCAGAGACGACGCCAATCCGCAGCTGCTCATGGAAGCAAGGCAGATCGCCTGGGAGTTTCTCGAACGAAGCGGCGAGATCGATGACGCCGCTGAAGTCAATCAGTTCCTGACAGGCAAGATTGAACAGATGGTTGGACAGGGTCAGCGAAACCGCCTGGCGCTTTCGAACCGCGCCATCGCCGCCTTCAGGCGATATCGACGGGCGCGAACCATTGAGCTCACGCTGATTTCGCGTTGAGAAGAGGTGCAGTCCGCCTGAGAGACCATCGCAGCGCGCAAAAATGCCGACTCACACGAAAACGCTGATTCGCCAAGGTGATTGGTGTTCGAGGCAGGCAACAAACAGGAGAGACAACATGAAAGTTCGTGACGTAATGAGCTCAGAGGTACAGCTCTGTACCCCCGATGATACGCTCAAGGACGCGGCCGAGGCAATGGCGGCCCTTGGCGTTGGCCTGCTGCCCGTCACCGACAATGAACGCCTGGTCGGAATGATTTCGGATCGCGATATCGCGATCCGCGGGGTTGCCTTGGGTCGGAGCCCGGATTCACGGGTCGGCGACGTCATGACTGCCGAGGTCAAGTACTGCTATGACGATCAGGAACTCGACGAGGTCACCGGAAACATGGGCGACATTCAAGTGAGGCGTCTGCCGGTACTTGATCGTGACAAGCGTCTGGTCGGCATTATTGCGCTCGGCGATATCGCGCAGGCCCAGGCAGGCAATGGAACCGGGGACGCGCTCAGTCGGATATCCCGCCAGGGTGGGCAACACGCACAACTTTGACCTCCGCAACTGGCGACACTTGCAACCGCGGACTGATCGCCTCAGTTCTGGAGGCGGACCCGTAAAGCGATCGATGAACCAGTATTTGCCATGGCTATTGATTATCGTGGACTTTGCGGGCCAGCGGAACTTAGCCACTTGTTTGGATGAGCGGCCGTCTCCGCTTGCCTTGCCCCGCGGCGCAGAGCGTCGCGTTGCTGTCCATCGGGACAGCTTCGCGTGGCGTACTCGCCCGTTAAAGGGCAGATCAATCGGATAAAAGGCAAACATGCTGCGTTTTCAGCAGAAGGTCGTAATCGTTACTGGAGCTGCCTCCGGCATTGGTGCGGCCACCGCGCGTCGTTTCTCGTCCGAGGGCGGTTGCGTCGCGCTAGTTGATCGCAATGAGATTCCCTTGGCTGACGTAGCAGCCGATCTACCGGAAGAACTTACCTTGGCGCACATCGCCGACGTGTCCGACAGCAAGGCAGTGGACGCGATGATCGAAACGGTCGTGAAGCGCTTCGGGCGGCTGGATGTCCTGGTCAACAATGCTGGACTCTTCGAAGGTGGCGATCCAGGCGAGAATACAGACGAGCAGTGGTGGAAGGTGATGACCACCGACGCCGACGGAGTCTTTTACGGCTGCCGGGCGGCGCTGCCGCATCTCGAGAAAACCAAGGGGGCGATCATCAACACCGCTTCGGTATCCGGACTTGGCGGCGATTGGGGAATGAGTCCGTATAACGCGGCCAAGGGCGCCGTCGTCAACCTGACCCGTGCGCTGGCGCTGGACCTTGGCAAAAAAGGCGTTCGGATCAACTCGGTTTGTCCAAGCCTGACCCGAACGGGAATGACCGTAGAAATGATGGACGATAAGGAGCTACTTGCAAAATTCGCGGAGCGAATTCCGCTTGGACGGGTATGCGAGCCGGACGAAGTTGCGGCCGTCATCGCATTCCTCGCCAGCGAGGATGCGAGCTTCATGACCGGAGCGAATGTTACGGTGGACGGCGGGGTTTCGGCCTCGAATGGTCAGCCGTCACAACAATGAAGGAAAATTTCTCCTGCCATCCGATTTTCGCTTCGATGGCTGGATGCGGAGAGGCTGAGCATTAACTCGCGGAAGCGAAAGTTCTACCCAGTTCGGGGACCGATAAGTCAGTAGGCAAGCTGAGCGAAAGTTCGATTCGATATGCGTGACAAACCGTCCGATCCGAAAGCCGTCTTACTCTTGCTCTTGGCTTGGCCCCAGCATGACAATCGACCTGACCTATTGGATCAAGTTTCATTTCTTTTGTAACGGTCGCGAGCAATTTCTCCGCCTATCCGCACCGCGCGCCGGTCGCGATAGTGGTATTGCAGCACACCGAAAATCAGTGCGGTCAGGAGTATCAGCGCTCCCACGCCATAGACGATCTCAAAAGCCATCTCAATTCTCCGTGCTTCAAGCTTCCTTCCGACCGAAATCTCCTTCAGCCACTCTTCTCCGCACTATCGACGCCTTCGCGATGGATCTCGAATCCCATATCATCGACCACAGAGACGAAGCAGCCTTTGCCGAGATATTCCTGCCGGCTTTCGGCGATGTCGATGGCGAGGCGCTTTGCGACGGCAAACGCCTGGTCACGGTCATTCACCGGCTTGCCGGTTGGGTGGGTCAATCCATTTTGATCCACCAGATTGAAGTGAAACTCGCTCACGCCGCCAGCCATCTTTCGCCATTTCCCTTAGTTCGTGTTGGTCACATGCTATTTCTCAAGGCCGGACTTCGATCCGCACCGGCGCCTATCCTTTTCCGGATCACCTTCCAACGTTTTTCGGTCTGCTTATGCGAACCCCAGTCAATCGCGGACCGTGCAGCGGTGCTTCCTTACTCTTGAGATTTCTCTGCTGGGGTGGCAAGCGCCGAGTGGTCAGAGAGTTCCTAAATTGAGCGGTGTCCGACACCCCTGTGCGGCAGCAACGGAACGCTACGGACCACCTGCGACCGAGCCAGCGACCACCATGATCAAGGCATCGAGATCGATCTTGCCGTTGACGACAAGATCCTGCGAATCATTCACGCTAAGCGACTGCGGCTTGTCCGCGGCCTGCCGTTTCAATTCGCCAACGATCGCCTCCCTCAGCTTTTCGTCCAGTGCTGATACCATCTCGATCTGCTCTCCTTAAGGGCAGGCCACTACTTATCTCTAGCTTCGTCTGGCCGTGAACTTGTGCAGGCGGAGCGGTGCTTCCACAGTGGTAAAGGCTTCCAGAATGCGATAACTGTGTTCAGCTTGGCACTAGCAAAGAATCCCCACCGAGACGACCTCTTTGCATTGGCTCTGAATTATCTGGCAATCCGAAGCGGAGGTTGCATTAACATACGAAGGTCGGCGAACCTAAAGTTGCGCCAGCCCTAAAGTTGCGCCAGCAAAGAGGCTGACCGCGCCGGGCTCCGCCGTGACGTGCCGCTGCGTGGTTCACTGGCATGGATCCAATACACCGCTGCGCAGTTAACCCCTCCGTTTGCTATTCACCTGGGCCGAGGCCGAGTTTCGGGCGAAGAACCTCCGCCACCGCCAGCAGCACCTCCGCCAGAACCCGCGCTGCCGTCGCCTGTACCTGTACCGCCGGTTCCTGCGCTGCCCGCGCTTCCGCCGCCGCTACCTCCTGCGGCTCCGCCGCCTCCAGCGCCACCGGCACCACCCGCTCCAGCGCCTCCCCCGCCCCCGGCTCCTCCACCGCCGCCCCCGCCGCCCCCGCCGCCTTGCGCGAAGGTGCTGCTAATGCTGGTAACGGCCAATACCGCTGCAATGAGAAGAATAAAGATCGTCCGTTGCATGCGATCGCTCCTTGCGTTTTCGTCCGGGGCAATCCGCTGTTGTGCTAACCGTTCCAATTTTCCAGGCTGCGTCGGCGAAGATCATTGAGCCTGCTGCGAGGATGCAGTTCTCCCGTTGATGACGGCGGACACAGCTGACGAGCCAACGTGTCATTCAGAAATTTGCGCGAAAAAAGAGCGCCCGAGCTCTGTAGCAACGATTTGCGAGCCCGCCGGTTTGAGTCGTCCAGATGGAGAGACAAACAAATGGCAGATACCGCGCTAGAGAACCCGACAACCAAATTCCCGAGGCCGCCATTCAAGCGACAGGAGCAACCGTGGCCGGGTCTTGTGAGCAAGATGGAACCCCGCCCCGATCACGGCGAAAGGAGCTACAGTGGTTCAGGTCGGCTCGCCGGCCGCAAGGCGCTCATCACCGGCGGCGACTCCGGCATGGGACGCGCCGCCGCCATCGCCTATGCGCGTGAAGGCGCCGACGTCGCTATCAACTATTTCCCGAACGAGGAGCCGGATGCGCAGGAAGTCATTGCCCTGATCAAGGCGGAGGGACGCATCGGCCTTCCCATTCCCGGCGACCTCCGCAACGAACGATTCTGCCGGCAGCTTGTCGCCCGCACCATCGAAGGCCTCGGCGGCCTTGATATCATCGTCAGTAATGCCGCGCGGCAGCAGTCCCGCGAGTCTATTCTCGACGTATCGTCGGAAGATTTCGACGCAACAATGAAGACCAATATCTATGCGCCGTTCTGGATCATTAAGGCGGCACTGCCGCATCTGAAGCCCGGCGCGGTGATCATCGGCACCTCATCCGAGCAGGCCTACGATCCTTCGCCCGAGCTGTATGACTACGCCCAGACCAAGGCAGCGACCATGAACTATGTGAAGTCGCTGGCCAAGCAGCTCGGCCCCAAGGGCATTCGCGTCAATGCCGTTGCGCCGGGGCCGATCTGGACGCCTCTCCAAGTTTCGGGCGGCGCATCGATGGATAAGCTGGAGCAATTCGGCGGCCATACACCACTCGGCCGCCCCGGCCAACCGGTCGAACTGGCTTCGATCTATGTGCAACTCGCCGCTCGCGACGCGAGCTTCGCCAATGGCCAAGTTTACGGATCATCCGGCGGCTCGGGACCACCTTAACTGAAACCGATTTGCTCATTCGTTCGTTTAGCTTTGAAAGCAAGGATGCATCGCAAGAACAACTGGAGACTCGCGAGTTCAGCATGCGACCAGCGTGAGGGGACGATACCTGTCGCGGTACGCGTCGATTGCCACATTCGTCAGGAGAAGCCTGCGCTTTCTCCTCGCTTTATCATCTGCTCGATCTTGTCAGCAAGATAGCGGGCCGCGTCCTCGCGATCGCCGGACATGTCCAGGGTATTCCAGGCGATCGCGAAAGACTGTTCGAGTAGTTCATGGTCTGTCATGCGGATAAACGGATCCACAATTCGATCGTTCCTCAAGTCGGTGGACGCAGGCCCGGAGAGTTGATCCACGCGCTCATGCCAGCAGCGGTTTCGTCTTGCCGCGCCTTTCGCAGCAAGCGTTCACGTTCGGCGCCTGGTGGCAGCTTCGCCGCCGTCTGGCGCAACTCAGCAGCTTGAGCAGCCAGGCGTTCTTCAAGGGTGGTTTGGTGCATGAAGCGCCTACGTTCGGTCATGGGGGCTGACCTTTCTATTGCCCGCATGGACCAACCGCCCGGATGCCCTGGCGTTCCTACTTGATCGATCCGCTCGAAGCCTAGTCCGGGCGGATTTATTGTTGCCTCTTAGGAACCGACCGTCCTGAAGCTTGATTGAAGCGTCGTCCAAAATGGGGTGCTCCAATGAGTCCGCACGCGTATAAGGCTTACGAGATAAGCGAAGATGGGCAGATTATTGGCAGGCGAGACTTGCCCTATTTTTGAATGACGCCATCGCGAAAAAGCAGGCGCAACGCCTGCTAGACGGACACACGATAGAGCTTTGGGATGGCGCCTGCTTTATCGAGCGATTTAGACCGAGTGAAGAAGCGACCTCCTAAGAAACAGGCGGTCGACCGGGCTTGTACCCCGCGCGGCCGGACCTAGCACTCCGTGCTTTCGATACTGGCGGCGACGTGAGGAGGCGCCCCCTTGGACGGATTGCTTGAAGGCTCGACCAAAAGCAGGTCTGGGAGGCGGCGCTGAGTCAGGGTCCCGTAACCAACGTGCCGCTCGCGGACGAAAGCCGGAGCTTAAGTTCCTTTTGCAGGCTATCAAGTCGAGGCGTTGACTGAAAAAGCGCCCGCAAAAGCAAGCCGACGGCGCCGCAGCGTCCAAGAGGAGAGCCATATGGAGTCCAAGAGGAGAGGCATATGGAGATAGCATTCTTTGTCGGGAAGCCGCGATCGAAAACAACCTCGACACCTATCACCACGGCACATCTACGGTTGCCATGGGTGGCGGCGACGATCCTGGCGCGGTCGTTGACGGCCGTGGCCGCGTCTACCGGGTGCAAGGCCTGCGCGTAATCGACGCTTCAATTCTGCCGGAGATTCCTTCGACACCCATCAATCTCACGACAATCATGCTGGCGGAGCGACTTGCAATTCTTCAAGGTTGGATGAGCGGCCGGCGATGACAATAGTTGGCATATCGTCGCGAAAAAACCTAATGGTGGCGGCGATGACGATCCGGATGCTCGTGAGGTAACCGAGGAACAAGAAATGTCTTACACGCGCTTCGTTGCGATGATCGCGACTTCGACCATCATCATGTTCGGGCTTATGTATCTCAACACCTATGATCTTGACCACGTGTTCTACAGTCAGACGCGAACTTGGATGGCCCTGCTCATGGGCGCAGTCATGGCCGTGATCATGATCGGCTTCATGTGGCCCATGTACACAAACAAACGAATCAACGCCGCGATCATAGCTGGAGGTGTTGTTTTGTTCGCAATCTCTCTATGGCTCGTCCGAAGTCAGGAGACGGTCTACGACGTCGGCTTCATGAAAGCGATGATTCCGCATCATTCGATTGCGATCATGACGAGCGAGCGCGCCCATATACGCGACGGACGCGTGCGCGAACTGGCTGATAAGATCATTGAGGCGCAAGTGCGCGAGATCGGCGAGATGAAGACGTTGATTGCTGACCTTGAACGCAAACCACCAACAGCGGGAGCGCCTGATCTCTTGTCTTATCGTCAACAGGGGGTGCGGCACTGAGAACAAATGCGTTTGGTCCCACCGTGAACTTCCGAGGGTGACCGGAGCGCTCAGTTAATGGTGACACCCTATGACTCGCTTCAACTTTTCGATCGGCTCTATATCGCCCGCCTTCACCTTCGTGCTCATCATGGGCGCCGTCGATTTTTTCGGCGACACGACCTATTCCGGCGGCGCCAGCATGAACGGGCCGTTCCTCGCCTCGTTGGGCGCTGGCGCGGCCGTCGTAAGCATCACCGCCGGCCTGAGTGAGTTCCTGAACTATTTCACCCGCGGCATTTCCGGATATCTCGCCGACAAGACCGGAAAATACTGGCGCATTGTCTTCATCGGATACACGCTCAACCTGATTGCCGTCCCTGCAATCGCGCTCGCTGGACATTGGACTGTGGCGGCCGGACTTGTCCTTCTTCAGGGCATCGGCCGGGGAATGCGCAAGCCGATCATCGAGGCGATGCTCTCATATGCCACGAGTCAGCACGGTCGAGGCTGGGTCTATGGTGTCCACAACGCGCTGGACGCCGGCGGCCGGACGGTCGGACCACTCCTGATTGCGGTGCTGCTCTTCCTGCATGGAGGTCATCGGACGGGCTATGTCCTGCTCGCCATTCCTTGCCTGCTCGCTTTGGCTTCCTTGACGTTCGCGCGCTTCCAGTTCCCGGTCCCGTCGCGGCTCGAGGAACATCGCAGCGCACCGGCGCAGGGATTCACGGCGGCCTACTGGCTCTACATGCTGGCAGGGGCGTGCTTCGCAGCAGGGCTCATGAGCTTCGAGCTCATCGCGTACCATATCTCCAGCAGCGGCCTGGCCGAGACTTATTGGGTACCGCTGTTCCTGGCATTCGGCACCGCCTTTGGCGTGATCGCAAGCCTGGTCTTGGGCAAGCTGTACGACAGGGCCGGATTGCCGGTTATCCTCGCTGCGGTGCTGCTGACGTCGCTCTTCTCGCCTCTCGTTTTCCTAGGCGGCTTCTATCTCGCGCTTTTGGGGATGGCGCTTTGGGGAATCGGCCAGGTCACGCAAGATATGCTGCTAAAGGCGGTGGTCGCCGGAGTCATGCCGGCGAACCGCCGAAACCTCGCGTTCGGCCTCTTCTTCGCCGGCTATGGCAGCGGATGGCTGCTGGGCAGCATCGCGAGCGGCCTCCTTTATGAGCAGTCGCGGCTGGCGCTCGTCATTTTCGCCGCGGTCGTCCAGCTTGGATCGCTGCCACTGTTTCTGTTGGCGCACCGACAGCAAGGAATGGCCGGCTCTGCGCGCTAGTGATGCAGTGCAACATCTCAGGCGCCCGAATCCGCGAATAGCCCTATCTCCGCAGCGGACCGATATCGGCTGTTTGGCGACTGCCTCGCCGAGCTTGGTCACAGCAGCCACATAGAGAGCGGATGCCAAGCCGCTTCGATCGGCGCGCCGGTCATGAGCTCCTGATGATGTGTCGCGACATGCACGCCATGGGGCCGATGAAGCTTCTGTTCTGGGACGTGATGCCGCTGGGCGTTATCGCCGGCTTCGCGATGGCCCATCCCATCGCATCCCAGTCCTCAGATCGCCTTGAAGGGGGCAAGTCAGTACCGACAGCAACTACAGCAGCGCCACGTTTGAGTTTGACGCCCTTGAAGACTGTTGATCAAAGCCACTAATTACTTGAGCCTATGACCTCCGATCAAAACGGCGAGCTTCTCGCGCTTTGCCAGAAAGTCGGATGTCGCGATGCATTTATGGACAATTTCATAGAAAATTTTTCTCGCAGGCTGAGGCTGCGGAAGTGATTTCACGGCTTCATACCAAATCTAACGCGCAAAGATTTGGCGATTTCACGAAGAGAAGATGATCCGTTCGCGACCGAACCGTAAACCTGTCGAGGAACACCGGCTACATTACATTGCAGAACTGACCGACGGCCCTTTCGTTATCCCCACCGGCCAATGGAACGACTGCCTGCACACATTGTATTTTGGCGGCCAACGGACTTCCGGACTTCGCTAGGGTCTTCCTGACCTGTTCGGACTTGCCGTTACGGGGCGTGCTTAACGAAAATCATGCCGCTTACTGTCAGCCGCTCTTCGCTAGTCTCGCCTTCGGCAACCAGTCCTTCCAGAAGGGTTTCGAGTTCCGGTAACTTGCGCTCAAAGTCGGCCCTAATTCCCATCAGCTCGCAAATTGTTCTGATGCGCTGGATAGGCTTATCGAAGATATTGATCTCGGTGTGCATCATAGCCTCCTCGATAATTCCTGGCGTCCAAAGCCAAGACCCCTCCGATCGTTGGAACGATACGTTGTCAATCGACGACTCGTAGCCCAATCTCTCCTAAATATGGAAAATGCTACGATCGCTTTCAACAGCGAGATGTAGTCTCGGATTAGAAATAGGCGCCAGCAATCTTGTTACGAGAGGCCTCGGCAAAGACACCCGTGATCCCCATCACGCTCCGTGAAGGGAAGCCGGATCGACCGGATAGTTGGACGGTGCGCCGCGGGGCTGCGACGCTACTTAATCATCGGTCGCTCCTCAATCAGCTGGAAGCAGCCGTTGCCTCGAATGATTGATGTAATCTTTCACTCGGGTAAAATGCACAGCAGCCCCGTTTCTCATGGCATTGGATATTCAATGCGTAAGTTCGCCATTGGGTATTTGTCAATTGCGCAGTGCCGTGACGGTCGAAGCACAAAACGCGGACAGCGTTACGAACGCGTTCACGGCATGTGCGGTGGCGGAATTCACCGGCTGGGTCAAAGCATGCCGGTAGCCATTATGGCGAGCCAAAAAGGAATTCTGTCTTCCTTCACAAAATAAGCTGGAAACGGGTTGAGGACAAATACTGCTGGCAACGTGCGCGCCGCTGGGCCGCCAGCCCCGCTCGGAACTGGCGCCCGCTCGCGATAAAGATGCACACAGGTGGGAACAGGAACTGCGGCATTTCGTTCTGAACGCAAGGGGCAGGCGCTCGCAGAATAGCACAGCCCGGAGTTCCCCTATGCCATCTGATTTGGGCACCAATGACGGCCCTCAATGGAGCCGCCGTAACTTTCTTGTCACCACGGTGGGATCAACCATGTCGGTTACTCTGCTCGATCGTCCCGCAACCGCCGCGTCCTCCCCTTCGGCCGATCCGCGCGACGCGGTCGGCACGCGCGTAACGATTAATGATCGGCCTTACCGTCTCGCCCTCGATGTCCGTACCACGCTGCTCGACGCACTTCGCGAGCACGCCGGTCTGACGGGCAGCAAGAAGGGATGCGACCACGGACAATGCGGCGCCTGCACGGTGCTGGTCGACGGCCACCGGGTGCTGTCATGCCTCACGCTGGCGGCAAGCGTTGACGGCAAGAACGTCACGACGATTGAAGGTTTGGCCGAAACCGACGGAACGCTGCATCCGATGCAGCAGGCCTTCATCGACCACGACGCTTTTCAATGCGGATATTGCACACCGGGACAGATCGTTTCTGCCGTTGCCTGCGTCAATGAAGGTCATGCCGAATCGGAAGCCGACATCCGGGAATACATGAGCGGAAACCTGTGCCGCTGCGCGGCGTACCCCAACATTGTCGATGCCATCCAGCAGGCCAAGACCAAAATGAAGAGGGCATGAGATGCAGCCGTTTCATTTCGCGCGAACAAGCGACTTGAATGCCGCCGTTCTGATGCACGGCGCGCGCTCTGAAAATACCTTTCTCGGTTCGGCATACGCCCCCGTTCAGTATCTCGCCGGAGGCACCACCCTGCTGGACCTGATGAAACTTGGGGTCATGCGGCCGGAGCAAGTCATCGATATCAATGCACTTGAGCGCACTGGCGCCGGCGCCATCGACATCACGGGAAAAAAATTACGCCTTGGCGCAATGTCCCGGATGTCCGCCGTGGCCGACCATGCAGAGATCAAACGGGATTTTCCGGTCATATCGCAATCGCTCACGCTCGCCGCGAGCGCGCAAATCAGGAACATGGCCTCCCTCGGTGGAAATGTCCTGCAGCGCACGCGTTGCAGTTATTTTCGCGATGTCGCCTACAAGAATTGCAACAAACGTGCGCCCGGCTCTGGATGCGCGGCGCTCGAAGGCGTCAACCGCGCGCATGCCATCCTCGGCACCAGCGATCAATGCATCGCGACCTATCCGGGCGATTTCGCCCAGGCCCTGATCGCGCTTGATGCAGAGGTCGAGGTGATGGGCCGCAACGGCGTTCGACAGTTTACGTTTGCCATGCTGCACCGGCAGCCCGGACAGACGCCGCACCTCGAAACGACGCTCGCACCAGAAGAGATGATCGTTGCCTTCCATATTCCTAGGACAGCTTACGCGCGGCGATCGTTGTTTCTCAAGGTGCGAGACCGACAATCCTATGAATTCGCGCTTGCTTCCACTGCCGTCGCGCTTGATCTGGACGCCAGCAGGATCAGAAACGCCCGCATCGCGCTCGGCGGCGTGGCGACGGTGCCGTGGAGGGCCCGTGACGCCGAGCAAATTCTTACCGGCGAACCCCTCACTGATGCGATTCTCAACACCGCCGCGAAGGTCGCGTTCAGGGACGCAGTCGCACGCGGCGACAACGCCTTCAAGATCGAGCTCGGCAAGCGCACCCTCCTCCGCGCCCTGCGCGAAACCGCCGCCATGGAGATATGACGATGGCCAGAGCTGCACCAGTTCCCCAGCGCAACATGGGCAATCCCGAACCACGACTGGATGGCCGCCTCAAGGTGACCGGCGAGGCCCGTTACGGATCGGACTTTGCGGTGCAAAATCCCGCCTATGCGTTTCTGGTCACCAGCCCGATCGCCAAGGGACGGATCGTGTCGATGGATTTGCGCGACGCCAGGGCCGTGCCCGGCGTACTGGAAATCTTCACCCATGAAAATACCGGCGAATTGAAGGAGCTGAAATACGCCAAGAGCGGCGGCGGGCCGACCTCTTCAATTCAGGGGTTCGGTCCCCAAATCGAGTATGGCGGGCAGATCGTCGCAATGGTCATCGCCGACACATTCGAGGCCGCCCGCGAGGCCGCACACCTCGCTCAGATCGACTATCAGGCCGATCAGCCTAGTGGCACGTTTGATTCGGTTGGTGTTTCCGAACAGCCTTTCAGCGAGGGACTTCCCCAGGCCGGCGAGGCCGAGCAGGCCTACGCGACCTCCGAGGTCAAACTGGACGCGCAGTACGAGACGCCGACTCAACACCACAACCCGATCGAGCTGTTCACGACCACATGCGTCTGGCGCGACAACCAGTTGACGATCTACGAGCCGAGCCAGTTCGTCTATGGCCTGAAGGCAAACGCGGCCAAGAAGATGGGCGTCGATATTGCCGACGTCCATGCGGTCAGCCCATTCGTCGGCGGCGCATTCGGATCGAAGGCGCAGTTTTCTCCGCGCACCGGACTGGTGGCGCTGGCGGCGCGGCGGCTCAACAGACCGGTCAAGCTCGTCGCCACGCGCGATCAGGGCTTCAGTATTCAGACCTACCGCGCCGAAACTCGCCATCGCATCCGGATCGGCGCCGCACGCAACGGAAAGATCTTAAGCTTCATTCATGAGGGGTGGGAGGTGACGTCACGTCCGGACCCGTATTCGGTGTCAGGCGTGGAAGATAGTGCACGGCTTTATGGATTTGGCACCGTCAAGACCAATGTGTCGCTCGTTCACGCGGACCGCAACACGCCCGGCTTCATGCGATCGCCACCGGTCGTTCCATATATTTATGCGCTGGAAAGCGCCATCGATGAACTCGCGGTCAATCTCAACATGGATCCGATCGAATTGCGGCGCCGCAATGACTCCAATTGGGATGCGATGGGCAAGCAATGGTCGAGCCGATCGCTGATGCAATGCTACGATCAGGCCGCGGACCGTTTCGAATGGATCCGTCGCACCGCGACGCCCGGTTCGATGCGCGACGGCGACTGGTTGGTGGGCTGGGGCTGCGCCAGTGCCGTCTATCCCACGCACGTTGGAGCGGCCGCAGCGCGTGTCCGCCTGATGGCAAATGGGGCGGCGAACGTGCAAATCGCCGCTCACGACATCGGCACTGGAGCATACACCGTGATCGGCCAGATGGCGGCCGAATCGCTCGACATTCCATTAAATTCGGTGACGGTCGAGCTCGGTGACAGCGAACTGCCTCCGGCCCCGGTTGCCGGCGGCTCCAACACCACGGCAAGCGCATGCTCCGCGGTCATGAAGGCCTGCCAGGCCATTCAAGCCAAATTGAAACTATCCCCTGCAGATCAGACCACGGTTGGCAGTGGCGCCGGGTCGAGCCGGCCCAATCTCGAAGAACGCTTCAAGAGCCTCGGCGTCGGCGCCATCGAGGAATACGCCGAATACCTGCCGCCGGGCGCGAAGCCGGACGCGATCAAAAATCTTTATGCCGGCACGCCGTTCCTCGGCGGTGGCTCCAAGGGCGAGAAACTGATGTATGCGCTCGGCGCCGAATTCGTTGAGGTCAGGGTCCATGCCTTGACGCGGGAAATCCGTGTCCCCCGCATGGTGGGAGCGTTCGCGGCCGGGCGGCTCATGAATACGAGGACGGCTCGCAGCCAGTACATGGGCGGCATGATCTGGGGAATTTCGTCAGCGCTGCATGAAGCGACCGAGATCGACCCGCGAACCGCGCGCTACGTCAACGACAATCTCGCCGACTACCTCATACCGGTGAATGCCGACGTTAGGGACATCGACATCATCCTCGTCCTGGAGGAGGATAGCTTCGTCAACCCGGCAGGCGTCAAGGGTATCGGCGAGCTGGCGAACGTCGGGACCGCGGCCGCAGTGGCTAATGCGGTCTATCACGCGACCGGAATCCGCGTGCGGAAACTGCCAATCCGGCTCGAAAAGCTACTGATCGCGTGATAAAATGGCGTGCACCCCGCCCGCGTCGGGACTTCAAAAGCTCTGTTTCGTGTTGAGAGCGAAACCGACGGATCACGTTGTAGAGCCGGTTCGATAGTCTAGTCAAACACGCCTGCTTGGCGCTCCTTGTTCGACCGATCTTCCCGTGGTGCATTCGGTCTTCAGTGACGGGAAGAGTCTCTCCTTGGCTTCCGTTGTCTCTACTACGACATTGCCGAGCATCCGCTGCTGGAGAACGGCTCTCTTCCTGCAATAAGGGATGAGCGAGACACCCAAACTTTTCAAATTTCGCTGGCTTCGACGACGGTCTAGGGCGCGTACTCATGAATTTCGTCGATGTCCGCTTCGCTCCTATACCCAACCGCGTTTGTGCAATTGCAGCAAATGTCGCGATGGGCCACAACCGAACATCCCGTCAAGCGCAAGCCGGTACTTGCCACAACGGCACAACTGCATTCCCTTTGACGGAATGCCTGTCATGCCTTGGGCAGGGGACGGCGTTTCGGACATCGGCGAAGCACGCGGCCTTCGATCTGAGGAAATCTCGGGGCCTCTGCCGCATCGCTATAGCTCCCGATCGTTGCGATGATCGGCGAGCCCGCTCACCACGCGTCGGGTGACCTCCTTCATGTCCATGTCGACGCCACTGCCGGACTGGCGCTCCAGCCCGTAGACCTCTTCGGGAAAGTTCATCCCAGCCAAGATCGCGTTCAAGTCCTGGTGCTTGTCGGGCGGGAACAGCTGAGCAGGATCGCCGACTGCTGCCCATTTGATCGGGACAAGCGAGTTCGGCGGCAGGACGCTGCGCACGTGGACCACGCCGTCGATGCGAACCTCTGTGCGCCGCCCGATCACTGCGCCCTGATAGATTTTGACGCCCGTGGCCAGGAAGCACTCGTCCTCGACGATGCAGCCCTTGAGGGAAGATAGCGGCCCGATCAGGACAAAGTCGCCGATCTCGACGGCATTCCGGCTCGTGCTGCGGATGTTGAGGTTCTCGCGGACGACGCACTGCGCGCCAATACGCACCGGCGCGCCATGCGCCTCAATCACTGCCCCGAACGAGACATGCGTGCGTGGACCGATCGTCACGTCGCCACAGATCACCGCCGTTGGGGCCACATAGGCGGTTGTATCGATGCTCGGCCACTTTCCCTGGTGCTCAATCAACATGAGAGGCTCCGTTCGTCTCAACTATCTGGCTTACGTGGTACAGTCCATGAACAGTGAGGACAGCCAGCGGTTCCGCCGCGATTGATGGGGCTTACTGAGCGGTGAGTTCCCGCTGTCAGTGCGAAAGGCTAGGAACGCGAAAACGCCCTTAGCCTAACGCCGCACTCTACGCAGCGCTGCACCGGCTTTTTCGCATCCACGGAACCGCGTGCCCCGCAGCCGGTTGGGCCGTTTGAGTGTCCCAAAGGAAAGCCGATGACCAGATTTGTCGCCCGACATGCCAACAATGCGCCATCGATCCGCCGGCCTGCGGCCGTGATCGGCGCGCTGGCGTTTGGCGTGCTTGCCCTCGGCGTGGCGGCTTACGGCGCGGTCGCAATCGGGCGGGTAGCGATCGGCCGTATTGCCATCCGCCATGCGCGCTTCGGCGTCCTGGAGATGGACGAGTTGCGGGTGCGGATCAGCCTTCGATCTGGTTGATAAACAGGCCGGTCCGGAGGGATCAAGATGGCAACGACGAGAGCGAACGATAAGCTGGCGGATACCGACGACCTGAACTTGCTGGATCGCTACTGGCGCGCCGCCAACTATTTGTCCGTCGGTCAGATTTATCTGCAGGACAATCCGCTGCTGCAGGAACCGTTGCGGCCAGAACACATCAAGCCGCGCCTGCTGGGGCATTGGGGCACGACTCCCGGACTCAACTTTATCTACGCTCACCTTAATTGGGCTATCCGAGCCCTGAATTTGAACGTCATCTATGTTTGCGGACCCGGCCACGGCGGTCCCGGCATGGTAGCTAATACTTACCTCGAGGGCTCCTATAGCGAAAATTATCCGGACATCAGCCGGGATACCGACGGTCTCCGTCGGCTGTTCCGGCAGTTTTCCTTCCCTGGCGGCATACCCAGTCATGCCGCTCCGGAAACTCCGGGATCGATCCACGAGGGCGGCGAACTTGGTTACGCGCTGGTGCACGCCTATGGCGCGGCTTTTGACAATCCTGACCTGATCGCTGCCTGCGTAATAGGCGACGGCGAAGCCGAGACCGGACCGCTCGCAGCCTCATGGCATTCCAACAAATTTCTAAGCCCCGTTCATGACGGCGCGGTTCTTCCGATCCTTCATCTCAACGGCTACAAGATTGCCAACCCGACCGTGCTCGGCCGAATGAACGATGCAGAGATCCATCAGCTCATTACCGGTTATGGCCACGAACCCCTGTTCGTCGAGGGCGACGACCCCAGGCTGATGCATCGGCAGATGGCCGACGTATTGAAGCAGGCAATAGAAAGCATCCGTGCGATCCAGAGCACCGCGCGCGACGGACGTAAGACGAGTGATCGCCCGAAATGGCCGATGATCGTGCTCCGCAGTCCCAAGGGCTGGACCGGCCCCAAAGAAGTCGATGGCTTGAAGGTTGAGGGCTTCTGGCGGTCACATCAGGTCCCGATTGCTAATCCGCGCGGAAATCCCAAGCATCTAGAGCTGCTCGATCAATGGATGCGCAGCTATCAGCCCGAAACACTATTCGATGATGCCGGTCGCCTGCTTCCCGAACTGCAGGTCCTTGCGCCGACGGGTGAGCGGCGAATGGGCGCCAATCCGCACGCCAACGGCGGATTGCTGAAACACGATCTTAAGCTGCCGGACTTTCGGGATTATGCCGTTGATGTGTCCGGGCCTGGGAGCGTTAGAGCCGAGGCGACTCGCTTAATGGGGCAATTCCTGCGCGACGTCTTGCGCCTGAATGCCGAGGCCCGGAACTTTCGCATCATGGGGCCGGATGAAACCGCTTCAAACCGCCTCGATGCAGTGTTCGAGGTGACCGAACGGGTCTGGATGGAGAGCACCGAGCCTTACGACGTTCATCTCGCCCAAGACGGCCGGGTGATGGAAGTGCTGAGCGAGCACCTCTGTCAGGGCTGGCTGGAGGGATATCTTCTCACCGGCCGGCACGGTCTCTTCTCCTGCTACGAGGCCTTCATCCACATCGTGGATTCCATGTTCAACCAGCATGCCAAATGGTTGAAAGTTTCGCGTGGCCTTCCCTGGCGGCGCCCAATTGCCTCGCTCAACTATCTTCTGACTTCGCATGTCTGGCAGCAGGATCACAACGGCTTCAGCCACCAGGATCCGGGCTTTGTCGACCTTGTCGCCAACAAGAAGGCCGACGTCGTGCGCATCTACTTTCCACCTGACGCCAACACGCTGCTCTGGATCACCGATCATTGCTTGCGAACCTATAACCGGATCAACGTGATTGTTGCCGGCAAACAGTCCTCGCCGCAATGGTTGACCATGCAGCAGGCGGCGATCCATTGCGACGCGGGTATCGGGATCTGGAGATGGGCCGGCAACGAAACCGAAGGCTCCGAACCGGATGTCGTGATGGCCTGTGCCGGCGACGTTCCGACGCTCGAAACTCTGGCTGCAGTCGACCTGCTTCGAAACTCCCTGCCCGACCTTAAAATTCGCGTTGTCAATGTCGTCGATCTGATGACATTACAGCCGAAGGAGCAGCACCCGCACGGCCTGAGCGAGCGCGATTTCGATGGCATCTTCACCCGCGACCGGCCGGTGATTTTTGCCTATCATGGCTATCCCTATCTGATCCATCGTCTAACCTATAACCGGACCAACCACGCGGGAATGCATGTCCGCGGCTTTGAGGAAGAAGGCACCACGACGACGCCGTTCGACATGGTGGTGCTGAACGAGCTTGACCGGTTTCATTTGGCGATCGAGGTCATCGACCGCGTTCCCGGCCTCGGCATCGCTGCTGCTCATATCAAACAGCAGTTTCGCGATGCATTAATCGAGCATTCGCATTATGTCCGCGAACACGGAGAAGACATGCCGCAAATTCGTGACTGGATTTGGCCAAGCAGCGCGGCCAACCAAACCTCGGCTCCAACTGGAAACTAACGGTTGGGAACTAACCGTTGCTCGCCTGCCACGTCAGGAATATCGATGATGTCCGACGCCCTCTTGGTCCTCAATGCTGGCTCTTCCAGCATCAAATTCGGATTGTTCGATATTTCGGGGACTGAGCCGCGCTCGCTCTGCAAAGGCCTCCTTGACGAGCACGAGGCCAAGCCGGGCTTCACCGTGACCGACGCAGCCGGCAATGACTTGTTCGAGAAGCGACGCGCACAAGCCAACAATACCAGCGATGCCCTGGTCGCCGATGTCCTGAATTGGAGCAACGACTATCTCCCCGGTGACACGTTAGTCGCCGTCGGGCATCGCGTCGTTCATGGCGGGCGCGATTTCGATGGTCCAACCGAAGTTACCGACAAGACCATCGAGGCAATGGCCGCGCTGATACCCCTCGCGCCTTTGCATCAACCGCGCTGCTTGTCGCCAATGCAGGCCATCAGGTCCCTGCAGCCCGGTCTCACGCAAATTGCCTGCTTCGACACCACCTTCCATCATGCCCTCGCGCCACCCGTCAGCCGCATTGCGATCCCGCGGCGGTTCGAAGAAATGGGTATCCGGCGCTACGGCTTTCACGGACTTTCCTTTGAATACATCGCCACGCGCTTAGCCGGGATCTCACCCATCCTGGCAGGCAAGCGCACCGTGGCGGCGCATCTCGGCAACGGAGCCAGTCTCTGCGCGATGCGCAACGGCAGAAGCGTCGATACCACCATGGGACTAACCCCGCTGGACGGATTGATAATGGGCACGCGCGGCGGCGCCATCGATCCTGGCGTGCTTCTGTACCTTCAGCAGCAGGGCATGTCCGTCGATGACCTCCAGCACGTACTCTACCGGGAATCGGGATTGCTCGGCGTCTCCGGCCTTTCCGCCGACATGCGTGTCTTGCTCGCCAGCAACGATCCGTGGGCTGCAGAGGCGATCGAGCTATTCACGTTTCGCGTAGCCAGGGAAGTCGCCGCGATGGCAAATACGCAGGGCGGGTTGGAATGTCTGGTTTTCACCGGCGGCATCGGTGAACACAGCTCAGAGGTAAGGCAACAAATATGCGACCGGCTGCAATGGCTAGGATTGCGGCTCGACAATTCTGCGAACGATCAGAATAGTGAACAGATCAACACCGAGAACAGCAGCGTGGAAATACGTGTCATTCCTACCAGCGAAGAGACGACGATCGCCCGCCATTGCTCGGAAACATTGCGAGCGCAGCGCTGAAATGCCCGTTCCAAATGCCCCGCGTGAAGCAAAGTGCGGATCTGCTTGACGAGCACTTCGATTTACTAGGCACGGTCAGGAACTTCATTTTTTTGCCCCGCGTTGGCATTGAAACGCGAGGGCCTCTCCATGCAAGTAGATTGGAACAACATCTTCATCCCTAGCCTTGGTATCGCCGAGATCGTCACCAGGGGCACGATCATGTATCTGGGCCTTTTCCTGATTCTGCGCTTTATGGCTCGACGCCAGGCGGGACAGTTCGGACCAGCAGATATTCTAGTGATCGTGCTGATTGCGGGCGCAGAACGGGCTTGGCAAGGAATATCAATCCGTGACCGAGGGTCTCGTTCTGGTGACGACGATTGTTGCCTGGGAGTATTTTATCGACTGGTTAACTTTCCGGTTCCCAGCCCTAAGACCTTTCCTCAGACCTCCGTCTCTAACCTTGATCAGAGACGGACGGATTGTCGAAGACGCAATGCGCAAGGAATTGCTGTCGATGGACGAGCTCGTATCGCATTTGAGACAACAGCAAGTCGAGGACATTGCAGAAGTAAAGCTTGCGAAGCTCGAAGGCGATGGACGACTCAGTGTACTTAGGCGTGAAGCTCAAGCTCGATAATAACGATTCGACAACCGTAAGGCACGGCAGCTCGCACGCTGGTGAGCAAAGAAACCGATTGATAGTTTTGAACAGAGCATTTAGGCGCCGTATCGTTACGTAACGTCGGCCGCGCCAAGCCAAGGTGACTGCCGATCCAACGATGATCTGATAGGACAATTGTCCTGTCTGGAACTGTTTGGCGACCCGATTCGGCGGGAAGCCCCTTTAGTCGTGGAGGCGAATGCAGCCGATCTCATCGCCGGCGGGCGACTCCAGCAGGGAATCACCCGAGCAGTTCATCGATGGCTGGCGCTACTTCGGCGCGTTCACAATTCAACCGGCATCCAGATTCCTCCGGCTGCGCTCGAGCGCAGCACGGCGTCCACCATCGCAACATCGGCGAAACCATCCTCGATCGTTGGAAAGGTCGCTTCCGGATCGGCAATTGAAACGGTGCGCCTTGCCACAATGGCTGTTGCCATTTCGGTATAGATCGTCGCGAATGCTTCCAGGTATCCCTCCGGATGGCCGGATGGAATGCGATTAACGCGCTGACCTGCGGCGTTCATTGCCGCGCTGCCGCGGCGGATCAAGCGTGGCGCTTCACCGAGCGGCGACCAGACCAGAAGGTTCGGTTGTTCCTGTCGCCAGTCCAGACCGCCCTTCTCACCGAAGATCCGTAACCGCAATCCGTTATCGTTTCCGGGTGCGACCTGGCTCGCCCATAATGCTCCCCGCGCCCCGTTCGCGTAACGCAGCAGAATTTGCACGTTGTCGTCGACACGGCGGCCCGGCACGAAGGTGGTCGCCTCGGCCAATATCTGCTCAGGCATCATCCCGGTGACAAAGTGCGCCAGCTGATAAGCATGGGTACCGATGTCGCCGACGCAGCCGCCGGCACCCGAGCGCGCCGGATCGGTACGCCAGTCGGCCTGTTTCTGGCCGGCGGCCTCGAGCGGACCGGCCAGCCAGTCCTGCGGATATTCGGCCTGCACGATCCGGACCGCGCCGAGTTCGCCGCTCTGAACCATCGAGCGCGCATGACGGACAAGAGGATAGCCGGAATAATTATAGGTCACGGCAAATATCAGCCCGCTGGTGCGCGCCTTGTCGCGCAAGCGGCGCGCTTCCTCGAGCGTCGTCGTCAACGGCTTGTCGCAGATGATATGAATACCCGCATCGAGGAAGGCGTCGGCGACTGGCGCGTGCATGTGGTTTGGCGTGACGATCGCCACCGCCTCGATGCCATCGGTTCGCGCGACCTCGGCCTGCGCCATGGTCCGAAAATCGGAATAGGATCGATCGGACCCAAGGCCGAGAGAAGCCGCCGATCGGATCGCTTTATCGGGCGAGGCCGACAGCGCGCCGGCGACGAGTTCGTATCGATCGTCCAGACGCGCGGCGATGCGGTGGACCGCGCCGATGAAGGCGCCTTCTCCGCCGCCTACCATTCCAAGTCGAATGCGTGGCTCAGCCATGTCGCGCGCTCCCATTGATTTATTTCGACGCTCACATCAGGCCCAAAGTCCGCCGGATCTGCGCCTCGTCGCTGGTGCCGCCGGCGAAGTCGTCGAAGGCCCGCTCGGTGACGCGGATGATGTGATCGCGGATAAAGCTGGCGCCTTCGTGCGCGCCATCCTCCGCGTTTTTCAAACAGCATTCCCACTCAAGCACCGCCCAGCGGTCGAATCCGATGGCTGCCAGCCGCGAGAAGATCGCATTGAAGTCGACCTGTCCGTCGCCGAGCGAGCGAAAGCGGCCGGCGCGATTGATCCAGGGCTGGAAGCCCGAATAGACGCCCTGCCGTCCGGTCGGATTGAACTCGGCGTCCTTGACGTGGAAGGCGCGGATGCGCTCGGCGTAAATGTCGATGAAGGCCAGATAGTCCAGTTGCTGTAGCACGAAATGGGACGGATCGTAGTTGATCGCGCAACGCGGGTGATTGCCGGTGCGCTGGTAGAACATCTCGAAGGTAATGCCGTCGCAGACGTCCTCGCCTGGATGGATCTCGTAGCAGAGGTCGACGCCCGCGTCCTCATAGGCATCGAGGATCGGACGCCAGCGACGAGCCAGTTCGTCGAACGCCGTCTCGATCAGGCCGGGCGGCCGCTGCGGCCAGGGGTAAAGGAACGGCCAAGCCAGCGCGCCGGTGAAACTCACGCTGCCGCTGAGGCCGAGGCGGCGGGATGCCTGCGCGGCCTTCATCATTTGATCGACCGCCCAGACCTGGCGTTCGTTCGGCCTGCCCCGGACCGCCGGCGGCGCAAATGCGTCGAAGGCTTCGTTGTAGGCCGGGTGAACCGCGACGAGCTGTCCTTGCAGGTGGGTGGACAATTCGGTGATCACGAGACCGTGGCTCGCGGCCACGCCGGCAATTTTATCGCAATAAGTCTGGGAGGCCGCGGCCTTGTCGAGATCGATCAGACGTGGATCGGAGGTCGGGAGTTGAACGCCCTTGTACCCTAGTCCTGCTGCCCAGCCGCAGATGGCGTCGAAGCTGTTAAAGGGATGTACGTCGCCGACGAACTGCGCCAGAAAAATTGCGGGCCCTTTCATGGTGGCCGGCCGAATCGTCATTGACATTATAGTTTCTCCTGTTCAGGCCCCGCGCTACGCCGGTAGAAGGCCGGCGCAACCATCGCCCGCTGATCTTATCGTGCTTGAGCTGCATAACATTCAAATTCCTGCATCTCCGCTTTGCGAAGTGGACGGACGCGAAATCTCTTCGCGAATGCGAAGAGCATCCTCTTCAACGACAGGGGTCATATCGCGCTGGATTTCCACGCCGAACGCACCGCGCTCTACCGCACCCGCCGCGGCACCTTCTTCGTCGCGGGAGAGAGTGGCGCCTGCGGCCGCGGGAAGCGTTTTCAGAACGGCCACCACAGTACCGGTCACGGCATCGAGGTGATCGGCGACAGCGAAGCGCGCCGGCTTCTCGAAAAGGCGGCGGGCCCGGTCGAGGAATATTTCGACGTGATTGATGGCTAGGAGACGCGCGGCTGCAGCCGCCCAGACCGCTGATACCCGTGAATTCCCGGAGACGAAAGATGACCCGCAAACTCATGCCTTGGCTGCACGAGGTGACCCATACGGGAATCGCCGCCGCAAACCTCGCCGCACCGCTGTTCGGGCGCACCGCTCCGCTTCCGATGAATTGAGCGAGATCACCTATGTGGTGGGGGTGACAGCAGCGGAGTTGGCGCCGTACCCCGATCGCCAGCGCAAGCGCGTGCTGTCCGAGCGCTACTGGATTTGCGATCCCATGCACCCCGACACAGTCAAGGTCATCGCCTTCGCCTACCATAGCGTGGCGGCGAGTGCGATCTCTGCGTATACCGAATTGGGCGTACCCGCTTTCGAAACGACCCGGGAGAATCTCCCCTTACTGATCGAGCATCCCCATCAGCTTGTTCTCGCCGAAGACGGCAATTCCATTGCGCTCTGGTTCGGATTGAGCCTGTCCCTTGTCGAGAAAGAGCTCCGTCAGCGCCGGCTTGACGAGATCGTCGAAGGCTTCAAGAACCCGCGATCAGCGCGAGAGGCCTGCTGGCTCCTCAATGCGCGCGATACTTTCTTCGGCCGCAAGTTGGGCGTCAACCTCGACGACCTCTCCGGGTCCGTCCGCGTGACTGAGTGGGATATTTTGGCGTGCAAAGCCGTGCATCGTGACGGCAACGCCATCTACTTCGAAGGCGAATGGCGTTCCATGCCGCTCCCGGCATTTTGGCGCCGCTACGGCAACCCCAAGATGACGCCTCGTTCCGACCTCCCGAAGTATTGGTACTTCGAGTTGTTGCAGGCCAACCTCCCCAAAGGGAAACGGTCGCGTTCATCGACGACGAGGAGGAAGATTCTGCGACCTACATCTACGACGATTCCAACGATCTCGCGTTGTAGAGCCCGTTCATTCGATGACGGCGCCGCCGGCGCCTGCACCGGCCAAGGAGAGTAGCGATGACCAGCAAGACTACCCTCGAGGTGAATTCCATTATGCCGGTGTCCTGGATGGGACCGGGCGTTTTTCACGTCACGTCGATCGCCGGCGTCGCCGTTCTGATGCGGCTCGATCACCGGGGCTGGCATGCATACGCGTCGAAGGAAGAGGTCTTCGACGGCGGCGCCCTCGTTCAGCTCCCAAGGCGGACATGCTCGAGGCCGCCGCGAGGGCGCTCGCAACGATGCAGGAAGATCGTCGTGCGGCGCGGATGCGTGCTGCAAAGGGCTGGACCTGGGCCATCGAGCGAGGCGCCAGCGGGAAGGGCGCGGTCGGCACGGAGTTGACCGGGGAGCGGCTCGTCATCGACCTGGCTGCCACCCTCCTGCGGTGCGGCCGGCCGGCGCTCGAGCTGCTGGTTCGCTTCACCTCTTCGGAGATCGAGGCCATCAGGGACGCCATGAAGGTGATGGGCCCCGACGGCTGGTACTGGCCGGTGGTCGCCCCGGCCGACACCTCGGCGCCCGAGGCGTAACGGCTGCCGAGACAAGCTCGATCTCGGTAGCCAGCGCCTCTTCTACTTGTCCTTGCGCGGCGCCTTGCGCCGCTGCCCGAGCCGATGCGCCTTCTCAACATTGCCGGAGCGTGGCCGGCGCAGGGGCGTGATGCTGATGTAGCCGATCAGGATGCGCCCGTGCTGCACTGCGCCGTAGCGCGCCTGGGTGCGGTCTGTCGAATGTCCGGCCGCCGAAGCCACGGCTTCGCCGGCGCCGAAGGTGGCTTTGAGATCGGCCAGTACCTGGTGGCGGATCGTGCTCGGGGTAATGCCAACATTGCAGTCCTTCAGCGCGATCTTGGCTAGGCGGAAGATCGCCTTGTGGACCGCGTCTTTCGAAACGGTGCTGACGACGATGCTGCGGCGAGGCGCGTTACGGCACTGTGCGGCAAGGAACGCCGCGACATTGCCCGCGAGAGTAGGGTCGATGCAGATCGTCGTCAGGCCGGTGCCGAAGAGGCCGTCATGGGATTTCACGGGCACGTGGGTGATGGTAAGGCAGCGCGCAGACCGCAGCCTGACGAGCACCCCCGGCGACGGGCCGCCGGGGCGCATTCCCGGCACCAGTTCCTCGGGCCGGACGCCGGCGAGCATGTGGACCGCCAGCGCTTCGCGAAAGGGCCAGTCCTGTTTCTCTTCGCTGGTCGCCTCGTCCCAGAGAAGGCTGTCCCAGCCCTCGGGCAAAAGACCCAGATCGTGCTTCTTGCTGTTCAGCCCCCGCTTCCGGTCGGCCGTCTCGGCCTGACGGAAGCGCGAGGGCGGGAGGTTGAACGGCGAGACACCGGCCGGCAGCGGCGGCTCGAGGTCGAAGGCCTTCTCGATGTTGACGACCGCACGAAGAAGCTCGCGGCCATGCCGGATCGCGGCCACCGCATCACGGGCATCGCCGGCAGCCATGCAGCGGTCGATCCCGTCCTGAAGGAAGAGCTTGCCGCCGCTGTGGAGGGCGGCGCGGCGGTGGTTGTAGGTGTCGCGCGCCACGCAGCCGGTGAGCGGGTCGAGGCTCCCGTCCTCCCACATCCGCAAGAACGTCTTCTCGTAGTCCTTTTGCGTTCGTTCGTTGATCCTGCGATCCGGCACCCGGGCACAGCACGCCTGCGCTCTCAACACGACTTCCAGCACGTTCATCTTCATCTCAACGCCTCTCTGCTAATGGACACTCTCGTTGGTGCGGCACCCTCGTTATTGTCGGACGCTTTTCGCCCTTGTTGTCGGACCGATCCGCGCAACCCTGTTGTCGGACAGATCCGAAAGCTTTCTCCATCTCGGCTACGGCTTGAACGCCGTGCCCGGCTCCTCGAGCACGATCGCGATCGCCTTCAGCACCAACGCCTGCACCGTGGTGTCGCGCGCGATCGCCGTGCGCTTCAGCTCGCGCCGCAGTTCCGGGCTAACGCGGATCAGGATCCCGCGCCGTGCAGCGTCGGCCGGGGTGGCCGCGGCGGAACTGCCGAAGGCGTCCTCGGAGGCGTGATCGCTGCTTGCGGCCAGCGCCGCGCTCAGGGTATCGTTAGACGACTTCATGGATGGGCCCCTTCAGTTTCAGGTCGTGGCGAACGGCATTCCACAGTGAGCGGAATTCATGGGTGGCCGAGCCCTCGGGCTCGGTCTCGACGGCGGTCGCGCCGCGCAGCGTGGCGTAGGGCACGGTCACGCGATTGGTGATCTGGCG
>JAESGW010000218.1_pt1 | contig 99539 bp, 113 predicted proteins | sample 9269791 | NCBI WGS metagenome assembly JAESGW01 (sample SAMN16773120, study PRJNA677053) | algae metagenome | isolation source: Aphanocapsa lilacina HA4352-LM1 and co-occurring heterotrophs from near cave... | place: USA: Maniniholo cave, near Haena, Kauai, HI | collected 2009-07-28 | reverse complement strand
CGGCGAGGCGGTGCACGGCCATAGCTTCGGCAATGTGCGGGATCGCGCGATGATGGATCAGCCCGAGCCAATGCCCTTGCAATTTTTCGGCCCGTTTACGATCCGCCGCAGTCACCTTATCGGTCATCGTCCATCTCCTTGGGTGGGTCACGCTGCCGCCGCCTCGCCCTGATCGGCCGCTTCGGCCATGTTGGCGCGCACGAGTGCCTCGGATAGCGGGGGGCAGACGCTGTTGCCGCATTTGGCGACCTGCGCGGTTTTGGTCATCGGCTTGCCTTGGGCGTCGCGGTCGATGATGTAGTCGGGCGGGAAGCCCTGTGCATTGAACAGTTCGCGCGGGGTGAGCATCCGCATGCCGATGTCGACGATGACATATTCCTCGCCGTCGATAGTCGCGGTGACCAGCCCGAAGCGATCCTGAACGGTCACGGTGCCGAGCGGATCCGCGAGGCCGTGGCCGGTCTGTTCGTTGCCGTAATATTTGATCAGGAAGGCGCGGACCTCCGCCATATGCTGGCCCTGCGCGCTGATCGTGTTCAGCGGTTCGTCGACCGCTTCGGCGCTCGCCTCGACATGCGCGTCGCTGGTGCCGCGAAATTTGAGCAGGTTGGACGTGACAAGCCTTTGCTGACTGCCAGTGGTCGCGACGGTGGAGAGCGGGGTGTCCGCTGCGCGGCCCGCAAGATTGTCGTTATTCGGTCCACCGTTGGCCTGTTCGATATGGGCGACGACGAGTGCAGATTTGCCCCCGCCTCCAGCCGTGGTAGTGGGCAGCGGCCCGGCGATGTCAGCGCCTTCGCTCTTGCCAAACTGGCGCTCGAGGAAGGCGGTCACCGCGTGATGCTTGATCCCGCCCGCCACAACGGTCCCTAGCGGCTTTTCGACGTCCATTGCGCGCGGTGCCTGACCTTCGCGCTCGCCATTGCCGACATGCACCAGGTGCGCCGCCGCAATGCACGCGTCGGCCTTCGCGGTGGTTGTCGGATATGGTTGCTCAGGCCCGACAGGCGCGCTTTGACCCCTACGCCCGCCACACCCCACAATTACCGGGGATTGCGCTGCCTCCACTACGCCCAGCGGAGCCGCACCGCCCGGGCGCTTGGCGAAGCTGTTGGCGGTCACCGTGTGCATCGGTTCATCAACGCCGTGGCTGATGGCGCCGGATCGGAACTTGGTCACATGCGGCGCTACGATGGCCATCTCGCCGCGATTAGCGCCGGTCACGGTGTGCAGAGGGTCGTCCAGCCCGTAGGAGCGCCCGTCGCTGCCCGCGTGTGTCAGCGGCACGATGAACGGCGAGGGATTGTTGACGACGAATTTCATGATGCCGTGCGCGATGCGGCGCAGGGTCTTTTCGGCCAGCGGCTTCTTGCGGTCGAAGATCGATGGGCACGGGATCGACCAGTCGATGATTTCCGCCGCGGTGCGCCACGGTTTCAGCTTGCCCGACAGGACGTCGGGGCTGTCGGGCTTGCCGTGGGTCGGGGCGGGCCATACGATCGGGTCGCCGTCGCGGCGCGCGATCATGAAGAAACGCTTGCGGATTGTCGGCGCGCCATAGTCGCAGGCGCGCAGCTCGCGCCATTGCATCTTGTACCCTTCGCGGCGCAGGGCGCGGGTCCATTGGTCGAACGTCTCGCCCGCGCGTTCCTTGATCGGGAAGCCCTGATCGCAGAGCGGGCCCCATGTCCGGAATTCCTCGACGTTTTCGAGCAGGATCAGGTCGGGCTTGACCTTTTGCGCCCACAGCACGACGACCCACGCAAGGTCGCGGATCGACTTTTCGCGCGGCTTTCCGCCCTTTGCCTTGCTGAAGTGTTTGCAATCGGGGCTGAACCAGGCGAGCGAGACATGACGCCCCTGCACGACGTCGCGGGGGTCGATCTGCCAGATGTTGTTGCGGATATGCACGGTATCGGGATGGTTGACCTCGTGCATCCGGATCGCCGCTTCGTCGTGGTTGATTGCGATGTCGACGGCACGGCCCAGCGCGGCCTCGATGCCGGTAGACGCGCCGCCGCCGCCGGCGAAGTTGTCGACGATGATGCCATCCAGTTTCATGCGGCAAAATCCTTTTGATCGAGGAAGTAGATGGCCCCTTCGCCGTCGACGTAGGGGTGTGGGTCGCCGAGCAGTTCGGCGAATTTTCGGGTGAGGTGGAACAGCAGGAAGGCTCGCGCTTCGGGCTCGCCCTTGGGCTTTCCTTCGTCGCGCCATTTGCGCAGCGCGGCCTGTGTCGTGCGCAGCACGGTCGCCCCAAGCCGCGCGGTGGCGGCCATGTCCTCTTCGGAAAATTGCAGTGCGCGGCGATCATCCCTGAACCAGCGGGCACGGCGGACGATCAGCGACCAAGTGCGCTCGTCCTGCCGACGCTGCGCCGCAGTGACGTCGGGGTTGTCGGCGCCAGCCTTTGCCCGCCGGACGGCCTCTGCCTGGGCGATCTTTTCATAATCGGTCGAGATGAGCCCGATGAAGGTCACGCGGCGTCTCTTTGCGACGCGGCGGCGAAATTCGCGGCATATGCGAGCAGGACGTCGGCGTGACACCACCGGCTGGTGACCGGGCACCAGCATTGCAGATCGACGCCGACGAGTCGCGGCATCGCTTTGTCGAGGCGCTTGCGCCAGCGACCGAGAGCGTCAGTTTCCGATGGGCTGAAACCGAGATCGCCGAGGGAGAGCGCGCCTAGGCGGCGTTCGATCCATAGGCGATAAAGAGCCACGCTGCGCGCATGGCCAAAGCGGTCCGACGGAAACGGGTTTCCGTAGACGGTCGGGCGGCCGACATAGACCATCCCCTCGGGCGTGCGAGCGCCCTTTTTCCGCGACCGTTGATGCCGGCACGGTGAAGCGCCCGCCTTGACCGCAGGGGCATCGCCCCTGCGGTCCGAAAGCGGTGAATGCAAGGATGCGCAATCAGGCATCGAGTTCAGCGTCGATGATCTGGAACAGCGTTTCGGCGAGGGGCTTGTATGCCGCCGCCGTCGCCGCCGCCGCCGCCGCCCACCGCGCCGCCGTCGCCGCCGCCGTCGCCGCCGCCGTCGCCGCCGCCGCCGCCGCCCACCGCGCCGCCGTCGCCGCCGCCTCCGCCGCCTCGCGAGCCTCTGCCAAGCCCTCACCCGACTCGAGCGCCTTGATCACCCCGTTGCAGGCATCGACGACCTTGGCCCAATAATCGGGCTTGGGTTCAGGCTGGACCGCCTCTGCGCTTTCGATCGACTGGCGGATCGCGGCGACCATGAACCCGGTTCGGATGCGCTCCCACGCTGCGGCATCCAGCTTGTGCCAGCGCCGGGCGCGGCTGATCAATTCGCCCGAGAACCACGGGACCTGATCGCCCGCAATCCCGTCGTCGATGGTCGGGACCAGCGACGCGAGCCAATGCGGCATAAGGTCCGCGGGGCAATCGGACGCGCCGTTGATATCGGGGCCGAAGGCTGCGAGCGCGCAGACGAGTTCACGACCATCCCCCCCCTGCTTGCGCCAGCTGTGTTGAATGATGCGGCCTTCGGCGTGCGCCAAAGCGGCCATGTCGATGCGTTCGGATACGGTCAGTGACATGATAATGCTCCCTTGCTTTGAAAAATCAGACGATGAATTCGCGCGCGTCGCGGCGGGTGCCGCGGGCCCAAGGGCGGGCAGCGCGATAGCGCTGGCTGTCGAAGGGGACGTAGCTGCCGTCGGATTTGACCCACAGCGTCCGGTTGCCGGCGATGACGGCTTGGCCGGGCTGGTGTCCGCGGGTCATGCGCCGCGCTCCAGATAGCGGGTCAGGGCGCCGGTGAGCTGGCCGACCATTTCGGCGGCGAGCAGGGATTGGGGGTCGAGGCGGTTGGCTTGGCTGGCGATCGCCTCGACCTCGATCAAGAGGACGCTGTGCAGCGCGTCGGCCAGCCCGTCGATCAGGTCGGGCGGCAGGCGGGTGAGCCGCTGGCTTTCCGAAAGGTCGGTGAACGCCTCGATCAGCCGCGATGCAGCGCAGGCGGCCTCACCGGATGCCGACAGCAGCAGCTTGCCAAGGTCGGCGATATCGGTGCGCGGCGCCGGCGCCGCGTCCGCATCGGGCAGCAGGGTGATGATTGTCAGACCCGTCATTGGCCCGCCCCTGCGATGTCGATGAGCAGCGCGACGTTGAAGGTGAGCGTGCAGAGGGCGAGGGCGAGCAGCGCGGCATCGGCGGCCTTGCGGCGCGTCGCTTTCATCGTTGCGATGATCTGAACCGCCCGCTGTACAGCCAGTTCGTCGTTGCCGAGCAGGCGCAGAATGGTGTGCATGATTTCCTCCCTTCCCCGATGTGGGGCTGGATGGGGAAGATATTCCGCATCGCCTCGTTGTCAAGGAAAAATGCGGAAAAGGTTCCGCGACGTTGTTTTGATGTGTTTTTTGGGGCAGGGTCACGGCCTATTTAGGGGAGGCAAATATGCGAGCGATGTTCGGGGCATTATTGCTGATAGGGCTTGCGGCGTGCTCGCCGGCGCCCGGGGGTGTGGTGGCGGAAGAAGAGGCCGCTCCAGTGCCGGTCCAACCTGTTTCCGATGACGTCCGCGCTGAATGCGCGAAGAATGTGAAGCGGGCTGAGACAGCGGGCTTGGTCCGCAAGGTCGAGCGCGACCTGATGCGACTGACCGTCGACGAGCCGACGTGGCGCGAGATGGGTCCCGACGGACGCGAGGCCATGATGGCCTTTGCGGTATGCGACTGGTTCGGAGTGCGGCTTGGCGACCTTGCGAGCGATCAACGCGTTACGATAATCGGATGGCAGTCGGGCGAGCGGCTGGTCAGCTCGATGGGTGGACTGTACGATGGTGTCGAGAGGGAGTGACGCGCGAATGAAATGCTGGATATCGGGTATCGTGCTGGCCGCTACGCTGACCGGCTGTGCCTCGACGCAGAAGGTGCTGGGCGAAGCGCCGCGCGAGGTGATTCAATCGCAAAAGTCGCAAGCCGACGTTGCCTTCTGCCTCGCCAATAAAAACAATGTGCCCGCGCTCGACGCGCCCGACGGCGCCAAGGTCATTCAGATCAAGAATGCTTATGGCGCGGTCGGCATGATCTTCAGCGTTTATGCCGATGGGGCGGGAAGCCGAATCGAGGTGCGCAAGCCAATCGGCTTGAGCGTCGCCTCGCATCGTCAATGCTACTGAGGCGCGCGGGTTAGCCGAGCAGGTCGGCCAGATCCATGACGCGGTGGATCGCGGCAATGCGCTCGACGGGCACGCGAAAGCGCATGTGCGGATTCAGCTGCTCGAGCTCGACGAAGCTGGCGGAGCGCTTCACCAGCGTCTTGATCAGCACCGACACGATCGCTTCGCCATCGTCGCCGTCCTCACCGCGTAGCTGAACGACGACGTCGTCGGTCACGCGCACGCCGACGCGCGGGTTGACGACGCGCAGCGCGCCTTCCTTGTGCGCCGGGTACATCGAATCGCCCTGGACATAGATCGCATAGGCGTCGGGGTTGCCGGTCAGCGCCGGCGGGCGGGCGACATAGTGGAGGACCTCGCCCGGCTGGAAGATGGTCACTTCGATCGCCGCCGCCCCATTCTCTTCGAACTTGATATTATGGCCCAACGCGGTGCCCCGAACGGGCAGATCCTGCGGCGCCCGGCGAAAGGTTCGCCCGACGTCGCCAACGCCGGGGGCGGGTGCAATCTCGATCACGCGCGGCGGTTCATCGCCGCCCGGGACGCCGGATCGTCCGAGCAGCTGGTCAACCGTCAGATGGAGCGCATCGGCAATCTGACCGAGTCGCTGCGACCGGGGCAGGGCATGGTTGTCGCGCGCCTTGCGGATCATGTCGGGTGTGCCGGACACGCGAAGGGAAAAGGCACGCTCGCTCTCGTTCGTGCGTGCGCGTTCCTGTGCGATAATCCGCAGAAATTGGGAAACTTCATCCATAGGGGATATATTCCGCAAAGACGCGGACAAATCATGCGTAATCTTTTCCGTTGACAGATACGGAACAAGTTCCGCATAAGGCTGGACCTCACCTGAGGGAGGCCGAATTTGCGTATCACCGATCACTTGCTGGAACTCGGCACGATCTGGGCCCGCGTCAGCGACCGGTCGCTGGCGACGCTTGCGTCGAAAGTCGCGAACGACAGCGGCCTGTTCGTCCGGCTGGCCGGCGGCAAGGAAGTGAACACCGGCACATTCGAAAAATTCCTCCACTTCTTTCGCAACGGCGACAATTGGCCCGACCAGCGGGTGCCGCAGGAAGCGGCCGACCTGCTCGACAATTTCGAGAATATCGCGGTCGAGGATGCGGCGTCCACGGGACAGATCGCGGGCGAATCCCGCCAGTCGGAGCGTGCGGCGTGAAGGCGCTGACACCCGCCGCGGGCGCGCGGGTCAAGCGCGGGGTCAAGGCGGCGATCGTCGCCAATGAAGGCATCGACGAGGCGAAGAAGGTCGTGAAGCGCGAGCGGTCGACCGTCGGTCGCTGGTTGAACCGCAATGACCCCGACACGCCGCCGCTGGATGCCGCGATCGCGCTGGACGATGTGGCGCTGCGCGCCGGGGCGGGGGCGCCGATCCTGCAATGCTACGCGCTCGAGCTGGGCGGGGTGGTCTTTTTCCCGCCCGAGGCGCCGATCGGCGAGGGCGAGTTCTTCGAACGACTCGCCAGCTTTTCCGCCGAGGTCGGGGACGTGTTCCAGACGGCGTCGGCGTCGCTGGCCGACGGCAAGCTGACCGACGACGAGATCGACGAAAATGTGAAGCAGCTGGACGACGTGATGCAGGTGGTCGCCGAAATGCGCGCCGCCTTCCTCGCGCAGCGGAGCGCTGCACCGGCGAAGGGAGGGAAGTGATGGCGGATATCGCAATCGGGTTCGGCGGGGGTTGGGCGATCGGAACGCTGCTGATGTGGCGGATGCTGGGCAAGGGCCTGTCGAGCGACAGTCCGGCGGTGCGGCTGGGCATGGCGCTGTGCTGGCCCGCGGTGCTGTGGATGGAGGGCCGGTGATGCTGATGGGTCGGGTTCGCGCCCACGGCGGGCAGGGCGCCGTCGCGGGCGAGATCGCGGCGGCGCCGCAGATCAATGCGGTGTTTCGCGGCACGACGCGCCTGATCCGGGTTTGGCAGGGTTTCGGTGACGCCGAGGAGTTCACGGTCGACGAGGCGCGGGCGCTTTGCGTGCGCGGCGATCAGGCGTTGCTCGACGGTTGGACCGAGTTCGGGCGCCTGCAGACCGGCCTGTGGGTCGGTGACGAGGGCGCCGGTGAATTGCTGGTCTGTGATCGCCAGTGGCTGATCGCCTTTCTTGCCGCGGTGCGCCGCGCGCTGCGGACCGCCGACACAGCGCTCGCGTTCGGCCGCCGCGCTTCCGTCGCGATCGTCGACGATGCGAGCGAGCCGGGCAGCTGGGACCGGCACCTGCGCCATACCGCCGGTATGCGGGGAGCGACGGCCTGATGTCGATGGGCGGGATCCGGAAGGCGCGTGTGCAATGAGCGGGGTGGGGGGACCGGTGTCGGCCGCAACCTATATGCTGCCGCCGATGACGCGGACGGCCGAGATCGAGGCGTTGGAGCGCTGGATCGCGGACGACGCGGGCGATGCGCGCATACTGGTCGCCGAAGGCCGGGTCGCGCCGAAGTCGGCGCTGGCGTGGATGATGGTCGCGCAATGGGAAAAGGCGGGGCTGGTGACGCTGGTCACCGAAGCGGGCGCGCGCGGGTCGACGTGCTGGATCGCGGAGCGGCTGGATGCGGCGCTGTCGATCGGTGGTGCGCGCCGTTCGGGCCGCGCGGCCGAGCCCGAGACGAGCGACGGCGAGCGGGTCAGCGATTGCATCCTGCGCCATATCAAGCGCGCGGCGAATTTCGGGCAGTGCGCGCCGTCGCTGGCGGACCTGGCCAGCACGGCCGAGCTGCGGTCGGCATCGAACGCCGAATATTATGTGCAGAAGCTGGCGGAGCGCGGGCGGATCGCGATCGAGACGAAAGCGATCATCGGCGGCAAGCGGCGGCGGTACCAGGTCCTCGACCGGCAGGGCGTCGTCGTCCGGCAGACGGAGTGGGGCAAGTGAGCGCCGTTCCGCCGCGCCCGGTCGTCGCGCCGAAGCTGTTCGATTTCATGGTCGGGCGGCTGGACGATGACGAGCAGCTGGAGATGGGCATTCGCGATATCGCGAACGGGATCGACGTCGGCGTGTCGACGGTCGAGCATCTGTTCGCGCGGTGGAAGGCGCTGGGCCTGCTGCGGCCCGTGCGGCGCGGCGGTCCCTTTGGCGCGTCGATCTGGTCGATCGACCGGTCGCGGCGCGCCGAGGCGATCGAATGTTCGGCGGTCCATCCGAGCCACATCGGGAGGCACCAGACGCGTGGTGCGGCGCGGGGCAATACGGGCAGCGCCGAGCCGCCGTTGCGCGCGACCGCCCCCATCCAGACCCGGTGCCCGAAATGCAATCTGCCGCCGCACCATGCCGAATGCCGTCACGGCTGGGATGGGCGGATGACCCGCATGATGCGCCGCGATGCGGCGGCGGCCGCCGCCTATGAACTGCGGAGGATCGCATGACAGAGGGCGACAAGATGCTGGTCCGCGCGATCAACGTCGCGCTGGTGATGCACCCGTTCGTCGATCCGCTGCCGGTCGTGCTGGGGGGGGCATCGTGAAGCTGTCCCGTACCACGGCGCGGATGCTCGCCACGCGCCTCGAGCAGATGGCGCACGACCAGCGCGTCGTTCGCGCGCGGCGGACCGCGCTGGCGATCGTGCCGACCCCCGTTTCCGATTCAGCTGGAGGATGATGCCATGAGCCGACCCGCCACCGACCGCCTGAAATGCAATCCGCCGCTGGGGTCGTTGCCGATCCTGCAATGGGCTTTGCTTGCGCAGTTGTTGATCGACGCCGATTACCAGCGGTCGATCGACAATGGCCTGTCGCAGGCGTTGATCCGCAAGATCGCGCAGCATTGGGATTGGGGGCTGTGCCTGCCGCTGGTCGTATCGCGGCGGCCGCACAGCGGCGAGATGTTCGTCATCGACGGGCAACACCGGATGGCGGCGGCGAAGCTCCGCGGCGATATCCCGCAGCTGCCGTGCGTGGTGCTGGAGATCAGCGCGAAGGCCGACGAGGCCGCGGCGTTCGTCCACCTGAACCAGCAGCGCCGCCCGCTGAACAAGCTCGATATCTTCAAGGCGGCGGTGGCGTCGGGCGACAGCGAGTCGACGGCGATCGTCGCGGCGATGACCGAGGCCGGACTGTCGATCGCGCCGCATAGCAACCCGACCGCGTGGAAAGCGGGTCAGGTCAGCAATATCGGCGGGATCGAGGCGGCGTGGCGGCAGCATGGCGCGACGCGGACGCGGGCGGCGTTGAGGGTCATGGCGCGCGGACTGGACGGGCAGGTGCTGCAATATGCCGGCACGATATTCCCCGGCATCGCGTCGCTGGTCGCCTCGCTGACGGTCAAGCGCGACCCGCTGATCTGGATGCGCGACGACGAGGCCGACATGGTGGCCGAGATGATCGGCGAAACCAGCCAGGTCGAATGGCGGCGCCTGATCGCGATCGCGCGCGCGGAGGACCCGACGCTGCGCTTCGGGCAGGCGAGCGCGAAGGCGATCGGCGATGCATGGGCCGAGCTGATCGAAGCGCTGGCGGGAGAGGACGAGGATGAGGCCGACCGGGCCGCGTTCGAGCGCGCGGGGGTGGCAGCGTGACGGCGTCTCCTTTCGCAGTAGGCGACCGCGTTCGTCACGTCCGAACCGCAAAGGCCGGCACCGTTGTCGAGCTACACCTTCCCGGATGGGTCGACTGGCGTCCCGACGACCACGACGGGCCGCCAGACAGCGCGCTCCGTACCGACCCATCGAATCTCTTTGCCGTTGCCGCTGAAGAATATGGCCGCGGCCCCGCGCAATTCTTCTTCGAGATGGGTTTCGGAGCCTGTTATGCCGAGGCGACGATCCGCAACGGCAATCAAGTGCCGTTCCCGCTGACGGATGCGGAGATTGAACGCCAGTGGGCGATCTCGCGCGAAGCCTATCACGATCCCGCCGAACAGGACGCCATGCTCGCCCGCCTTTCCGCTACCAGCCCTGATGCGGGGCATCTTCCGACTTTCGACGATGCTTGGGCGGCGAAAGAGGCGGAGGGCTACCGATATGGTCGTGATGCCTTGGAAAACGTTCGCTTCGGCTGGGAACTAGCACTCGCCGCCGTCGTAACCACCCCCGCTGGTCGTCTCGACGATAGCGAGGGGGCCTCGCTCGCGTGCATCGAGACCATGCCCATGTGGGCGGTCGGCGTCGTCACTGACGGCACGAATGCCGCCGTCGCGCAGAAGGCGGAAACCGACTTCGACGGCCACTATTTTGCCGTCGATCCCGAAGACGCGCTCGAATGGGAGCCGACGCATTGGTCACCGCTCACCGCCCACACCGAAGCCAGCAAGGGAGCCGGTGCAGCATGACCGCCGCCTCCGCTCTGCGCCGGTTCGGCACGACCAAGCCCAAGGGGCGCGGGATCGTGTTGCCGGGCTATCATCCCGCCAGTCGGGCGGGGAACAGTATCTTTCCGTCGCGGGTGTTCGAGCCCGACGAAGTCGACCGCGTTCTGAAGGACGGGCACCAGAGCCGCAAGATCGGCAAGATGGTGATGAAGGGCCACCGCAAGGGTTGGCCGATCTTCACGCTGACGCTGGAGGAACGGGCGTCGTGCCCGCGCGACTGCGCCGCCTGGGCGATCTGTTACGGAAACAATATGCAGGCGGCCGAGCGGATCGTGCACGGCGATGCGCTGATCGCGCGCCTCGAGCAGGAGCTGGCAGCATTGCAGGCGGCGCATCCGGGCGGGTTTCTGATCCGGCTGCACGTGCTCGGCGATTTCTGGTCGACCGGCTATGTCGATGCCTGGCGCGGATGGCTCGACCGCTTTCCCGCGCTCGCGGTGTTCGGGTTCACCGCGCATCCGCCGCGGTCCGATGTCGGCCGCCGGATCAATGTCGCGCATGCCGAGCATCCCGATCGGTGGCGGATCCGTTTCAGCGGAATGCCGCACGAGGATATGGCAGCGCGCGTCGTCGAGGCGGGCGAGGCCGATCCCGACGCGATCCTGTGCCCGGCGCAAACCGGGGCGACCGATTGCTGCGCGACCTGTGCGCTCTGCTGGCAGAGCAAGCGCAGCATCGCGTTCAGGCCGCACTGATGGGGTTGCACAGCCATCCGCAGGCCGAGCTGGGGCCGACGCTGCCGCCGATCGGCGCGATGCGCGCCATCGCGAACGAAGTGCAGCAACTCGCGCCCATCCTGCAGCACGCGATTGCGACGGGCGATCACCTGCGCGCGGCGCGGACATTGGACAGATTGCGGGCCTGCGTCGGCGTCGCGAATGAGAGAGGACAGGAATGACCACCGAAAAGAAGGCGATCGTCATCGTCGATCGCGCCGCGCTGCTCCGCGCGGTGCAGGCCTCGAACGCGGTCGAGGCGCGCAACACCATCCCGATCCTGTCCAATATGCTGATCGAGGCGGAGGGAGAGAAGATCGCGCTGACAGGCACCGATCTGGACATGTCGATCCGCATCGCCGTGGCGGCGCGCTGCGAAGGGCAGCCGCTGGCGACCACCGTTGCGGCCAAGCGGCTCGCGACGCTGGTCCAGTCGAGCGACGATGGTTGCCAGATCAAGCTGACGCACGAAAGCGGCGGTCGCGACGTCGAGATGCGCGCGGGTCGCAGCCTGTACCGGTTGCCGCAAATCCCGCGGGACGATTTCCCCTTGCTTCCGTTCGAGCACGGACCGGCGGAGTTCACGATTTCCGCGAGCGCCTTTGCGGCCGTCCTGGCGCGGACGGCCGAGGCGGAATCGGACAATCCGGCGCGCTATTATCTGAACGGCACGGCGCTGACGGTCGACGGGGATCGACTGGTCGCGGTCGCCACGAACGGATTTTCGCTGGCGTCGGTCGATCTGGCGCCGGCGCCCGAAGGTTGGCCGACCGTCGTCGTTCCCAGCAAGCTGACCGCGCTGCTGGCCCGCCTGTTGAAAGACGGCGAGGGCGATATCCGCGTCGCGTTGAACGCTGCTGCGTCGCGGATCCGGGTCGAGTGGGGCGAGGACTGGACGATCACGAGCAAGCTGATCGACGGCAAATTTCCCGAAAATTGGGCCAAGGTCCTGCCCGCCCCATGCAAAGATCGTCGCGTCGTGGCCGATAGCGGGGCGGTCCAGCGCGCCATCCGCCGCGTGTGCGAGATGTCGCAGGAAAAGACCAAGATCATCGACGTCGTGGTCGGAGAGGACATGCTGACCATTCGATGCCAGTCGGCCGATATCGGGTTCGGCGAAGAGCAGGTGCCGGCGAGCGCCACGCTGAAAGACATGTCGGCGCGATTCAACAGCGTGCACCTGCGCGGTGCGGTCGCGGCCGCGAGCGGCGACAGTGTTGCGCTGGATTTCGGCGAGCATGGCAAGGCGACGGTGCGGATCGCGCCGCAGGCGGGCGGCGGTTTCGCCGGCTGCGTTCATCCGATCCAGAATTGAGCGAGGGAGTAATCCGATGGCGCGTGAGGTCACAAAGTTACGAAATTCATTGGTGAGCCGGTTTGGCCACGGTTCGGTGCCGCAGGATTTGTGGGATGCGGTCGATGCGATCGAGGCTGTGGTCGCGGATCGCAACAGCCGGATCGGCGAGCTGGAAGATTCGGTCAAAGCAGCCGACGACCATGCCGACACTGAAATCGCGGAGGATCGGCGCGAGATCGCGGCCGAGCTCGAACCGCTTTTCGGCGCGATCTTTCGGGGGGACATGGACGATGCAAAAGCGCGGGTCGCGTTCCTGCCCGCCGCGCTCAAGGGCGACGATCCGATCCTGTCGGCGTATTGGCGTGCCAAAGCCCGCCCGACGCTGTTCGTACCGCTGCCCGCCTAGTCCGTGTCCCCGCCCTCGCCGATTCAGTTACCGCGCCTCGCGGAAGGCGCGAGCCTGCCCGATGCGGCCGTCCAGTGGGCGGCCGCGGGATGGCGCGTGCACCCTTGTTCGCCGTCGACCAAAAAGCCGTTGCTCGCGAGGGACAAGGATCCGGTCACCGGGGAGCCGATCGACGGCACCGGCTGGGGATTGAAGGCGTCAGCCGATTCCGATGTCGTGACGGGATATTGGAAACGGTGGCCGAAGGCGATGATCGGTGTCGCCACGGGCGACGACCGCGTGTTCGTCGTCGATTTCGATCCGCGCGTCGACAAGGACACAGGCGAGATCTGGACGCTCGAGCAGCTGCGTGCCGATACCGAAGCGCTGATCGGTTGCACCCTGCCGCAGAGCGTGTCGTCCATGACGCGATCGGGCGGCATTCACCTGTGGCTGCGCTGGCCCGACGATGGCGGCGCGCCGATCACCAATCGCGGCAATTTGCCTGATCATGTCGACGTGCGCGGCAAGGGCGGGTTCGTCATCGTGCCGCCGAGCGTGATGACGGGCGGGGCGAAGGAGGGCGGCGGCCGATATCGCTGGCTGAAGGGCCGCGCGCCCGGCGAGATCGAGATTGCCGACGCGCCGGCGGAACTGGTCGCGTTGGTGCGCGGCCGGCGCAAAGACGAGGGCGCCGGCGAAGCACCCCGCGCGCCGGCGGGCGCGCGGCAGAGCGACGACGATCCGCAGGCCGAGGCGCAGCGCAAATATGCGGTGACGGCGCTCGATGCGATATGCCGGCGGATCCGCGTTCCGGGCGCGGGGCGGAACGATGAATTGAACGCGGGTGCATTCGCGGCCGCGCAGCTCGTCGCCGCAGGCGCGATAGACGAGACGATCGCGCGCGCCTCGATAGAGGCAGCGGCGCGCGACAATCCGGGCCGCGATGGCGCGGCCCAGATCCGCGCGACCATCGACAGCGGGTGGAATGCCGGGCTTGCCGCGCCGAAGGACATGTCGCAGGTCGGGGCGCGTGCAGGCCGCGGATCGCCGCAGCGCGCGCCCCGCGAGGATCGTCGGCCGCGATCGCGCGAGGAGGGACACGGCCTGCCGCGCAACACCCCCGCCTCCCGGCGCGCGGCGGCGCAGCGGTCCACCCTTCCAGATGGAAGGCAAGTCGAACCGCCAACGGCGGGGGAGAAGGTGGCGCTGGTGCGGCGCGGGGGCGGCTGGCTGCGCTCGCGGCTGAACGGCCTGCCCCCCTATGACGGCAGCGAGGGCGCGCGGGAGGCGGGCGAGAAGCTGGCGTACAGCCTTGGCCGCAAATTCGCGGGCGGGTGGATCGAGCCGCTGGTCGCCAGCCTGGGACGCTGGGCCTTGATGGAGCGGGTGGGCGGCACGTCGCTGAACGCGCTGAAGGTCGAAAAGGCGGTCGCCGAAGGGCAGAAGAATCCGGCCGGGGTGCCGACCGACTGGCTGGTCGACCTGCGCTGTGCGCGCTTTCCGTTGACCGACATGGGCAATGCCGAGCGCTTCGTCGCGCGGTGGGCCGACGATTTCCGCTTTACGACCGCCAAGGGGTGGATGGGCTGGGACGGGCGGCGCTGGCGCCTGCTCGACCAGGAAAAGGACACGACGCCGGCGGAGGTGATGGCGGCGGTGTTCGCCACGGTGCGCGGGATACAGGATGAGGCGCGGATCGTGCGCGAGAGCGGGACGCTCGACGAGGGCGGGCTCGACATGTTCATCATCGCCGCGAAGGGCAAGCCGTCGCGCCTGTCCCGCGAAATCGAGACGCACGGCCGATCGAGCGAGGGATCGGGGCGGATCGGCTGTATCGCCAATCTGGCCAAACGCTGGTTGACGGTGTCGATCGAGGATTTCGACACAGACCCCTTCGCGATCAACTGCCTGAACGGGACGATCCGGATCGAGCGTGGCGACGACGGTGTCGCCCGCGCGGTGCATCATCCGCATCGGCGCGAGGACCTGATCGCGAAGCTGGCCCCGGTCGTCTATTGGCCGGGCGATACGCCGTCGCCGTCGCCGCTGTTCACCGGGTTGATCGAATGGGCGCAGCCCGACCCGGCGACGCGCCGATATGTCCAGCAATGGATGGGCTATTCGGCCAGCGGCCATGTCGGGGCGCAGATCCTGCATTTCTGGTACGGGCTGGGCGGCAACGGTAAGTCGGCGGTGATCGATACCTGTCACGCCGCGCTGGGCGATTATGCCGACACGATCGGCATCGAAACCTTCCTCGACCAGGGGATCAAGAAGCGCGGCGATGCGGCGACCCCCGATCTGGCCGACCTGGGCGGCGTGCGCGGGCTTCGCACCAGCGAGCCGCGGCGCGGGGCGAAGATCGACGCCGCGCTGATCAAGCTGGTCACCGGCGGCGAGCCGATGAAGGTCCGCGCGCTGCACAAGGGCTTTTTCCCGCTGCGTCCGCAATTCAAGCTGACGATCAGCGGGAACCACAAGCTGGAGATCCCCGATACCGACGAGGGCATCTGGCGCCGCCTGAAGCTGGTCCCGTGGGACCAGGCGATCACGGCCGACGCGAAGGACGAGGACCTGGTCGACAAGATCAAGGGCCTGTTCCCCGGGGTCGACGGCGAGCTGGACGGCGTGTTCGCCTGGCTGATCGACGGGCTGGTCGATTGGCGCAATCACGGGTTCGTTGAATCGGCCGTGGTGCGCGAGGCGACGACCGAATTCCGGCAGGACAGCGACCCGCTGGCGCGCTTCCTGCGCCTGTGCACCGAACGGACGGCGGGCGACCGCGTCCAGTCGTCGGCGCTGCACGCGGTCTTTTGCGCGTGGGCGAAAGCGGCGGGCGAAACCGAGTGGAAGCAGAAGGGCTTCACCCAGGCGATGAAGGCCAAAGGGTTCGAGAACAAGCAGTCCAACGGCATGTTCTTCCTCGATCTGAAGCTGGTGAAGCAGGTGACCGACTTTGTCGACGAGCATGGGCATGTGATCGCGCTCGAGGGTGCGGGATCGGGCAGCGGCGGAGAGGATGGGCGGCCGTTCGCGCCGCCTGACGACGATTATGACGACGGGTTCGGCGATGCCGGCGGCGCGCGTCCGTCGTGGCGGGATCGCGATTGATGCTTGCCCTTTCCCCCGTTGGCGCGGCGGCGCCACCCATTCGATCCTTCCAATGCGGAAGGATGGTGGAAGCTTTGGCGGAAGGGTCAGCGGGCTGTTTTCTGCGGCTTTGGAAAGGTCGGAAGGGTTGCCGAGATGATTTCCCGTAGGTGCGGGCGCACGGGCGCGGGCATGCGCAGGCGCGATCAAAATATCATTATAACCCTTCCAATCCTTCCATTTTGAGAAAGGAGATAAGTAAATGTCAGATTATAAAGAGAAAGTTGGAGGAAGGGTTGCCATTGGGTCGGTTCCGCAAGCTTCCGTTGCGGTCGTTGACCCTTCCACGGGCGAAAACTGATGGTTTCCATTCGACGCTCGGGCGCTGCGGCCGTCGCTATCCGGATCGATCCGGCCCCTATCGAGCTCGTCGTGCCATCGTCGCGCGAGAGCCTGGAGGAGCAGATGGTCGAGGCGGTGCGGTTGTCGTGGAAGCTGCGCGATCCGGACGGCGGCGGCTCGCCCTTCGCGGCCGACGGGCCATGGCACCTGATGCAGCGCGACCTGCGCGCCGGGGACTATGATGCTCGCGGTGGAGATATGGACGACGCGCCCGCGCCGTCGCTGCGTCTCGGCGCCGTCGATCTGGCGCAGATCGAACAGGCCGGGCGCTGGCTCCAGCTGCTCGTCGATCGGCCGACCCGTGCGGGGCAGACGTCGGCGGCGAGCGACGGCGCGATCGTCGCCGCGGTGCTGCGCCAGCGCGCCGCGGGGAATAGCCAGATTAGTTGGGCGCGCGTGTTGCGAGCCGTGGGACTGACGCGCGGACAGGACGGCCTTGCCTATCGATATCGGCGTGCGATGGCGTGGCTGGCCGAGCAGGTGGTGAAGGCTTGACGGGCCAGCTTCCGAATAGGGAACAATCTAAGTGATTGGAGTTCTGCCTTAAACATGGTCAAGGTATAAAGGTCTTTATACCCCCCAAATTTCTTACGCACGGATTTGGCCCGAAAATGCTACCTAGATCAGGCATCGTGGTGGCGGTGCGTCCCGGCGGCTAGCGGGGTGAATCGGCACCGTGGCAACCTCCCATGAACCTCGACGGGCGCATCGGCTTCGGCCTTTGCGCCCGTTGCGTTTTGAGAGGGTGGATTGGAGGGCAAGGTGGGATCGGGATTGAAGCCGATGCTGCCTCTGCTGAAGCCGTTGGCACCGATGCTGACGCCGATGGCCAAGGTCGCGGACAGCTTCTACACCTCCCCCGAATGGCGGGCGCTGGTCGGGGAGATCAAGCGGCAACGCGGCAAATGGTGCTCGCGGTGCGGGAACGTCGGTCGGATCATCGGCGACCATGTCGTCGAGGTAAAGGACGGCGGTGCGTTGCTGGACCCGGCGAACATAGAGCTGCTGTGCATTGGATGCCACAACCGCAAGACGGCGCAGGCGAAGGCAAGACGGGCAGGGCGATAGGGGGGGGTGGTCAAAACCTCCCAAGGCCTCAACCCCTTGTAACCGCCTCCCCTGCATTCGGAGATTTTTTTCTATGTCGGAGGAATTTCGGGGGGTCGATCTGTTCGGCGAGCCGCTTCCTATCGATAAGCCGCGTGGTCGCGGGCGTCCGGAGCATGTATGGACGCAAGAAAAATCGCATAAAGTCAGTCTGTTATTCGCCATGGGTCGCGGTGAGGATGACGCGGCGGCGGTGCTGGGGATTTCGAAGACGACGCTGCGGAAGCATTATTTTTCCGAAGTCGCGGGGCTGCGCGCTGCCAAGCTTCGGCTGAAGGCGAAGACGTGGATGCACCTTTCGGACGAAGCCGCCAAGGGCAATGTCGCGGCGGCCAAGGAGCTGTTGAAAGAGATGGAGCGCGGATCGATGATCGGCGCTTCGGCGTTCGATAAGGCGCGCCAACCCAAGCGCGTGAAGAAGGGCAAGAAGGAGGAGGCGCTGGAACAGGCGCGCGCGGCGGGGCAGGGCGGAAAGTGGGACGGTCTGATGGGGTCGCCCGCCGGCGAGGCGTGACCTGAACGATGGCGGCGCCTAGCGGCGGGTGGGATTTTTCCTGCACCGATTGGCCGGTAAGGCTGGCAGCGGGGCAGTCGCTGATACCCGATCTGCCGCTCGACGCGGCGATCGCGGCGCGCGCGGTCCGGATATTTGACAACCTGCAGCTGCCCGATGTGGGCGGCAAGCCGGAAATGCGCGTGGCGGCGGGCGACTGGATCCGCGAAATCGTTGCTGCCCTGTTCGGGTCGGTCGACGATACGGGGCGGCGCTGGGTGAACCAGCCGTTCCTGCTGGTGCCGAAAAAGAACAGCAAGACGACGAACGGCGCGGCGATCATGGTCACCGCGTTGTTGATGGAAGAGGAGCCCAACCAGAAATTCTTCCTGTTCGGACCGACGAAGGAAATCGCGCAGCTGGCGTTCGACCAGGCGTGCGGGATGATCGAGGCCGACCCGGATTTGACCGCGCGGTTCCATATCGCGACGCATATGAAGTTGATCACCGACCGGGTGACGGGGTCGAAGCTGAAGGTGCAAACTTTCGGTGAGAAGGTGGCGACGGGCGGTATTCCGAAGGGAATGCTGATCGACGAAGTCCACTTGCTCGGCAAGGATCACAAGGCGCAGCGGGTGCTGGGTCAGCTGACCGGTCAGATGATCACGCGGCGCGACGCGTTCCTGGTCATGATAACAACGCAGTCGGACGAGCCGCCGGCGGGTGTGTTCAAGGAGAACCTGGACCTCGCAAGGGCGATCAGAGACGGTCGGGTTACCGGCGATGCGGCGACGCTGTTGCCGATCCTGTACGAGTTTACCGAGGAATTGCAGACAGCAAAGCCGGGCAAAGACGGCAAGCGGCCCTGGGAAAATCCGGCTCTGTGGCACATGGTGCTACCGAATCTGGGCCGCTCAATCACGCTCGACATTTTGGTCGCAAAATTTGCCGAGGCGAAGGCCAAGGGCGAGGGGGAGTTGCGGCGTTGGGCGTCGCAGCACCTGAATATCGAGATCGGGCTGGGCATGCATTCCGCGCGCTGGCGTGGTGCCGATCATTGGGAAGGCGCCGAGGATCCCGAGCTGGTTTCATGCTCGCTTGCGCAGTTCCTCGACCGGTGCAGCGTCGTTGTCGCGGGTGTCGACGGCGGCGGGCTTGACGATCTGTACGGGCTCGCGCTGGTCGGTCGATGCAAGGTCACCGGAGAGTGGCTGGTGTGGGCGCGGGCATGGGCGCACCAAAGCGTGCTCGATTTGCGCAAGGATATCGCTCCGCGGTTGCTGGACTTTGTCGCCGATGGCGACCTGATCCTGACCGAGGGCGACGCCGATATCGAGGAGATCGCGGCGCTGTTGAAGCAGGTTCGCGACAGTGGTTTGATGCCGGAAAAGGCGGCGGTCGGCCTGGACCCGCAAGGGATCGGCGTGCTGGTCACGCGCCTGCGCGACGAGGATATCGGGTTTACCGACGACCAGTTGGTGCCGGTGGGACAGGGTTTTCGCCTGTCGTCAGCGGCGTGGTCGTCCGAACGCAAGCTGGCCGACGGCACGATGTGGCACGCCGGGCAGGCGATGCTGACATGGTGTGTCGGCAACGCGAAGGCCGAGCAGGCCGGGAATGGGGTTTACATCAGCAAGGCGGTTGCCGGGAAGGCGAAGATCGACCCGCTGATCGCGATGCTGAACGCCGTGAAGTTGATGGAGCGAGGGCCGGTCGCACAGACCGTGCACGTTTCACCCTATGCTTCGCGCGGTTTCTTGAGGGTTTGAAGGGAAGCGCATGGGTTTGTTTCGGGACTGGGTGGGCGGGCTTCTTGCCGGCACCGCCACAGTCGCGCCCGGACCCCGCGCGTCTAGCGATGGCGGCGTGATCCTCGCGACCTCGCAACAGATCGACGACTGGATGCGCGCGCGCGGCGAGAGCGTCGGCGGATCGGTCGACCAAGCGATGCGGGTCGCTACGGTGTTTGCCTGCGTTCGAGTGATTTGCGGTCCGGTCAGTACATGGCCGATGCAGGTCAAGCGGCGGGTCGATGCGCGGACGCGGGAGGATGCGAGCGATCACAGCCTGCATGCGGTAATTAACCGCAAGCCGAACCGTTGGCAGAAGCCGGCGCAGTTCAAGAAAATGATGCAGGCGCACGTCCTGCTGCGCGGCAATGCCTATGCAGTGATCACGCGGGGTGTCGGCGGTAGAGTCATCGCGCTGACGCCGCTGCATCCGGATCGGGTTGAGGCGAAGCAGCGCGACGACCAGTTTATGGAATATCACTACACGCCGAAAAACGGCGGCAAGGTGATTTTCGAGCAGGGCGAGATCCTTCACCTGTTCGGGCTCACGCTCGACGGGATCAAGGGCGTTTCGGTCCTGACCTATGCGCGCGAGACGATCGAAGAATCTCGCGCGATGGCCAGCCACGGCCGTTCGATGTTCAAGAATGGTGCGAGTGTGTCGGGCGCCTTCAAGCTGCGCGATGGCGCATCGCTGACGGACGAGCAGCACGAGCGACTGAAAGCCGATGCCGACGAGTTCCGCGAAGGCGGCGCGCGGCAGGGCGGGTTCATCATCCTGGAAGACGGGATGAGCTTCGAGCAGATCGGCCTGAGTGCCGAAGATGCCGAATGGATCGATGGGCGCAAGTTCACGCGTACCGAGATCGGCATGTTCTTTGGGGTACCGCCGCACATGTACGGTGACACCGAAAAGTCGACGAGCTGGGGCACGGGGATCGAGTCGCAGACCCAAGGCTTCGTGACCTTCACCGAAGAAGATCATTTCGTGATGTGGGAGGAAGGGTTGAACGGCGATTGCCTCGACCCCGACCGGAACCCTCAAGACAAAGGAATTTACGTCCGCATCAATCGCAACGCGCGAGTGCGCGGCGACATCAAGACGCGTTGGGAATCCTATCAGAAGGGCCTGCAGTGGGGCGTGTTGTCGCCCAACGATGTGCGCGAACTCGAGGACATGAACCCCCGCGAGGGGGGCGACATCTACTATCCGCCGCCGAACATGACGGCCCCGACCGGAGAAAATGAAAATGTCTCTGCGTAAACCTCCGCAGGCGAAAGCTCCCGCGAAGCCGCAGAATTTCCAATGGGACGCGCCGAGCGATGTGCTGGCCCGGTGGGCCGAGCAGCCGCTGGCAGCGGCCGATGATGGCGACACGGTCATCAACATGTTCGACGTCATCGGGTACGACTGGTGGGACGGCGGGGGCGTCACGGCGAAATGGGTCAATGACCAGCTGCGCGCCGCGAACGGCCGACCGGTCATGGTGAACATCAATTCGCCCGGCGGCGACATGTTCGAAGGTATCGCGATTTATAACCTGCTCGCCAATTATCCGGCGCGGGTGACGGTCAACGTGGTGTCGCTGGCGGCAAGCGCGGCATCGATCATCGCGATGGCGGGCGACGAAGTCCGCATGGCGACCGGATCGTTCCTGATGATCCATAACTGCTGGGTCGTGGTGATCGGGAATCAGAACGATCTGCGCGATGCGGCCGATCTGTGCACGACCTTCGACGCGGCGCTGGCCGACATTTACGAAGAGCGGGTCAGCATCAAGCGCGACGAGATTGTCGCGATGATGAACGCCGAGACTTTCATTTCACCAAAGGATGCGATCGCGAAGGGTTTTGCCGACGCGATGATGGACGCCGCCGAGGTCGAGGCGAAGGCCAGCAACAAGATTGACGGTACGATTGTCGCCCGCCGCCGCGTCGAGGCGGCGCTGGCCCGTGCCGATGTTTCGCGCAGTGATCGTCGTCAGATGATCGCGGCGCTGGGTGCCCCGCGCGATGCAAGCACCCAACCCGACGCCCAGCGCGATGCAAGCGTCATCACCGGGCTGCACAGCCTGCTTTCGACCATGACGGGCGGCTGAGCCCGAACGGAGTAACCGACATGAAGATGTTTGCATTTCTGGCTGTGGCGCTCGCCACGGCCTTCCTCATCATGCCCGAAGCCGCGATGGCGGCAACGGGAGCCATGGCGCATGGCGCCGATCCTATCGCCTATACGGCGATGTCGGCGATCCTCGCCGTTTCGCCCAGCATCGAAACGCCGCGCGTGCGCGGCATCCGAGCGATCCGCAACGAGGGCGATCTGAACAAGGTGCTGGCCGAGCTGAACCGGGGGTTCGAGACGTTCAAGGCCGAACAGGAAGCGCAGATGGCTGCGCTGAAAAAGGGTGTCGACGACGTCGTAAGTGCCGAGAAAATCGAGCGCATCAATAACGATATCAGCAACCTCACCAACCTGGTCGAGGAAGCCAAGGCGGCGATCGATGCGGCGCGGATCGGCGGTGCCGGCAACGGCCCGTCGGCCGAAGCGCGGGCGCATGCCGAAGCTTACCAGGCGTGGATGCGCCGCGGTACCGACCCCGCCAACGGGATGCGTGTGCTCGAGGTCGGCGCGGCGCTGACCACCGACAGCGATCCGGACGGCGGCTATCTGGTCCCGGCGGCCGTCGAAGCCGATATCGAGCGTGTGCTGGGGGCGGAATCGGCAATGCGCGCGATTGCGAATGTCGTGATCGTCGGCGCCGGCGGATGGGAAAAGCCGGTCAACTTTGGCGGCGCTACGTCCGGCTGGGTTGGAGAACGCGATACGCGACCCGAAACCGGAACGCCGCAGCTCGGAGTGTTGGGCCTGTCGTGGGGCGAAATCTATGCCAACCCCGCGGTGACCCAGCGGATGCTCGATGATGGCATTTTCGATGTCGAGGCCTGGCTGGCGGACGAGGTCGGTATCGAGTTCGCCGAAGAAGAGGGTGCCTCGTTCATCACCGGCAACGGCACCAACAAGCCGCGTGGTTTCCTGTCGTACACCAATGTGGCGAACAGCAGCTATGAATGGGGTAAGCTGGGTTATATCGCGTCGGGCGCCGCGGCGAACTTCGCTACCCCGACGACTTCGGTGTCGCCGGCGGATGCGTTCGTCGACCTGTATCATTCGCTGAAGTCGGGCTATCGCAACGGCGCGTCGTGGCTGATGAACGACCTGACGGTCGGGTCGATCCGCAAGTTCAAGGCAGCCGATGGCGCCTGGCTGTGGGCGCCGCCGACGTCGGAGGCGCCGCCGACGATCCTGGGCAAGCCGCTCTATACCGACGATAATATGCCGACGGTGGCGGCCGATGCCTTCGCGGTCGCGTTCGGCAACTTCAAGCGCGGCTATACCATCGGCGATCGCTTCGGTACGCGGACGCTGCGCGATCCCTACACCAACAAGCCCTTCGTCCACTTCTATTCGACGAAGCGCGTCGGCGGCGCGGTGACCAATTTCGCGGCCATCAAACTGATGAAGATCGCGACCAGCTGACCGGGCGGGGCGAGGCCCCTGGCCTCGCCCCTTCCATCTCCGAATTTCGAAAGGATCGTAAGATGAAGGATCTTCACAGCAACATCGGGCTGGCACTGCTGATCGAGGCGGCTGTCCTGTCCGCAGACAATACGCCGCTCGCCGTCGATCTGCAGGGCTTTGATGCCGCTGAAATTGCGCTGCTCATTGGTGTCGGCGGCATCACGTTCACGGGGTCGAACAAGATCGAATTCAAGCTGACGCACAGCAACGATGGCACCAATTACGATGCGGTCGAGGCGAAGGACGTGCTGGGCGAGGCTTCGGTCGGTTCGGGCGGGATCATCAAGGCGCTGATCGCGGCGCACGCGTCGTCGGCGGCGTATCGCTTCGGTTATGTCGGCGGGCGACGGTATCTGAAGCTGCTGGCGGATTTCAGCGGCACCCATGGTTCTGGCACGCCGATCGCCGCCGCGGTGATCAAGGGCCATCCGCACGTTGCGCCGGTCGCGAACGCGGCCTGATGCGCGGGCGCGCGCCGTTCACTCCTTGGCGGCGCGCGCCCCTTCCTCTTTATAGCCCGAAGGATCGGCGATGATCTTTACGCTCGACATAGCGGCGATGCCCGCCGGCTATGGCGAGGCGATTCTGCCGGTGGCGTTGGCCAAGGCGCATCTTCGTGTGCTGGAAGACGATGACGACGACCTGATCGAGGCGCTGCGCGATGCGGCAATCGAGATGGTCGAGCAATATACCGGACTGGTTCTGGGACCGCGCACCGGCGACGGGGCGCTGGTTTGGCGGGCAGAGTGCCTTCCGGTCAACGGGCCGGTCCTGCTGGCCCGGCGCCCGATCCGTTCGATCGTGTCGATAACGCATCTGGATGCAGTGGGCGACGAGCAGGCGATCGACGTCGATACCGTCCGGATCGTCGACCAGGACCGCATCGTTCCGAAGTGGAAGCAGTGGCCGAGCGGTGTTTCGGGCGAGGTCGTGGTGACTTTCGAGGCCGGGCTTGACCAAGAGGCGGCGCCCGCGTCGTTGCTGGCGGCCGCTCGCATGTTCCTGGCAACGCTTTACGCGCAGCGCGAAACGGTGGTCACCGGGACGATCGTCGGCGAGCTACCGCACGGGTTCAAGATGCTGTGTGCTCCCTATCGGCGTCTGCGCGTCTGATGCTCGCGGCGGCGCAGTATGACCGGCGGGTCAAGTTCTGGCGGGTTACGGCGGCGCGCGACGCGGCGGGGGTCGAGACATCGACGCTGGCGCTGATCTGTGAAGCCTATGGCAAAGCCAGCTATGGCAGCAATGCCGACCGGCGCGTCGCGGCAGGAACCGAAGCGGGGCAGACGGTGACGGTCCGGGTGCGGTCGACCGCCAACCTGCGGACAGTGAAGGTGACTGATCGGATGGAGCTTCGCGGCGACGCGGCCGTCTATTCGATCGAGGGCGTCGTGCCGGTCGGCGCGGGCGCGGGCGATATCATCCTGACCGGTTTGTCGGCGAAGGGCGCGGGGGCGTGACGAGATCATTGGGGACGTTCGGTTTCGACGACCTCGAGCGGAACCTGGCGCAATTGGAGGATCCGAAGCTGGCCGATCGTATCGGCGTGCAGGCGGGCGGGAAAGTGATGCGCGGCACGGTTTTACCCGCGATCAAGGAAGCATTGCCGGTGGGGACGCGGCCAACCCTGCGCCGCCGTCGGCGTAAGGACGGCAGCGTGGCCGAGTCCGATTATGGGCGCGTCACGACCAATATTCGGGTGAAGAAAATCCGCAAGCCAGCGGGGCGGCAGACGCTGTTGTGGACGGTCACCACCGACGCCGCTTTCTGGTGGTGGATGAACGAGTTCGGGACGATCAGCCAGCCGGCGAACCCGGTGATCCGCACCACGTGGGCGCGGGTCGCGCCCGACATGCCGGTGCAAATCGGGCAATTGCTGTTCGCGGGGATCGACCGGGCGATGCGGAAGAAGTTCGGCACACCCGACGCGACAGGGCGGAGCACGTAAATGGAACTGGCGATGATCGCGCGGTTGGCCGGATGCGCGCCGATCGCGGCGATACTGGCGAGCGGCGAAGCGGTCGGCTGGCACGAGCGCCCCGCGTCGCTCGGCTTTCCGTCGATCTCGCTGACGGATGCGTCATCGGGCCGCGAATATACGCACGACGGGCACGACGGCCTGGATCGTCCGCGGGTTCAGTTCGACCTGTGTTCGCTGGACGCGGTGACGTTGATTGCCCTGCGCGACGCGGTGCGGGCCGAGATGGAGCAGGCGCGGGACATCGGGGCGGTGCGGTTCCACGTGGCGATGGAAGTCAGCCATTTCCGCCCGCCGCCCGAGACATTGCCCGACGGGAAGCGCGTGTACCGGATCACGCAAGAGTGGGAATTTTTCTGGGAATCGGTGAGTTAGGAAAGGATGGAACGATGACGGCAGCCAATGCAAAGGCCGCATTCGGTATCGAATTGTGGATGGTTCCCGACGGCGAGACGCTGGCGAAGTTGACCGAGCTGGTCACGCTGACCCCGCCGCCGGTGACGCGGGGTACGATCGATGCAACGACGCACGACAGCGCGGGCGGTGCGATGGAAAAGATCGCATCGGGCGTGTACGAGGTCGGCGCGATTTCGGGGCAGGTCCACTATGTCCCCGGCAGCACGGCCGACATCGCGTTTCGAACGGCGATGACGGGCGGGGTCTTGCAGGATTTCAAGATCGTGTTCCCCGTCGGATCGCCGAAAAAGAACCTGACGGGTTCGGGCTTCCTGACGCAGTATGAGCCGCAAGACGCGCCGGTCGACGGCAAGCTGGTCGCCAACATCACGATCACGCCGACGGGCGCCGTGACGGCGGGCGCCGAGGCGGCCTGATGACGCTGTTCGAAGCGGAGCCGGGTGACGCCGAGCTCGAAGTCTTTGCGGCGGTCGCGCCTGAAGTGAAGTTCAAGATCGGCGCCGACGAATTCGTGCTGGTGTTCAGTTCGGAGGCGATCGTCGCGTTCGAGCGTGAAGAGCGTTACGCGATCCTTGACGGCATCACCCACCTGTCGGCGGTGCTGGCAAAAGAGGTGACGCCGCAGCTGACGCTGATCGCGTCGATGATCCTCGCGGGGATGCAGCGTCATCACCCGCGGGTCACGCACGGATGGTGTCTGACGAATGCGCTGCGTCCGCACGTCTTGCGGGCGCTGTTCACCGCCTTGCTGAAGGCGATGCCGGCGGCGCAGGATCCCGGTGACGAGCAGCATTTCGTGGGCGATACGGACCCTATCCCGCCGGCGGGCGTGAAACGCAAATCGGGCAAGGACGCTTCTGGGACTGGTCGACGCTCCTCGAAAGCTGGGTCGAGGCGGGCGAAGGGCTGACCGCCTTTCTGGTCGCAACGCCGCGCCAGATCGTCCTCGTCGTCAATGCCTATCAACGCCGTCGGGCTTGGCTGGCGTGGCACAGCGGGCTGGTTGCCAACGGCAGCATCCGCCGGTTCGAGGACCTGATACCCGATCGGCGTGCCGAAGCGCGAGAGGCGGCGGCCGATCGGCGCGCGGTGAAGAACGAACACGCATTTCTGACCTGGTACGCATTGCTGGGCGGTTTCGAGGAACAGGGAAAGGGGACTGACGATGGCGGGTAAAAGCCTGATCGGCGCGCTGCGCGTCACGCTGGGGCTCGACTCCGCTGAATTTACCAAGGGCGCGGCGAAGGCCAAGCAGGAAGTCACAGCGATGCAGCGCGGGTTCGGCGCGTTGAAGGGCGCGGTCGCGGGAATGATCGGGATGATCGGCGTCGACCTGGTGAACGATCTGCGGGCGCTGGCGCGCGAATCGATCGGCGCCGTCGGCGGGCTTGGTGAGTTGGCGGCGCAGATCGGGGTGTCAACGGACGCTTTGCAGTCGCTGCGCTACGCCGCGTCGCAGACGGGCGTGTCGGACGAGGAGTTGGAGAAGAGCCTGTCGCAATTGACCCGCCGCCTTGGCGATGCCGCGGCGGGGGCAAAGGAGCCGGCGAAGGCGTTCAAGGCGCTGGGCGTCGATATCCGCGACGCCGCGGGCAATGTTCGCCCGACCGAACAGGTGCTCCTTGATGTCGCGGACGGGCTGTCGAAGATCAAGACGCCGGCGGAGCAGGCGGCGATCGCAGTCGACCTGTTCGGCAAGTCGGGGATGACGATGATCCCGATGCTGAAGGAAGGCAAAAAGAGCCTCGAAGAATATATGCGGACCGCGAAGGAAATCGGGGTCGTCATCGACGAGGCGACGATCGCGAATGCGGATGCCGTAGACGACCAGCACACTGCAAATGATCGTGTGGTGAAAATGAAGATCGACAAGATGTTCGCCGAACAGGCGAGCACGATGGCGGCGATCGAGGTGCGATGGGCGCAATTCAAGGTCGGCCTGCTCGACGGGCTGGGCGCCAGCATGGAGGCGATCGGCACGGTGTTCGGCGCCGTTGAACGGAATTTCCATGCTTTCGCCAGCACACTTCTGACGGCGCGGGAAAATGTGCTGCGCTGGTCGGCGCGGATCGGCGACGCAGTATCGGGGCTGCCGGCGCGCGTGATCGGATATATGCAGCGACTGGTGACCGGGGTGCAGCAATGGCTGGGCACCAGGCTGAACGCCGTATTCGACGGGGTGAAAAAGAAGGTCGATGCCGCGGGGCAGTGGTTTTACGACCTGTACGACAAGGTCGTCGGTCACAGCTATATCCCCGACATGGTCGACGAGATCGGCCAGCACATGCGGCGGCTGGATGCCGAACTGGTCGCGCCGACGTCGAAAGCGACGGTCGCGGCGGCGGAACAATTTCGCGCTTTGCAACAGGAAGTTTCGTCGATCCTCGACCGGCTGTTCCCCGAAAATGCGGAACGCAACAGGTTCGAGGGGGAACTGGCGACGCTGAACCAGTATTTCGACACGCTGATCAAGCGCGGCGGGAACGCGCTGACGGTCGAGCGGCAGCGTGCGGCCGCCGTCAGCGCCCTGCAGCGCGCTTACCTCGGGCTGAACCGCGACGGCCCGGGCGGCGTGGGGTTCGACGCGTCGCGGATCGAATCGACGATCGGCGGCAAGTCGATCGAAGAGATGAGCGAAGAGATTGCCGACCGGGCGGGCACCGCGCTGGACATGACGAAAAAGCGCGCCGACACGATGCGGGTTCAGGTCGTCGACAGTTTTGCGCAAATGGTCGACGGGTCGCTGCGCGAACTCGACCGGTTCATCGGCGGGATCAAATCGGGCAACTGGCTGGACATCGTCGGCGGGCTGTTGAGCACGATCGACAGCATCGCCGCGGCGATGTCGGGGGGCAAGGGCACGAGCTTCGGACCGTTCACATTCGGTAACCGCAGCGGCGGGGGCACGCCCGGTTTCGCCAGTGGGGGGGCGATGCGGCTTGGTGGATTTCCCGGCATCGACCGCAACCTGCTGTCACTGAACGGCCGCCCGCTGGCGCGCGTGTCGGCGGGGGAGTCGATGGAAATTCGCCCCGCCAACGATGGCGGCGGCATGGGGCGCGGCCGCATCGACCTGTTCGTGCATCCGTCGGGCGAGTTCGACACGCGCACCGCGGCGACGGCCGACCAGCGGATCGCGGTGCACGCGCCGAATATCCAACGGTCCGCGGCGTCGATGGCGGTCGGGCAATTGTCGCGCCGCGCATCCTATTCGCTGGACGGGTGACCGATGGCTGTCGTGGACTTGCCTGCGTCGCCGGGACCGGTGGACGTCGATTTCATCCCGATCAGTTTCGACGACGTGTTGACCCCGCCCGAAGGCGCGGCCGAGCAGCAGATCAACCGGCTGGGCGATCGATGGGCGGTCATGGTCCAGCTGCCCCCGCTGACGCTGGAGCAGGCCCGCGAATGGTCAGCGCGCCTGGTGCTGGGAGGAAAGAGGGGGGCGCGGTGGCAGTTACGGCAATTGGGGTTGCGCATCGGGGCGCCGGGCACGCCGCGCATCGCGGGTGCTGACCAGTCGGGATACTCGCTTACGGTCGACGGCATGACGCCGTTCGCGGGCTGGTCGATCGGCCAGTTCGTGTCGATCGTTACCGACGGCGTCGGCTATCTCTATCACTTCGCAGAGGCGGGGAATGCCGACGCCGACGGCGATGCGACCTTTGTTTTCGATACGCCGCTGCGCTTTCCGCATGAGGATAATGACGTGATCGATTTCATGCCGCGGATCGAAGGGCGGTTGGTCGGCGACGCGCGGAGCTGGAAAGTCAATGCGATGCGGCTGGGCGAATGTGCGTTCGGCATTCAGGAAACGGAATAGGGCGATGGTGCTGACGGCCCGCCGCCTGACGATGGTCGCGATGATGAAGATCGAGTTTCCGACGCGCACGGTTCGCCTGTGCGACGGGGGCTTCATCGACTTCGACAGCGGCTCCGGCGCCGAGCGATACCTGTCGCGTGACGCGGTTTTCGGCACGGTTGCGGATATGGAGGCGATCGAGGATGAAATGGGCGATATCGCGCCGGGCACATCCTTCGCACTGTTTCCCAGCCCGACGGCCGACCTGGCCGACATATTCTATCCCGCCATGCAGGGGAGCCGTGTTCGGCGCTGGTGGGGCGAGGTCGACAGCGACATGAAGACCGTGTCGACGGCCGAGCTGCTGGCGGACGAGCTGATCAACGTGCCGACGTGGAACCCCGACGCGTGGCGTCTGGATTTCCAGATGATGGGGCGGGGCCACCGTCTGTTCCTGCGTAACGAAGGCAATGTGTGTTCGTCGTCATCGCACCAGCGTTTTTGGCCCGGTGAGCGCGGTTTCGACAATTGCACTGATACGCCGGGACAGGTCGCGTGGGGAACCGAATCGCCGCCATCTTCGAACATCTATGCGGGCGCAGGCGGCGGGGTCACCGTGCCGCGCGGCGGCGGCGTCGGCGACGGCATCAATCGGGGCGTCCGGCTGGTATGACCCGACTGAATTGGGCGCAGCGCGCCGCGCGTACCGACAAGGTGCTGGCGCGCTTCCGCGCACGCGCGTTCGACTGGAACGGTGCGAGCTGCATCCACCTGGCGCGGGCGCAGGCCGTGGCTATGGGGCACCGGGTGCCGAGCCTGGGGCGCATCCGGTCGGCGCTCGACGCGCGCGCGGCGCTGAAGGCGCAGGGATGCGACCGCATCGACGAGCTTCTCGACGGGCTGTTCCCCCGCGTGGCGCCGCTGGGCATGTGGGTGGGCGATCTCTGCATCTTGCGCGGGGACGGTGCCGAGGATCCGGCGCTGCCCGCGATCTGTATCGGCGACGGGCAGGGCAATTTGTTCGGATGGCACGACGTCGATCCGTCGAGGCTGTGGGCAATCAAATTCGCGATGGCCGATGTCGCGGGGGCGTGGCGGCTGTGAGCAAGGTGTTCAGGGCGATCGGCAAGATCAGCGCGGTCGCATCGACGGTGCTGTCATTCGTTCCGGGGATGCAGCCAATCGCCGCGGCGCTGGCGGTCAATGCGGCGTTGATGTCGACCGCGGCGAAGCTGACGGCCAAGGCACCGCCGGCAAAGGGCCAGATCAACGAAAGCCTGATCGGTGCGAACAACCCGCTGCCGTACCTGATCGGCCGCACCTATTCGGGCGGCGTGCAGGTGCATGATGTCGGTTATGGCGGCACGGTCGACAAGGTCGCGAACCCGTATCGCTTCATGCCGATGGTCTATTCGTGTGCGGGTCCGGTGCAGGGGCTGGAAGCGATCCAGCTCGATTTCGAAACAGTGCCGGTCAGCGGCAATGCGGCGACGGGATATTATGCGGGTTTCCTTTACCGCGACGTCCAGCTTGGCGCGACGCCCGAAAGCAACGCGCTGGCGGCGCAATGGGGAAGTCCGCCGGGATGGGGCAGTGCCTACAAGCTGTCGGGCTTTGCCGCGATCGGCTGGTCGTTCAAATTCGACAAAAAGGGCAAGGTGTTCGCGCAGGGCATCGCGGCGCGCGGGGCGATCTGGAACGGGGTTTCGACCTATGATCCGCGCAAGGACAGCACCCGCCCCGGCGGATCGGGGTCGCACCGGATCGATGACGAATCGACGTGGGACTTTGACGGCCTCGAATGCCCGGCGCTCAGCTCGCTCGCCTATGCCTATGGCCGCTATACCAACGGACTGAAAATCTTCGGCGTCGATCTGGGCGCTGATGCGATCGACATCATGGGCGCGGCGGCATGGGCGAATGTGTGCGACGCCAACGGGTGGAAGGTCGGCGGCACCATCTATGAAGGCAACGGGATCAACAAATGGGATAATCTGAAACGGATTGCCGAAGCGGGCGGGTGCAAGCCAGTGCAGACCGGCGGCTTGCTCACCTGGCAATTCGAAGCGCCGCGCACGCCGCTCGACACGATCACCGCCGCCGACCTCGCCGGGCCGGGGCGATCGGCGCAGGGGTGCCAGCCGTGGGAAACGCGGATCAACACGATCTTCGTCAAATATCGCAGCGAGGCGCACCGATGGGGTTATCCGCAGGCGGATGCGATCGGCGTGTCGGCGTTCGTGACGGAAGACGGCGAACAGAAGGTCGACCAGCGGCAGTTCGACCTGGTGCAGAACCTGGACCAGGCGGTGGAGCTGGGCCTTTACGACCTGTACCAGCGCCGCGAAGCGGGACCGTTCATCGTGCCATGCAAGCCGCGTATGATGATCTATCAGGTCGGCGACGCGCTGACGCTGTCGGCTGCATGCAAATTGTGGCCGACCGACCTGTTGACGATCGTGCGCAAGCGCAGCGTCGATCCATTGAGCGGTATCGTTACGCTCGAACTGATGGGCGAAACGTCGTCGAAGCACGCCGCCATCCTCGGCACGACGGGCGCCGTCGTCGATGCGCCGGTGCTGCCGACGCTGGCGGAAAAGGCGGCGGTCTATGCGCAGAACAGCGACCCGGCGGGTTATGGCGTCGCGTTGATCCAGACCAGCTATATTGCGGGGCTGGGGGGCAGCCCGCTGTCGTCGGCCGACGTGGGTTCGACCGCGTCGATCGTCGCGGCGACGCATGATCGTGTCTATCCCGACCGCACGGTGACCGTGACCGGCGCGACGATCGGCACCGCCTATCCGTTCAGCGCGACCCGCTATGTCTATTACGACGACCCGGATCGCGCGGGTGGCGCTGTGACGTACCAGGTGACCAGCGACGCGGCGACGGCGGCAACCAGCGATGCGAACCCTGACCGGCATTTCGTCGGGTACATCGTCACGGCGACCAATGGCGGCACCGGCACCGGCGGGGGTGGCGGCGAGCCCCCGGGCTGGGGCGGCGGCGGCGGCAATCCGATACCCTGATCGACATGCGACAACAAAGGAACGACGATGGCCGTTGGTGCTGACTTTCGCGCTGCGCTGCGCGCGGCGGGGATCATCTATTACCCGCTGTTCTTCAGCAATTTCGCGCCGCTGCGGCGGCTTTTCATCTTTCAGGGTGTCGACGTGTCGGGGGGCAGCTTCGCCGCGCAGTTGCGGATGCTGCCCGATGCCGGGGGCGGCGCGCTGGCGACGCTGACCTGCGCCGCGTCGCTGGTCGGGGCCGACACGCATCTGGTGATCAGCGCCAGCGAGGCGACGGTCGAGGGACTGCCGGCGGCGGCGGAGCTCGGCCGCAACGCCGAATATCATTGGGATTGCGAGATGACACCGACGGGTGAGGCCAAGCGCAAGATTTTCGCGGGCGAGGCCGTCCGCACGGCAGGGGTGACGCAATGAGTGAATTGGAAATTGCCGGGCAGGCCGTGCGCGTCGTCCTGCCCAACGACATCGCCTATGCCAAGGCGCAGGCCACGCTGGCCGGCGGCTTTGCGGCGCAGGCGTCGACGCTTGCGGAGCAAGCCCAACAATCGGCGGGAATAGCGGCGGCGGTCGCGGCCGAGCGATTTTTCGCAAGCTATGCGGCTGGCAACGCCGCCACTATCGCCGGGCAGTATTTTGCCGTTCTGGCATCCGGCGCATATGACTTCCATCTCCACGGCAACGCCACCCCCGTGGTCAAGCTCCCCGTGCTCGACGGGTCGGGAAATCTGGGTGTCGGCACGTCCAGCCCGACGTCGAAAGTGCACGCGCGGGGCGGCAACGCGACGATGATCACCGTCGAGTCGACAGCTGGATCGTCGTCGGACACGGGGCTGCGGATTCTGACCGCCGAACGCGATTGGCGGGTCGGTCAGAATGTCGGTGCCACCGGTATCGGGGCGCTTGTCCTGTACGACGTCACCGCGGGCGCGCCTCGTTTCGTCATCGACGGCGGCGGAATCGTTCGACCGGGCGGAGCCGGGCAGGATTTCGGCGCGGCGTCCTTCCCCTGGAACAATAGCTATTTCGCGGTCAGCCCGACGATCACGTCGGACCGCACGACCAAGAAGAATATCCGCCCGATTGCCGACAACACGCTCGACGCATGGGCTGATGTCGAATGGGTTCAATATGACCTGATCAGCGACGACAGTCCGCACGTGGGGCTGGTCGCGCAACAGGTGTACGAGGCGCTGGCCGGGCACGATATCGACGCCGTTGCGATCGGGCTGGTTGTTCACGAGGTCACCGATGGCGGAGAGATGTGGATGCTGCGCTACGCCGAATGCCAGGCGATCGAGGCGGCGTATCAGCGGCGCGAGATGGCGGTGCTGAAGGCACAGGTGGCGGCGCTGTGACCCTGCCCCAGCTTATCGGCGGATTGGCCGCCGCCCTCGTGACGCTCGCGATGCTGGCGATCATCTTTCTGGCGCGGGGCGCCCGGTGACCGGGGCGGAGATTGCCGGCACGATCGTCGCCGCGCTGACGCCCGTCGGTGGCGCGATCGGCTTCGTTTGGAACAAGGTCGAAAAGCGGATTGCCGCGCTCGAGCTGAAAGTTTCGGACTGCGAGGCGCGCGAGGATGCCGGGCAGGCGCGACGGGGCACGTTGCTGACGGTGATCGAACTGCTCTGGCAAGAGGTGGAGCGCGCATCGCCGGCGTCGCCCATCCTGCGCCGGGCAAAGCGGCTGCTCGACGGGCTGAAGGTCCTGAACGACGAGGATGGGGCCGATCGGCCCGCCGACTGACATTTCGAACAGCAGGAGAAACATGATGACGACGGAAACCCCGGCGGCGAAGAAGCTCGGCCAGGCCGCCTATGACCGGTATCGCGACAGCAAGCACAAGTCGCGCCGTCCGGTCGGCCAGATCGGCAGCGCCGAGCGCAAGGAACTGGGCCTGCCCGCAAAGGGTGGCGTCGAGGGATCCGCGCTGTGACCCTGTTCGAGATGACGAAGGAGATCCAGCGGCGCGTCGGCGTGGCGCAGGACGGTGTATGGGGGCGTGACAGCGCGGGCGCCGTGCTGACGGCACTGGGCGCCGGCGGTTCGCCAGCGACCGCCATCGCCAGCGGGTCGCCGGTCGACCTTGTTTCGGTCCGCATCTTGCGCGCGGCCTGTCCCGAACGAAGCGAAGCGCAATTGCTGCCGTGGGTAGGGCCCATCAAGGCGGCCTGTCGCAGGTTCGATATCGACACGATCCGGCGTGTCGCCGCCTTCATTTCGCAGATGGCGCACGAATCGGGACTGATCCCCGGTCGCGAAGAGGATCTGCGATATTCGGCGAAGCGGATGGCGGAGGTATGGGCGCGCTATGCGGTCAATCCCGGCGCGAAGCCCAAGGATCGCCAGCCGAACGCACTGGCGCAAAAGCTGGCGGCCGCCGGTCCACAAGCGATCGCGAACGACATCTACGCCAATCGGATGGGCAATGGTCCGCCGGCCTCTGGCGACGGCTGGAAGAATCGAGGTGCGGGCCCGGGGCAGCTGACAGGCGCCGACAATTGGCGCGCCTTCGCAAGGGCCATGGGGATGACGCACGACGAGGCGCTGGCCTTTGGCCGCACCGTCGAAGGCGGCGTCATGGCCTTCGCCTGGTTCTGGGAAGAGAACGACATCAACCGGCTCGCCGACACGCCGGGGGTCGAGGATGAAACGCGCCGCATCAACGGTGGGCAGCACGGCGTCGACGACCGCCGCGCCCGCATGAACCGGACGGTCGCGGCATTGATCGAAGCGGAGAAAGGGCAATGAAATTGATCGACACCCCGAACGGATGGACGAAGCTGTGGAGCGTGCGCCTGGCTGCCTTGGCGGGCTCGCTCGCGACCTATCTGGTTGCCTTCCCCGATCAGCGCGACGCGCTTCTGGCGCTGATCCCCGATGGCCCGTGGCGCGTGCTCGCCGCATTCGGTTTCGGCTTCGTCGTGTTCGCCGTCCCGACGGTGACCCGGCTGGCGCAGCAGCCGACGAAGGGAGGCGGCAATGGCGACGATCGGCGCGATTGAGCTTCGCTTGCGGGCGGGGTTTGTCAAAGCACCTTGGTGGGGCCTGATAAAGCTTGTCGGCGGCGCGTTGGTGCGGATGGGTGCCTGCCCCGATGCCGTCGTGCGGATGGCCATGCCCTTCTCGGGCTTGCTGTGGATCCGGGCTGACGAAGGCGGGCGGCGTTTCATTCTGCCGCGCGACACCGAACGGCCGAAGCACAATCCCTTTGCCTGTAAATCATGTCTCGAAGCAATGGAGAAACCCGATGCGTAAAACCCTTATCGCGGCCTGTGCCGCGCTATCGCTGTCGATCGCCGCATGCGCGCCCGGCGCCGGTATCAAATCACCCGCGCCACTGGCGCAGACGACGGCCGACGAAAAGGCGCTGATCGTGGCGGTCGACACATTCGACGTGCTGTTGACTGCGATTGACGGGCTGCGTGATAGTGGCGTGCTGGTGCCGGGTTCGCCGCGCGCGCTGCGCGTCCAGTCGTTGATCCGCACGGCGCAGGCGGGGTTCAATACCGCCCGCGGTGTTCAACGCGGCCTGTCGACCGAGAATCCGGTAGCCGCGCTGGCCAGCGCATCCAGCGCGATCGCCGAAATTTCCGCAATCCTGAAAGGGGCAAAGTGATGGAATACAAGAAACTCGCCGGCGACCTGATCGGCATGATCACCGCCGCCGCGCCGCTCGTCGGACTGGGCGAAGAGGTCGAGGCGGCAAAGGCTCTGATCCGGCATGGCAAGGATGCGGCGGCGCGGTTAAAGCCGCTGCTGGGGTCCGACGATGCCGCGGCGCTGGACACGGCTCTGGACGCTGCCTTTGCGCGGATGAATGCGCACGCCGACCGCACCGCCGATTCACTGGACTGACAGCGTGTCGGCGCCCGCCGCCAGGTTGGACGCTTTCCACTTCATCGAGTAGCGGCGCGGGCGGCCTGCGCCTTGATCCGATCCTTGGCGCGCTCTGCGTCGGCGCGATCGCCGAACGGCCCGTCAGCCAGCACCGCTACGCCGGCGAACGAAGCGATCGCCGCGGGATTGTCGCGCTCCCACCGCTCGCGCCGCACGACGACGAACTGGCCGGCGATTTCGTCGACCGTCAGCCACTGGCGGAAATTCTTAATCATTCCCTCTTTCGTTTTTTGAGCGCGGCGATCAGCTTTGCCGACGCGCGGTCGGCGATGTCGTCGTCGCGCCGCTTTTTCTTGCCGCGCATCCCGTGGAAGAAACCCTCGACCAACAAGGATGGGGCGTTGTGCGGCGCGGGTGGTCGCTCGATCGGGAACAGGCCGACATGATCGCTCGACCCGCATCCCTGGCACCGAAACCGGGACGCGGCCTGTTCCAGTGTCATCGGCCACTGGCGTGCTGCGAATTTTTGCCAGATGATCGTATCGACGACTTTGCCGCGTTCGCATGCAAAACACCATGCGCGCACGCGCGCCCGGCTTCGTCCAGTTCCTGCAATGTCATTTGCGCGCAGGGCGTTCGATCCGAATCGGTCGTCATCGCGCCAACATGGCATTTGTTCGCGCAATGTTCTACTCGGCTGGGCGGATCAATCGGGGCAGCGATGCCCGCGCCAGTGGTTGTCCCATATCAGCGCGGTGCCGCTAGCGATCATCGCGCAGCTGATGTCGACCCCCTGCGCGGTGACGCACCATGCGGCGATCCGATCATAGGTGCCGCCCGCGAACAGGCAGCGCAGACGCGTCGGAGCAATGGTGATGTGTACGGCGGGGCCGTTAACCGTTCGCCCCGTCTCTCCCCCCAACAGGTTGACCAGCGCCGTGCGAGCCTCCTCTGCGCTCGCATCCGGGCATGGGTGTCCCGGTCGGCACGTCCCGTCCATTTCGCGCGCAGCGACCCCCGACAGGCGAACCTTGAACCCTTCCTCGCATGCGACAGGCCCGTCGCCGTCATAGACCGACACGGCCGTGCAATCGAAACGCAGCCCCTTCGCCTCTGGCGATGGTTCTACCCGCGGCGCGGGCGCCGGCACGGCAGCGGTCAGGAGAAAGAGGGCGGCGAACAACATGGCGCCGAGGGTAAAGCCGATCAGCGCAAATCCCGCCATCCGTTTGCGCCGAGTTGATGCCATATTGGATGGGGTCAAAGGTTAGACATCGCCATCGGGGCGCCGCAGGAAAGCGTGGGGTGTGGGGTTGAGGTTAGACATCGAAAGCTCCCGGGAAACCGTTGCTATGGAAGCCCGGCTCGGGCCTCCATCAATTTTGTGACGACCGTATTGAGGAAGGAAATGTAGCCGAGCACCGCAAAGACAGCGATTGAACCCCACAGCCAATGCATCGAAATGCCATCAACAGCTTTCTGCGCTCGGTCTATGTCTTCGACCATAGGAATAAGAGCGACGAACGCCTGCCTTGCGCCCGCCGTCCATGCCGCGACGAGTGCAAAAATCATCGTCGTCGCCCAATTTAGCGCTTGGCCGATCGGCAGATATTGGACCGGATGATTATAGGCCAGCCAAGCAAGTCCTCCTAGCGCCGGTACAGCCAGTGCAATTAAGAGCGCTTCCATTCCACTTCCCCTGCCGCGACACCTCTGCGGAGGCGTGATCTGGACGTCAATGAAAGTCAATTTTTGTTCCCCCACCCCCGATGAAAGCCTTGTAAAAGCGTGATGCGAAAAGTAGGTGCGCGGGGGGAACGATGATTGATTCCATAGCCGTTTTTCAGTTCACGGCGAAAACACGGGTTCGAGTCCCGTAGGGGTCACCATCGGTACGGCGCGCGGTCGGCGCGCTCCTTCGCGAAATTTCCGACCCTGTAAGGCCCCTTCGTCTAGCGGTCAGGACGCGGCCCTCTCACGGCTGAAACACGGGTTCGATTCCCGTAGGGGTCACCATCGGGCATCGCCGGGCCGGGCCCTTTCGGCAAAAGCCGCGCCGCCCGATCATTTGACGCAACATATTTTTACGTTTCCGGGTTAAGGGAAGCGGCATGTGGCAGCCCAGACACGTCCCCCTCCCCGGCTCGACGCGCCCCGACCAGATACTGGCGGTGGTGATCCCGAGCTATCGCGTGAAGACGCATGTGCTGGACGTGATCGCGCGGATCGGGCCCGAGGTCGCGATGATCTTCGTGGTCGACGACGCCTGCCCCGACGAATCGGGGCGCCTCGTCGAGACCGGGTGCACCGACAAACGCGTCCGCGTGATCTTTCATGAAAGGAACCGCGGCGTCGGCGGGGCGGTGATCAGCGGCTATCGCGCGGCGCTCGCCGCGGGCGCCGATATCGTCGTCAAGGTCGACGGCGACGGGCAGATGAACCCGGCGCTGATCCCGCATATCGCGCGCCCGGTGCTCGCGCGGCAAGCCGATTATGCCAAGGGCAACCGCTTTCACAGCCTGTGGAACGTGCGCAAGATGCCGCGCGTGCGGCTCTACGGGAACGCCGGCCTGTCGTTCATGACCAAGCTGTCGAGCGGATATTGGGGGATTTTCGACCCCACCAACGGCTATACCGCGATCCATGCCGCGGCGCTGAACAGCATCGAGTTCGCCAATGTGTCGGAGCGCTATTTCTTCGAGACCGACATGCTGATCAACCTCGGCAACGCGCGCGCGGTGGTTGCCGACGTGCCGATGGAGGCGGTCTATGGCGACGAGGTCAGCAACCTGCATATCCGCAAGGAGCTGTGGCATTTCTTCACGAGGAACATGCGCGAGCTGACCAAGCGGATCTTCTACACCTATTTCCTCCGCGATTTCAGCCCGGCGTCGCTGCAGCTGCTGTTCGGCCTGATCTTCCTGATCTTCGGGACGATCTATGGCTCGGTGCAATGGGTGCATTCGGCAAGCAGCGGCGAGGTCGCGAGCACGGGCACGGTGATGATCGCGGTGCTGCCGATCATCCTCGGCGTGCAGTTCCTGCTCAATTTCCTGTCGTTCGACATGGCGAACGAACCGCGCGTGCCGATCCAGCCGACCTTCGCGCTCGCCGACATCGTGCCGCACGAGCCGCAGCCATGATCGCCGGCAACGGTTGGGTCGCCCATGCCATCCGCTATGCCTTCGTCGGACTGATCGTCCTCGCAGCCGATTTCGCGGTTTATTCGGCGCTGCTGCTCGCGCTGCCGGCGCAATTCCTGCCAGCGAATGCCGCGGGCAAGGTCGCCGGCGCGGCGCTCGGTTTCGTGCTGCACCGTCACGTCACCTTTCGCTGGGCGCAGCGCGACGGCGCGGAGCGGCAGCTTGCGTCCTATCTTGCGGTGTTCGGCTTCAACCTGCTGCTTTCGTCGGCCCTGCTGTGGCTCGCGATCAAGGGGCTCGGCGCCAATGAATATCTCGCCAAGATCGCGGTCGACATCGTCGTGACCGGCTCGGCCTTCCTGCTCTCGCGCCTGTGGGTATATCGCCCCTTATGATCATCGCCATCGAACGCCTGATCGGCCCCGGACGCCGCGGTCTGGGGATCGCCCTCGCGCTGTTCGCGCTGCTCGTGACGCTCGCGTGGGTCGGCTTCATCGCGTCGGACGACGTCACCTATGCGCGCGGCGCCTATGGCTGGATCGAGCATTTCCCCTTCGTCGGGGGGCATGGCACGATCCGTTATCCGATCACCCTGCCAATGGCGCTGTCCTTCCTGACGTTCGGCGGCAACGAATTCGCGATGGTGCTGCCGTCGCTGCTCTATCTGATCGCCTTTCTGGCCGCCATGTGGCGCGTCACGCGCGACGTTGCCGGGCCGCTGCCCGCCTTCTTCGCGCTGCTCGCCTGCGTGACGAGCCCGCTGCTCGTCGTGCAGGCGTCGATCGCCAACGTCGATTTCATCGAGATGGCGCTGCTCTTCGGCGCGTGGATTCTCTGTTTCCGTTGCCTCGAGGACGGGCCGGGGCGGGCGCGGCTGACCGGTGCGGGGGCGCTCGTCGGACTCGCCTTTCTCGCGCGCGAGACCGCGATCTTCGCCATTCCCTTTTTCGGGCTGCTGTTCCTCGCCGGGCACCGCTTCAATCGCTGGAACTTTCTGTGGGTCGCCGCGGGCTTCCTCGCGGTCTGGTCGCTGGAACTCCTCTATCTCGGCATCATGACCGGCGATCCGCTCTACCGGTTCAACATCTCGCTCAACCACGATGCGACGATCGACCGGTCGATCGACCTTGCCGGCAATGTCATCGTCCATCCGCTGGTCGACCCGCTGCTCGTGCTGCTGATCAACCAGGAATTCATGGCTCTGATGTTTTTCGCGGTGCCGCTCGGCGCGTGGCGTTGCTTCGCGCGGTCGGTGCCCGGACGCGTGCGCCATTTCGCGCGGCTGCTCGCGCTGTTCGGGCTTGTCTGGTTCGTCTGTATCGGCGCCGCGCAGCACCTGCTGCCGCTCAACCCGCGCTATTTCATGATCACCGCGACGACGGCGTGCCTCATCACCGGCGCCGCGCTGGGGCTGATGATCCAGCGCGATGAAAAGCGGTGGCGCCGGGGCGGTCTTGCGGGGCTGGTGCTGCTCGTCGGCACCAATCTGGCGGGCATCTATATCGAGAATCGCGACCCGGCCTTTGGCGAGGAACAGCTGGCCGCGGCGCTCGCCGCCCGGCCCGGGGAGCGGATCGGCACCGATCCGATGACGCGCTACCGCGCCGACCTGCTGCTGCACTGGGCGGGATCGACCGCGCGCGCGAGCGACGCGCCGCCCGCGACGGGCGCGCTCTTCTATTACAACCCCGCGCGCGGCGCGAAGCCCAACGCCAGGATGGATGCCGCTGCGGCGCCGCTTTACCAGCCGCAGCCGGGCTGGGAGCTCGTGCAGGAATTCACGCCCGCGCCAAGCTATCTGGCGCGCGCGCTCGAAAGGGTGGGGGCGGACCGGCGGCTGCCATCGGGCATCTGGCGCAAGCTCCGCCATCCGAACGAGTCGGCCTATCTCTACCGCGTGCGCCGAGCGGCGATCGGCGTCATTCTGAAGCCGAAACCGAGATAGTCGCGCTGGGCTAATTTCCGTCATCCCGGCACCAGAGCCGAATGAGCGACAGCGGCGGCCAGATCCATCTCGTCCTGCCCGATGCGACCGAGCGCGCGGCCTGTTTCCGTACGCTGGCGGCGCGAACCGGGCAGGTCGTGCGCAGCTTTGCCAGCGCCGACGCCTGGCTGGAGGCCGAGGGCGAGGGGGCGTGCGCCATCCTGCTCTTTCAGTGGCGCCAGCCGGGGGCGACCGATGGCGCGGCGCTGCTCGACCGCGTTGCGGGGCGCACCGGCATCGCCGCGTTCGTCGCCGCCGAACAGCTCAGCATCGCCGAATCGCGCGCAATCCTGCGCGGCGGCGCGCGCGACCTGCTGCCCGCGCCGCTCGATCCGCGCCTCGTTCGCCGGACGGTCGACGGCGCGTTCGCCGAATGGCGCCTGCACCAGGCGATGCTCGACCGGTATCGCGAAGCCGAGATGCGGCTGGCGGCGTTGACCCCGCGCGAGCGCGACGTCCTCGACGCGATCGCCGCCGGGCTGGGCAACAAGGCGATTGCGCGCCGGCTCGACCTCAGCCCGCGAACGGTCGAGGTGCACCGCGCGAACATCATGCGCCGCGCCGGCGCGGGCAATGTCGCCGAGCTGCTGCGGTTGCAGTTCATCGCCGAATTTTCACGCGGCGCGACGGCAAATCAGGTCCGTTTCGGTGCATGATCGCGGCGGAACCCGGCCGGCGGCCGGACCGCGCGCCTATAAGGGATATGAACGGCGCACCGCCCTTGAGTTGGTCCCCATTGGCGCTGCCGTTCATCCGCACGGGGTCAACCCCACCTGACCTCGTGCGAACGACAGGGCCGGCAGAGGATGTTCCTTCTTTGCCGGCCCTCTTGTTGCCCGCAGACTATTTTTTGCCAGCCCCTATCCCTGAACCACCAGCGCGCGCTGTTCGGCACGGCCCATCGAGAGCAGGACCGGGTCGGCCGCCTGCCGCGCCATGAAATCGGCCTTGCCCGCGATCCCCTGCCAGCCGATGCCGATCAGCGACTGCGCGATCGCGCCGCCGAGCGTGTCGCCGGGGCCCGGCAGGATGAGGACGTCGGGCGCGAACTCCCGGACCGCGACCTGCACCGAGAGCGCGAAATCATACGGCGCGAGGATCTGGTGGCCGAAAGTATAATCCCGGACCGCGGCCGGATCGCTCGCATGGCGGCGCCAGATATGGCCGCGGCCGTCGACCATCGGCAGCGCGGGGCGGCCGAACAGCGCATGCGGCAGTTCGGCCCGCGCCTTGTCCGAGCTGCCGAACATCAGCGGGGTGTGGAAGGGTCCGTGGCCCGCGAGCCGCAGCGGGTCGCGTCCGGGGGTCGGCGGCGCTTCGGCGAGGAGGGCGGCGAGGCCCTCTTCATTGCCCGCGAGCACGAGCATGCCGGCAAGGTCGATCGACAGCGCGAGCGCGTGGCCGGCGCGCGACCCGATATCGGCGACAAGCCCGAGCAGGGCTTCGCGCAGGCCCGGCACCGCGCGCCAGTCGTCATCGACGACTTGCAGTAATATCTGCCCGCCGGGCCCGTGCGTCTGGCTGTTCAGCCCCATCGCATTGCTGATGCGGAAGCCGTCCTCGACCGACACCGCGCCGCCGCAGGCGAGCGCGCTGTACCAGCCCATCGAATTGCCCGCGACGGCGACGATGTCGAACCTGTCGCGATCGATGCTGAGGAAATCGAGAATCGTCGCGGCGTAGATCAGCGGCGCCGCGACATCGCCGCGCATATGCGTCGCGACGCTGAAGCGCCCGGCGCCGTCGAGCTCGGTGACCGTCGGCTGGCCGCGCGCGCGGCGCTGGGCGTCGAAGGTCGCGATCAGGTCGCCGAAGCGCCGCCCATGGAGCCGCGCGATGCTGCCGAGCTCGCCCTTGCCATAGGTGCCGCGGCCGGGGGCGACGACGAGCGCGGTCTTGCGATCGCCTCCCATTACTGCCCCCCCCATCCGTTTGTGCTGAGCTTGTCGAAGCACTGTTTTTCCTTTGCAACGTCGAGAAATAGGGCGGCCCTTCGACAAGCTCAGGGCGAACGGTTTTTGAGTTTCAGCCTTTGGCCAGAAGTTCACGCGCCGCGGCGGCAATCGAATCGCGGCTTGGCAACGTCAGCGTCGCAGCCCTGCCCAGCGGAATGAAGCTGTCGTCGGCGGCGATCCGCGCCAGCTTCTTTTCGGGCGTCCGCTCGACGAAGAGCGCCATCAGCGCTTCGCTCTGCGAGCCGGTGATGCGGCATTCGTCGACGATCAGGATGCGTTTTGCGTCGCCGACGGCGGCGACGAGCTTCGCTTCGTCGACCGGGCCGAGCCAGCGCAGATCGATCACGCGCACCTTGACGCCGTCGGCGGCGAGCAATTTTTCGGCCTGCCGCGAGAGATAAGTGCCATTGCCATAGGTAACGATCGCAAGGTCGGTGCCGTTGCCGTGGACGCCGACGTCACCGAGGCGGATGGGCGCGCCATCGCCCGGCGCTTCGTAGGTGCTGGTCCACAGGCCGTCGCCCTCCTCGTGCAGGTCGCGCGTCATGTAGAGCGCGATCGGTTCGACGAAGACGACAACGCGCTGCTCCTCGCGCGCGAGCCGCACGCATTCGCGGAGCATCTGAACCGCATCGCGCCCGTTCGACGGCACCGCAAGGATCACCCCCGGAATGTCGCGAAAGACGGCAAGGCTGTTGTCATTGTGGAAATGGCCGCCGAACCCCTTCTGGTAACCGAGCCCCGCGATTCGGATCACCATCGGGTTGGTGTACTGCCCGTCCGAGAAGAAGCTCAAAGTCGCCGCCTCGCCGCGGATCTGGTCCTCGGCATTGTGGACATAGGCGAGGAACTGGATCTCGGGCATCGGGATAAAGCCGTTATGCGCCATGCCGATCGCGAGCCCGAGGATCGCCTGTTCGTCGAGCAGGGTGTTGACGACGCGCGCCGGGCCGAAACGCTGGTGGAGCTTTGCGGTGACATTGTAGACGCCGCCCTTCGGCCCGACATCCTCGCCCGCGACGACGATTTCCCGATGCGCGAGCATCAGGTCGGCGAGCGCCCAGCTCAAAAGCCGCGCCATGTGCATCGGCTTGTCCATCTGGCCGGCATCGCTGCCGAACATCGCCTTGCGATCCTCGTCCGACGGCGTGTTGGCGCGCGCCACCTCGCGCTTCGGCGGGATCAGGCTTTCCATCACATGCGCCGACGTTACGATCTTCGGGCGCAGGATCGCCGCTTCGGCCTGCCGCGCGAGCGTCGCACCGATATCTTCATAGGCGTCGGCGATCTCGGCGGGCGACATCCAGCCATGTCCGGCCATCAGCGCCGCGCCCGCGAGCAGCGGGTCGCGCGCCTCGTCGGCCTCGATCACGGCTTTGGGGAGATACGCGCCCTGCACATCCGACCCGGCGTGGCCGTAGAGACGGACGGTGCCCATATGGAGGAAAACGGGCTTGCGGGTGCGCCGCGCATAATCGGCGGCCTCGGCGGCGCCGGCATAGGCCGACACCAGGTCGGTGCCGTCGCATTTGATATAGTGCAGCCCCGCGCGGTGGCGGAACTGCGCCTCGATCCAGCCCGTCGGCGTGCGCGTCGAAATGCCGATGCCATTGTCCTCGCAGAGGAAGACGAGCGGCATCGGCGATCCCTGGAACGCCGCCCAGCCCGCGGTGTTGAACGCGCCCTGCGCGGTCGAATGGTTCGCCGACGCGTCGCCGAAGCTCGTCAGCACGACCGCGTCGTCGGGCAGCGGCAGCCCGGTCATGCCGAGGCGGCGCGCGATGCCGATCGAGAAGGCCGCGCCGACCGCTTTGGGCAGATGCGAGGCGATCGTCGAGGTTTGCGGCGGGATGGCGAGCGGTTTCGATCCGATCACCTTGTGCCGCCCGCCCGAGATCGGATCCTCCGACGACGCCGCGAAGCTGAGCAGCATGTCCCACGTCGGCGTCCCGCCGGGAAGCTGACGCGACCGGTGGAGCTGGAACGCATTCGAGCGGTAGTGGAGGAACGCCATATCGGTGACGCGCAGCGCCGCGGCGACCGCGGCATTGCCTTCGTGTCCCGACGATCCGATCGTGTAGAACCCCTCGCCGCGCGCCTGAAGATGGCGCGACAGCCGGTCCATCTGGCGGCTCGTCAGCTGCGAGAGGAAGATGTCGGTCGCTTGCGTGCGCGACAGGCCGACGGCCGCGGGATCGGGTGCATCGGCGCGGTCGGGCAGATGACCCCCCGCCAATGCCGCAAGGAATTTCTCATGTACCGCTTGCGCCGCGTCCACCTGTCTCTCCTGTCGCGCGGCCCCTGGTTACACGCGTAACGAACCGGCCGATTTTGCCGCGCGCTAGAACGGGGCCGTCCGGCGCGCAAGCATCTCTTGCCTTGGCGCGCCGCCTCGCGCTACCACCATTCACGATGAACGACCGGGGCAGGGCCATCTTTTCAACATGATATCCTTTTGGATCGCCCAGGCGTCGGCCGCTGCCGACACATCGGGAACCGATGCCGGCGGGGGCTGGCTGCTCGATCCCGAACTCGTCGATCCGGGCTATAGCCAGACGATCGCCGGCGGCGAGATCCAGACCGCCTTTCCGCCCCCGCCGCCGCCCGACCCGCCGACACCCGAATGGCTGAAATCGCTGTTCGACGCGATCGGCCGCTTTTTCGAATGGAGCGCGCCCGCCGCCAAGCCGCTGATGTGGATCGCGGTCGCGGCGCTGCTATTGTTCCTCCTTTATCATTTCGTCCCCGCCTTTGCGCGGTGGGTCGACAATCTGCGCCTCGGCCGCAAGGCGGGCGATGCGGACGCGGCGGACCCTATCGGGCAGGCCGAGGCCGGCGCCGCACGCGCGCTGCTCGCCGAGGCCGACGCGCTCGCCGCCGAGGGCCGCTTTGCCGAGGCGGTGCATTTGCTTCTCTATCGCAGCGTCGAGGATATCGACGAGCGCCGCCCCGGCCTCGTCAAACCCGCAATGACCTCGCGCGACCTCGCCGAGGCGGAAGGACTGCCGTCGGTGGCGCGCGGCGCCTTCAGCCGCATCGCGCGCGCGGTCGAGATCAGCCTGTTTGGCGGACGTTCGATCGACGCTGGGGCGTGGCGGCAATGTCGCGCCGCCTATGCCGAGCTGACCGTTCCGAAGAATTGGGCGCCCGCATGAGCAACGCCACCGACGATCATGGCTTCAACCCGCGCCTGATCGCGGCGGTGGTGGCGATCGGCGTGATCGCCTTCATCGCGCTCTGGGCGCTCATCGCCCTGGCCCCGCAGATCAGCAGCGGCAACGACGGCGGCGGCCATGCACTGTCGAAGGCGGCGCCCGGCTATGCCGCGATCGTCGATCTCGCCGAACGCGCGGGCGCCGGGGTCGAACTGCGCCGCCGCGTCGAGACGGCGCGCTACGACGACGATGGGCCCTTGCTGGTGCTGACCCCGACGCACCGCACCCGCGCGCCCGAAATCGCCGAACTGATCGATGCCGACGGCCGCACGCCCGTACTGGTCGTCCTGCCCAAATGGCAGACGATAGCGGTTCCCGGACAGACGCCGAAGCCCGGCTGGGTCAGCGCGGGTCTCGCCGTCCGGCCACCCGCAAAAATGCTGCCCCCCGCCCATTTCGGAAAGCTCGAAATCAGGGCGGCACCGAGCAAGGCGCAGTCGGTGCCCGCCAACATCACCGGCCATGTCTTCACGGCGCTGCTACCCGATAATGTGCAGACCGTGGCGGGTGAAAATCTCGAAACCCTGATCGCGGGACCGGGCGGCGGGGCCGTGCTGGCGCAGGTCGGCGACCGCGACCTGTACATCCTTGCCGACCCCGACCTGATCAACAACCTCGCCTTCGCCTCGAGCGACAAGGCGCGCGCGGGCGTCACGCTGGTCGACGCGCTCGCCGAATATGCCGACGCCGACGGGCTGGCCTTCGACGTGACGCTCAACGGCTTCGGCGGCCAGCGCTCGCTGCTCCGCTTCGCGTTCGTCCCGCCCTTCATCGGCATCACCCTGTGCCTGATCGCGGCGGGGCTGCTCGCGCTGTGGCAGGCGTGGATGCGCTTCGGTCCGGCGCTGAAGCCGGGCCGCGCGATCCCGGTGTCGAAAGCGGCGCTGATCGCGAACAGCGCCGACCTGATCCGGCAGGCACGGCGCGAACTCGACGGTGCCGACGCCTATGTGAAGAGCCAGCGCACCGCGATCGCGCGGCGGCTGCACGCGCCCGCCGGGCTCGACGACGCGGCGACCGACCGCTGGATCGACAAGCATCTGCGCGCCGGCGGCGACCTCTTCTCCTCGCTCGCGCGGCGCCTGCCGCTCGCGCGCAACACGCATGAATTTCTCGGCGACGCACAGGCGTTGCACGACATCAGGAAGGATCTACTCCGTGACAGCTAATCCCGTCGAAAGCGTCCAGGCGCTCGGTGCCGCGATCGAGGGCGAGGTCGCCAAGGTCGTGTTCGGGCAGGGGCCGCTCACCCGCATGGTGACGATCGCGCTGCTCGCGGGCGGGCATGTCCTGCTCGAAGGCCCGCCGGGAACGGCGAAGACCTTGCTTGCGCAAGCGTTCGCGCGCGCGACGGGGCTCGCGTTCGGGCGCATCCAGTTCACCCCCGACCTGATGCCCGGCGACATCTTGGGGTCGAACCTGTTCAACTTCCAGACGTCGAGCTTCACCCTCACCAAAGGGCCGATCTTCACCGAGCTGCTGCTCGCCGACGAAATCAACCGCACCCCGCCGAAGACGCAGGCCGCGCTGCTCGAGGCGATGCAGGAACGGCGCGTGACGATCAACGGCGAGCCGCATGCGATGAGCCCGCGCTTCACCGTGCTCGCGACGCAGAACCCGATCGAGCAGCAGGGCGTCTATCCGCTGCCCGAAGCGCAGCTCGACCGTTTCCTGTTCAAGCTCGTCGTCGATTATCCCGACGCCGACGAGGAACGGCGTATCGTCGCCGACCATGGCGGGCGCTTCAAAAGCCCCGCGGTCGCCGATTTCGGGGTAGCCGAGGTCGCCAACGCCAGGACGATCGAGGCCGCCATCGATACGATCGCGACCGTGCGTCTCGCCGAAGAGATTGTCGATTATATCGTCCGGCTGGTGCGCGCGACGCGCGAGAGTGCCGACCTCGAATGCGGGGCGAGCCCGCGCGCCGCGACGCTGCTCGCGCGCGCGGCGTGCGCCGCAGCGGCGCTCGACGGACGCGATTATGTGATCCCCGACGACATCCAGCGCCTCGCCGCGGGCGTCCTGCGCCACCGCGTGATCCTGTCGGCCGCCGCCGAAATCGAAGGCCGCAACGTCGAACAGGTGGTCGCGGCGCTGCTCGAAAGCGAGGAAGTCCCGCGGTGATCCGGAGCCCCGTCTTCCCAGCCGACCCTGCCATGATTGCCCAAGGGCAACCCCTTCGCGGCGGGCCAATTTTGGCCGATTACGGCGTTGCTCGTCGGTCACGATGCGGCGGCATCGCTCCCTCCTCGCGCCTCGTACCCGGCCAAAATTGGCTCCGTCACGGCAGGGTCGGCTAGGAAGATGGGGCTCTATCCCACCCGGCGCGCGATCTATCTGCTACTCGCGGGCGCCCCGATGGCGCTCGCGCTCGGGCTTGTCCGGCCCGAGTTGTGGCTGGTTGCGCCCGGCTGGATCGGTGTGATCTTCGCCTGCCTGATCCTCGATTGCATAGCGGGCGCCAATCCGCGGCACCTGAGCCTCGACGCGCGCTTTCCGCATCAGGTCGGGGTCGGCGATCCGTTCGACCTGTCGCTCGCCGCGCGCGGCGCCGCGGTGCCGCCGCGCGCCGAACTCGCGCTCGCGCTCGACGAACGGCTGGCCGAGGGCGGGCGGCTGGCCGGCGACATGCGCAGGGTGGCCGAAGGCGACATTCTGACGCGCACGCTGTCGCTCACCGCCTCACGGCGTGGACAGGCGCGGGTCGAGGCGCTGTGGATTCGCTGGACGGGACCGCTCGGGCTCGTCTGGAAACAGCGGAAATTTGCCATCGACGGCGCAATCAACGTCGTGCCGAGCCTGCGCGCGGTAACCGACGAGGGCAGCCGGCTGTTCCAGCGCAACAGCTGGTTCGGCCTCCGCCAGCAACGCTTTCGCGGCGAAGGCACCGAATATGAGGCGCTCGCCGAATATCAGCCGGGGATGGATCGCCGCGCGATCGACTGGAACGCCTCGGCACGCCACGTCAAACTGCTCGCCAAGGAGTATCGCGTCGAGCGCGACAACCGCGTCGTGCTGGCGATCGACGGCGGACGGACGATGGCCGAGCCCGTCGGCGGCATGCCGCGCGTCGACCGCGCGGTCTCGGCGGCGCTGCTGCTCGCCTATGTCGGGCTCAAGCTGGGCGACCGGATCAGCTTCTTCTCCTTTGCCGCCAAGCCGCAGGCGCTGACCCCCGCCTATATGCACACGCAGGATTTTCCGGCGCTGCAACGCGCGGCCAGCCTGATCGACTATGCGCATGTCGAAAGCAATTTCACCCTCGCGCTGACCACCTTGTCGGCGCAGCTCAACCGCCGTTCGCTGATCATTCTCTTCACCGAATTCACCGACGCGACGAGCGCCGACCTGATGATCCGCGCCGCCGGACGGCTGGTCAGGAAGCACCGCCTGCTGTTCGTGGTGGTCAAGGATGAAGAGGTCGAGAGCGAGGAACGCCGCCGCCCCGAAAGCGCCGCCGACGTCACCCGCTCGAACGTCGCCGCGGCGATGCTGCGCGACCGCCAGCTCGTCATCGCACGGCTCCAGCGGCTCGGCGCCGATGTGATCGAGGTGCCCGCCGACGCGATGGGCGCGAGCGCGGTCGAGGCCTATCTCGGCATCAAACGGGCGGGCAGCCTGTGATTCCTCCGGCAGCCCCCGCCCGCGCGCTCGACGCGCCGAGTTTTTCGACGAGCCGCTTTCGCGCCGAGCGCGAGGCCGACTGGATCGCCTTCGACCTGCTGCTCGCCAAGCTCGAGAGGAAGGGCGCAGCCGCGCTGACCAGCGACGAACTGCTGCAACTGCCCCTGCTCTATCGCGCGACCCTGTCGTCGCTGTCGATCGCGCGCGCGACGAGCCTCGACAAGGCGCTGCTCGACCATCTCGAGGCGCTGTCGATCCGCGGCTATTTCCTCGTCTATGGGGTGCGCGAGAGCCGCTGGAACCGCCTCCGCCGTTTCTTCCTCTACGACTGGCCCGCCGCGGTGCGCTCGGTGTGGAAGGAAACGGTGATCATATCGCTGATCATCCTGCTCGGCGCGCTGACCAGCTATTCGCTCGTGTCGAGCAACCCCGAATGGTATTTCAATTTCGTCGACGAGGAGATGGCGGGCGGGCGCGACCCGCGTGCGACCGCCGAATTTCTCCGGTCGACGCTGGGGCACGGCAAGGCGGCGGCGGAAAAGGGCGAGAGCGGGCTGCACGTCTTCGCGACCTATTTGTTCACGCACAACAGCCAGGTATCGATCCTGTCCTTCGCGCTCGGCTTCGCCTTCGGCATCCCGACGATGATGCTCGAATATTATCAGGGGATCGGGCTCGGCGCGATGATGGCGGTCTTTTCCGCCAAGGGGCTCGGCCTTGATTTCGGCGGCTGGCTGTTCATCCACGGCACCACCGAGCTGTTCGCGGCCGCGCTGTCGGGCGCCGCGGGGCTGCGCATCGGCACCGCGGTCGTCTTTCCCGGCGCACGCGGGCGGTTGCAGGCCGCGTCGGATGCAGGGCGCACCGCGGGCAAGGTGATGGTGGGCGTGATCCTGATGCTGTTTGCTGCGGGGCTGCTCGAGGGATTCGGGCGCCAGCTGATCACCGACACGATGCTGCGCTATGCGATCGGATCGCTGATGCTCCTGTTCTGGCTCGACTATTATTACATCCCGCGGCGCGAGGATGTGACATGACCGCCGCCGCCGCCAACGCGAAATCGCGCGCCGCGCGCGCGAAAAAGGTCCGCCAGTTCGTCACCCCCGAGGGGGTCGACCTCGAACTCAGGATCGCGAGCGCGGGGCTGCGTTTCGGCGCGCTGCTGATCGACATGATCCTGATCCAGCTCGCACTGCTGCTCTTTTCGCTGTTGATGCTCTGGATCGGCCTTGCTTCCCGATCCGATACCACGGTCGTCGTCTGGATGCTGGGCGCCTTTCTGCTGCGCACCTTCTGGTTCATCGGGTTCGAGCTGGGGTCGCGCGCCGCGACGCCGGGCAAGCGATTGATGGGGATCCGCGTCGTCGCGCGCGACGGCGGCCGCCTGACCGCCGACGCGGTGGTCGCGCGCAACCTGATCCGCGAACTCGAGCTGTTCCTGCCGCTGATGATGCTGGGGGCCGGGGCGGCGCAGGACAGCGTGTCGGGATGGATCATGCTCGCCGGCGTGCTCTGGTCGCTGACGCTCAGCCTGTTCCTGTTGTTCAATCGCGACCGGATGCGGATGGGCGACCTGATCGCGGGGACGTGGGTGGTGATGGCGCAGCGCGTCAAGCTCGACGCCGACATCGCGACCGACGCAGCAGGGGACGCGATGGCGTTCAGCGAAGCCGAGCTCGCGGTTTATGGCATTTTCGAGCTGCAGGAGCTCGAACGCGTGCTGCGCGGCCGCGATCCGCGCGCGATGCGCGATGTCGCCGACGCGATCCGCGCCAAGATCGGGCGCGCGATCGCCGAAGAGGATGACGTCTTCCTGCTTTCCTATTACCGCCAGCTCAAGGCCCGGCTCGAACGCAAATTGCTGTTCGGGAAACGGCGAGAGGATAAATATGCCAGCGACTGAAACGAGCGTTACCGAAGCGCTCCATACGCGCCGCTCGGTGCGCGCCTTCACCGACAAGCCCGTCGATCCCGCGCTGCTGAAAGAGGTTTTCGCCGCGGCGCAGCGCGCGCCGTCGGGCGGCAATCTCCAGCCCTGGCAGGCGACCATAGTCACCGGCGAGCCCTGGCAGGCGGTGAAGGACGCGGTCGCGGCGCGCATCGCGATGGGGCGCGCGGGTTATGAGCCCGAATATGATATCTATCCCAAGGGCTTGACCGAGCCGTGGGACACGCGCCGCTTCGGCGTCGGCGAGGCGCTCTACGCTTCGCTCGGCATCCCGCGCGAGGACAAGCGCGGCCGTATCGCTCAGTTCATGGACAATTACCGGGGTTTCGGCGCACCGGTGATGCTTTTCCTTCATTGCTCGCGCATCATGGGGCCGCCGCAATGGTCGGACATGGGCATGTGGCTGCAATCGGTGATGCTGCTGCTCGTCGAACATGGGCTCGCGAGCTGTCCGCAGGAATGCTGGGCGATGTACGGAACGACGATCCGCCGCACGCTGGGGCTGGGCGACGGGCAGATCCTGTTCACCGGGCTCGCGATCGGCCATGCCGATGCCGGTGCGGCGGTAAACCAGTGGGCGGTGCCGCGCGCGCCACTCGACGAAGTGATTGATTGGCAGGGATTTTAATGATGATCAGCAAGCAGCCGGGTTTTCGCAATGGCGCCTTGGGCGCGGTGATGCTCGTCGTCGCGGGCTGTACGGCGATCCCGCAGCCCGAGGCGCCGCGCCCCGCGCCGCGCCCGGTTGCGCCAGCGCCGACCCCGGCACCGCTGCCGACGCCGACGTCAGGCTGGGAGGACCGCGCGGTCGACGCCGGCGCGTGGCGTTATGACGCCGGCAGCCGCACCGCGGCGTTCGTCCCGACGGGGAGCGCGAACCCGCTGCTCAGCCTGACGTGCAGCGGCGGCGGCATCCGGATGACCTCGGCGCTCGCAGGCGATGTCAGCCTGCGCACCAGCGCCGGCACCGACCGGCTCCGCTTCGACGGCGGCAGCGCGAACCTCGCGAACCGCGATCCGCGGCTCGACCGCATCGCGTTCAGCCGTGGGCGCTTCGCGCTCGAAACGCCGGGCGGCGGCGCGATGACGCTGCCGGTGCAGTCCGAAATCGGCCGCGTGATCGAGGATTGCAGATAGGCATCCGTCGCCCCGCGAAAGCGGCGGCGACGCAGGGTCAGCCGCCGAGTTGGACCGTGCCGCCCTTGATCCAGCCCCAGCGGCACGGCCCCTGATATTCGCGCGCATTGGGCACCGACTTGCCGACGCCGCACATGTCGGGATCGGTTCCGGGCGCGGCGAAGACGACGCCGAACCACGCGTCGTTCCCGGCCGCCTCGCACAGCGATACATTCGCGCCGCCAGCGAGCTTCGCCTTGACCGCGCGCGTTTCGTCCGGTGCCCAATAGACGTCGGTGCCGCCCGTCTTGACGCGGCTGATGCTCGAACAGGCGGGCAGGCTCGGCCCTTCGGTGCCGATCATCACCGCGCGCGTCGCCAGCGGTTCGCCCGCGACTTCGGGGGCGTTGTCCGCCGGCGGCGCGGGCTGGCTGCACGCGGCGAGCGAGACGGCGAGGACGGCGGCGAGCGCGGAAGCGAGACATTGTTTCATGCCTGCGAAACTAGCCGCCGCGGCGCGCGCGCGCAACGCTCGTCGCCACGGCCGCGAGAGCCGCATTTTCGCTTGGGTTTTTGCGCCTTCGACCCTATATAATCGATATGACGGACACCCCAGAGAATACGGCGCCGGTCGCGCCCGCCAACCAGCCCAACACCAACGCCTATGGCGCCGATTCGATCAAGGTTCTCAAGGGCCTCGACGCGGTGCGCAAGCGCCCGGGGATGTATATCGGCGACACCGACGACGGGTCGGGCCTGCACCACATGGTGTTCGAGGTTTCGGACAATGCGATCGACGAAGCGCTCGCGGGGCACTGCGACCTTGTCCTGATCACGCTGAACAGCGACGGATCGGTCAGCGTCGAGGACAATGGCCGCGGCATCCCGACGGGTATCCATGCCGAGGAAGGCATTTCGGCGGCCGAGGTCATCATGACCCAGCTCCACGCCGGCGGGAAGTTCGAGAATACGAGCGACGACAATGCGTACAAGGTGTCGGGCGGCCTGCATGGCGTCGGCGTCAGCGTCGTCAACGCGCTCAGCGAATGGCTCGAACTCACGATCTGGCGCGACGGCGAAGAGCATTGGATGCGCTTCGAACATGGCGATTCGGTCGCGCCGCTCAAGGTCAACGGCCCCGCGCCCGCGGGCAAGAAGGGCACGCGCGTCACCTTTTTCGCGTCGACCGACACGTTCAAGAATGTCACCGAGTTCGATTTCGAGAAGCTCGAGCATCGCTACCGCGAGCTCGCGTTCCTCAACTCGGGGGTGCGCATCAAGCTGGTCGACGCACGCCACGCCGAGCATGTGAGCCACGACCTGTTCTACGAAGGCGGGATCGCGGCGTTCGTCAAATATCTCGACCGCAACAAGAATGCGCTGTTGCCCGACCCGATCGCGATCAGCAGCGAGCGCGACGGCATCGGCATCGACGTCGCGCTCGAGTGGAACGACAGCTATTACGAAAATGTCCTCTGCTTCACGAACAACATCCCGCAGCGCGACGGCGGCACGCACCTTGCGGCGTTCCGCGCCGCGCTGACGCGCACGCTCAACGGCTATGGCGACAAGTCGGGCATCCTGAAGAAGGAAAAGGTTTCGCTGACCGGCGAGGATATGCGCGAAGGGCTGACTGCGATCGTGTCGGTCAAGCTGCCCGACCCCAAATTCTCGTCGCAGACCAAGGACAAGCTCGTCAGCAGCGAGGTGCGCCAGCCGCTCGAAAGCCTGATGGCCGACCGGATGACTGAATGGCTCGAGGAAAATCCCGCTTATGCCAAGGCGGTGATCCAGAAGGTCATCGATGCCGCCGCGGCACGCGAAGCCGCAAAGAAGGCGCGCGAGCTGACGCGGCGCAAGGGCGCGATGGACATCGCCTCGCTCCCCGGCAAGCTCGCCGACTGTCAGGAACGCGACCCCACCAAATGCGAACTCTTCCTCGTCGAGGGTGACTCGGCAGGCGGCAGCGCGAAGCAGGGCCGCGACCGGCACGTACAGGCGATCCTGCCGCTGAAGGGCAAGATCCTGAACGTCGAGCGCGCGCGCTTCGACCGCATCATCTCGTCGAAGGAAGTCGGCACGCTGATCCAGGCGCTGGGCACCGGAATCCGCGACGAGTTCAACCTCGAAAAGCTGCGCTATCACAAGATCGTGATCATGACCGACGCCGACGTCGACGGCGCGCATATCCGCACGCTCCTGCTCACCTTCTTCTATCGCCAGATGCCCGAGATCATCGAGGGCGGTCACCTCTACATCGCCCAGCCGCCGCTCTACAAGGTCGCGAAGGGGCGGAGCGAGGTCTATCTCAAGGACGACACCGCGCTCGAAAACTACCTCGTCGATGCCGGCATCGACGCGCTGCTGCTGGAAACGCCTGGCGGCGCGCGCTCGGGACAGGACCTGCGCGGGCTGATCGACCATGGCCGGCGCCTGCGCGCGCTGATGCGCTATGTGCCGCGCAGCCTCGATTACGGGCTCGTCGAGGCGCTCGCGCTCACCGGCGCGCTCGATCCCGAACTCGACACCGCGGGGCGCCACAGCGCCGCTGCGACGGCGGCAACCTGGCTCAACACCGCCGAACGCGCGCTGACCGGCGGCGCCGAAGCGGTGTGGACCGTCGAGGCGGTCGAAGGCGGCGGTTACACGCTCGAACGCCGCTGGCGCGGGGTCAGCGACCATCATGCGATCGACGCCGCTTTCCTTGGCAGTCAGGAAGCGCGCCGGATGCACAAGCTCGCCGCCGAACAGGCCGACAGCTACGCACGCCCGACGCGGCTGGTGAAGGCGACCGGCGCGGCCGCCGAAGTCGAAACCGAAATTGTCGATGGTGAAGAAAGCGACCTTCCCGCCGCGACGGGCGCGAAATCCAACCCGGTCACCCGCCCCTCCGAACTGCTCGAGGCGATCTTCGCGCACAGCCGCAAGGGGCTCGCGATCAGCCGCTACAAGGGGCTGGGCGAAATGAATGCCGAGCAGCTTTGGGAAACGACGCTCGATCCCGCCAACCGGTCGCTGCTGCGCGTCGAGGCCGAACAAGCCGATGTCGCGCACGAAATCTTCGAACGATTGATGGGCGACGAGGTCGAACCGCGGCGCGATTTCATTCAGACCAACGCGCTTTCGGTGGCGAATCTGGACGTATAAATTCAGTTATCGGTCCGTTAAAACCGAACAAATCGCACATCCGGACGCAAAATCACTTCAATCCAGCGCGCGGCGGCTTGCCTTGGCAGGCCGCCGCTGCTTTTGGCGCCTCCTCTGACAAGGGGATGATGTCATGCGGGTCTTTTCGGCCATGATGATACCGCTTCTGCTCACGGTCTCGGCCGCGGCGCAGGAAATCGAAGTCACCGACAATCCGATTGCCGACATTGTCGACGAAACCGAAATCGGTGGCGGCGTGGCGAGCTATTACGGCAACGAACTGGCCGGAAACCGCACCGCGAGCGGTGAACGTTTCGATCCCGGCCAGCTCACCGCAGCGCACCGGTCGCTTCCCTTCGGCAGCATGGTACGCGTTACCAACACCTCGAACGGCGACAGCGTGATCGTCCGCATCAACGACCGCGGCCCCTTTGCGCACGGCCGCGTGATCGACGTCAGTCACGCCGCAGCCCGCGAAATCGGCATGCACCGCAGCGGCACCGCGCGCGTGAAGCTGGCGCTGCTCAACGACGACTAGTCCGGGCTGCCTTTAGTCCGGGCTGCCTTCGGGCCGTTTGCCGCGAAGCCGGTGATCGAGCATCCGCAACAATTCTCCGGTCCGCCCCCCGCCCTGCGGAGGACCGGGGTAGCGGCACAATATTTCGATGACCTCGGGCGTCGCCTCGCGCGCCGCACGTTCGACGAAGTCTTGCCCGACAGCGGGATCATTGCCCGCGGCGAGTTCCACCGCGCGGGCGGCGTGGGCCGCCGCGCCGAGGATATGGCGGACCTGCGTCGAGCGGGCCAAAGGGTGCAGGAAGGCGGCGGCCGGGGCACACATCGCCGCCCTCGCCGCCTCGCTCGCCGCCCGGTCGTCCGTTTCCCGCGCCGCCCTGTGCGCGGCCCAAGCGGCATCCCGGAGCGCTTTGACGCGCGGACCTCCGCACGCAAAGATCCTCGCCGCAGCAATCGCTTCGCGCAGGCGCGGGTCGGATGCGCCGCCGCGTTCGAAAATGGCGACCACCTTTTCCGCACTACCGGCCGCATAAGCCGCAACTTCGCGAAGATCGGGCAGGTCGAGAACGATTTTGGCGGTCATGCGGACTAGTCGAAAACCGACCAGCCCGCTGCATAGGCGAAATGTTCGAGCGCAACGGCGCCCGCGAGCGACGTGCCTGCGTCGTTGAGCGCGGGCGACCAGACCGCGATCGAGCCCTGCCCGGGCGCGATGCACAATATGCCGCCGCCGACCCCGCTCTTGCCCGGCAGGCCGACGCGGAAGGCGAATTCGCCGCTGTTGTCGTAATGGCCGCACAGCATCATGATCGCGTTGATGCGCCGCGCGCGGTGCGGCTCGATCAATTGCTCGCCGGTGCGCGGATCGCGACCCTCCATCGCGAGGAACAGTCCGGCGCGCGCGAGCTGGCGGCACGACATCGCGATCGCGCACTGGCGGAAATAGACGCCGACCACGGTTTCGACCGGGTGCTTCAGGTTTCCGAAGGCATCCATGAAATGCGAGAGGCTGCGGTTGCGCGCGCCGGTTGCGGATTCGGACGCGGCGACGTCGAAGTCGATTTCGATACTGTCGTCGCCGGCCCGCGCGCGCATGAAATCGACGATTTCGGCGGCGACCGCATCGCCGCTGCGCCCGTCGATCAGCCGGTCGGTCGTCGCGATCGCCCCCGCGTTGATCAGCGGGTTGCGCGGGATGCCATGCTCGCTTTCGAGCTGGACGATCGAATTAAACGCCGAGCCCGACGGCTCGCGTCCGACGCTGTCCCATAGCGAACTGCCGATACGGCGCAGCGCGAGCGCCAGCGTGAAGACCTTTGACACCGACTGGATCGAGAAGGGTTCGTCGGCGTCGCCCGTGACATGGACGGTGCCATCGGGCAGTGCGAGCGCGAAGCCGAGCTTGTCCGGATCGACCTTGGCCAGCGCCGGGATATAGTCGGCGACGCGCCCTTTTCCGAGCTGTGCCGCGGCGAGCATCATCGCCTCGTCGATATGATTGCGCAGATCGTCGGTCATCGCGCCCGCCTAGCATAATCGCCGGCCAAAGCATGTATTTTCATTTTTCAGAAAATATTCTATAAAACGGAAATCAATTCCGCGAATCGGGAGAATGAGACATGGTCGATCATCCGCGAGGCAAGGGGCTTTCGAGCGCCGTGAGCTATCAGGACAGCAAGGCGGCGTTCCGCTGGCTGGAGGAGGCGTTCGGGTTCGAGCCCGCATTCGTGCTGCTCGATGCCGACGGCAATCTCGCGCATTCGGAAATGGCGTTCGGCAATTCGGTGGTGATGGTCGGCAAAGAATGGTCGGACGATCACAGGAGCCCGAAGTCGGTCGGCGGCAAGAACACGCAGTCGGTGCATGTCCAACTCGCCGTCGGCGAGGACATCGACGCGCATTGCGCAAAGGCACGCGCGGCGGGGGCCGACATCATCGCCGAACCCGAAACCCAGTTTTACGGCGACCGCAGCTACCGCGCGAAGGACCCCGAGGGCCATATCTGGACCTTCGGCGTCACGGTCGAGGAAAAGACCGCCGCGCAGTGGGACGCCGAGGGCGGTTTCACGACCAAGACGCGGCTCGACGATTGAGCGCGGCGCTCGACCGGATGCTGGGCGCGCTCGCCGATCCGAAACGGCGGCGCGCGATCGAGCTGCTGGGCGAGCGCCCGCGCAGCGCGGGCGAACTCGCGGGTGAACTCGGTCTCGCGCCGCCCGCGATGAGCCGCCATTTGCGCGCGCTGAAGGAAGGCGGGCTCGTCGAGGATGGCCACCCGGCCTTCGACGCGCGGGTGCGCATCTATTCGCTGAAGGACGGCGCGACCGCCGAGCTCAAGCAATGGCTGGCCGAGACCGAGGCGCTATGGTCGCACCAGCTCGCGTCTTTCAAGCGCCATGTCGAGGGCGGCGCATGACCGCTGCGGTGATCGTCGCCTTGCGTATCGGCGTGGCACCCGACGTCGCCTTTACCGCCTTCACGCGCGATATCGGGATGTGGTGGAAGAGCCATTCGTTGTTCCAGCTGTCGCGAAAGGGCGACGGCACGTTGCGATTTGATCCGGAGGGACCGGGCGGACGGCTCGTTACCCGCTTCGACGACGGCAAGGAGTGGGAGATCGGCGCGGTGCATCATTGGCTGCCCGGCGAGCGGCTGGCGTTCGGATGGAGACTCCCGAGTTTCAAGGCCGATCAGGCGACCGAGGTCGATGTGCGCTTCGAGGCCGTCGGCGCCGAAACCCGCGTGACGGTCGAGCATCGCGGCTGGGACAGCATCCCGCAGAAACATGTCGCGCGGCACGGGTTCGAGCTGATGCTGTTCCAGCGGCGGCTGGGCGAATATTGGCGGGGGTTGCTGAAAGGGATGGAAGCGGGGCTTTAGTCCCCCTCCCGCTTGCGGAAGGGGAGAAAAGCTTGCTCCCGCGCCTTGGCGCATCCACATCGTGCCAATGCCCCTCCCCGCCCCCTTTGCCGACTGGTTCGCAACGCGCGGGTGGCGGCTACGGCGGCATCAGGCCGATATGCTCGCGGCAGGGGAGCGCGGCGAGAGCGCCTTGCTCGTTGCGGCGACGGGCGCGGGCAAGACCTTGTCGGGGTTCCTGCCGACCCTCGTCGACCTCGCGCGGCATCCCACCGACCGGCTGCATACGCTCTATGTGTCGCCGCTGAAGGCGCTCGCGGCCGACGTCGAACGCAACCTCACCGCGCCGATCGCCGAGATGGAACTCGACATCAGCGTCGAGAGCCGCAGCGGCGACACATCGTCGGACAAGAAGGCACGCCAGCGCAGTCGCCCGCCGAACATCTTGCTGACCACCCCCGAATCGCTCTCGCTGCTGCTGTCCTGGCCCGACAGTTTCACGATGTTCGCCGACCTCAAGACGGTCGTGATCGACGAGATCCACGCCTTCGCCCCCGGCAAGCGCGGCGACCTGCTCAGCCTCGCGATGGCGCGGCTGCAGGCGATCGCCCCCGGCCTCCGCCGCGTCGGCCTGTCGGCGACGATCGCCGACACGAGCGCCTATCGCAGCTGGCTCGCGCCGAACGGCGACGCCGATATGGTGACGCTCGTCGAGGGCGAGGCGGGCGCCGATCCCGACGTCGCGATCCTGCTGCCCGAAGGTGCGGTGCCCTGGGCCGGACATTCGGGGCGCTATGCGGTGCATCAGGTGATGGGGGAGATCGCGAAGAACCGCACGACGATCATCTTCTGCAACACGCGCGGGCTCGCCGAGCTGATCTTCCAGGAATTGTGGAAGGTCAACGACCTGTCGCTCCCCATCGCGATCCATCACGGCAGCCTCGACCGCGAGGCGCGGCTGCGCGCCGAGGCGGCGATGGCCGAGGGGCGGCTGCGCGCGCTCGTCGCGACGTCGAGCCTCGACCTCGGGCTCGACTGGGGCGATGTCGACTGCGTGATCCAGATGGGCGCGCCCAAGGGCTCGTCGCGGCTGCTCCAGCGCATCGGCCGCGCCAACCACCGGCTCGACGAGCCGAGCAAGGCGCTGATCGTGCCGGGCAACCGCTTCGAATATCTCGAGGCGCAGGCGGCGCTCGATGCCGTCGACGCGGGCGAGCGCGACGCCGACCGCTTTCGCCCCGGCGCGCTCGACGTGCTCGCGCAGCATGTGATGGCGCTCGCCTGCGCGGCGCCGTTCCGCGAGGACGAACTGCTTGCCGAAATCCGCAGCGCAACCCCCTATCGGTGGATCGACGCCGACACCTTCGCGCGGCTGCTCGGCTTCGTCCGCGACGGCGGTTATGCGCTCAAGAGCTACGACCGTTTCCGCCGCCTCGCACCCGACGGACAGGGCGGCTGGCGCATCGCGCACCCGCGGCTCGCGGCGCAACACCGCCTCAACGCCGGGATCATCGTCGAGGCGCCGATGGCCGATGTGCGGTTCAAGAACGGCCGGCGGCTGGGCAAGGTCGAGGAATATTTCGCGAGCACGCTGTCGCCCGGCGACACCTTCGCCTTCGCCGGCCTCAGCCTCGAAGTCGAGGCGATCCGCGACACCGACCTGATCGTGCGCGCGACGACGCGTCCCGCGCGCATCCCGAGCTATATGGGCGCGCGCCTCGCGATCTCGACGCGGCTCGCCGACCGGGTGCGCAGCTTCCTCGCCGATCCGGCGAGCTGGCAGCGCTTTCCCGAGGATGTGCGCTTCTGGCTGGAGATGCAGGCACTGCGATCGGCGCTGCCGCGCCCCGGCGAACTGCTCGTCGAGACCTTCCCGCACGAGGGCAATCATTATCTCGTCTGCTATCCGTTCGAGGGGTGGAACGCGCACCAGTCGCTGGGCATGCTGATCACCAAGCGGATGGAGCGCGCGGGGCTGCAACCCCTGGGCTTCGTCGCGTCGGACTATGCGATCGCGATCTGGTCGCTGCGGCCCGTCGCGCATCCGCAAAATCTGTTCGATGCCGAGATCCTGTCCGAGGAGTTCGTCGAATGGGTCGAACGGTCGCATCTGTTGAAGCGCGCCTTTCGCGAGGTCGCGGTGATCGGCGGGCTGATCGAGCGCCAGCATCCGGGCAAGCGCAAGACGGGCAAGCAGGTCACCTTTTCGACCGACCTCATCTTCGACGTGCTGCAAAAATATGAACCCGACCATCTGCTGCTCGAAGCCGCGTGGGCCGACGCGCGCGAACGGCTGACCGATGTCGCGCGGCTCGGCGACCTGCTCGACCGCGCGGCGGGGACGATGCTGCACCAGCGGCTCGATCGCATCAGCCCGCTCGCGATCCCGGTGCTCGTGCTGATCGGGCGCGAGAATGTCGCCGCCGCCGATATCGACGATGCGCTGCTCGGCGAACTGGCCGATACGCTGGCCGAACAGGCGATGCGCGCGGGATAAGGCGGTAAAGCGCGGAATTGCGGGCCGCAGCGCAACCGGCGTTTCACTTGCCGCGAAGGCCGATGAGGCGTAGATTGCATCAAAATATACAGAGGATGCCAGCGATGACCCAAGCTATCCAGCGGTCCGTCCTGTTTGCGTTGCTGCTCGCTGCGCCCGCGCTCATCGGCGCGACGCCGGCCCCCGCCGATCCGGCGCCCGTCCGCGCCGCCCCCGCCGCAACGGGCGACGCCGCCGCCGCGCCGGTGGTCGTCGTCCCCTTCATCGAGCCCTTTGACCTCGACGCATCGCGGCGCATGGCGGTGAAGGTGATGGTCGGCGGCAAGGGCCCCTTTTCCTTCCTCGTCGACACCGGCGCCGAGCGCACGGTCATCGCGCGCGAGCTCGCCGAACGGCTTGGGCTGACCGAGGGCGCGAAGCTGCGGCTCGCGACGATCGGCGGGTCGGCAACGGTCCCGAGCTACCGCATCGCGGCGCTCCAGATGTCCAAACTGCACCTCGCCTCGGTCGAGGCGCCCGCCTTTTTCGGGCGGCATATCGGCGCCGCGGGGCTGATCGGGGTCGACATGCTCGAGCACCGCCGCGTGCTCATCGATTTCCGCAAGGAAAGCATGCAGATCCTCGAAACGCGCCGCCGCGCGCAGCCGATCATTCGCGACGATGACGCGATCGTCGTCACCGCGCGCAATTCGGTGGGGCGCCTGATCCTGTCCGACGCGCGGCTGGACGGCAAACGCATCGACGTCATCGTCGACACCGGCGCGCAGACGAGCGTCGGCAATATGGCGCTGAAGCGGCTGGTCGCGAGCAAGCGCGCCAACCGCTTTCCCTTTATCGCGACGATCCTCGACGCGGTAACGGGGGAATCGGTGCCCGCGGTGCACACCGCGATCAAGCGCATCGCGATCAACGGCATGGACGTCAACGACCTGCCCGTCGCCTTTACCGACGCCCAGGCCTTTCACGCGCTCGGCCTGCACGACCGCCCCGCGCTGCTGCTCGGCATGGACAGCCTGTCGCTGTTCGACCGCGTCGAGATCGACTTCCCGAACAAGCGCGTCGTGTTCGACCTGCCCGACGGCGCGCACCGCGAGTCCGGTCAACGCTTCGCCGCAAACACGGCGACGCGGGGCAGTTAGGGCGCTTGCGGCCGGGTGGCGGCGCCGGCATAGCAGCGCCATGTCTGCCGCGCCGACCTTTGCCTTTGCGGGCCAGCCGTTCCGGATGCTGGCCGACCGCGCCCTGTTCTGGCCGCGCCACGGCGCGCTGATCGTCGCCGACCTGCACCTCGAAAAGGCGAGCTGGTACGCCGCGCTCGGCCAGCCGCTGCCGCCCTATGACAGCCACGACACGCTCGACCGGCTCGCGGCGCTGGCCGCCGAAACCCGCGCGCGCGCGATCTGGTGCCTTGGCGACAGTTTCCACGATCGCGACGCCGCCGGGCGCATCGTGCCCGCGGTCGCCGGGCGATTGTCGGCGCAGGCGGCGTCGGCCAAGCTCCTGTGGATCGCGGGCAATCACGACGGGCTCACCGGCGGCGCATGGGGCGGCGACGTCGCCGACGAGCTGGTGGTCGACGGCATCGTCTTTCGCCACCAGAGCCAGAGCAGCGAGACGCGGCCCGAGATTTCGGGGCATTTCCATCCCAAGCTTCGGCTCAACGTTCGCGGCCGTCTCATTTCGCGGCCCTGTTTCGCGGGCGACGAGCAGCGATTGATCCTGCCCGCCTTCGGCAGCCTGACGGGTGGCCTCGCCGCCGAAGACCCGGCGATCGCCGCAAATTTTGCCGGACCTTATGCGGCGATGCTCGTCGCCCGCGGCCGCCAGCTTCGCTTCCCGTGCCGCGGTCGCGACGTCGATGACGCTACGGCAAGCCCCATCGGCGCCGCATATTAGCGTCTAAGCCCCGCCGAACAGGCGCTTTTCCGTCTGTGGCCAAAAAGCATCACCCGATCAAAAACGACGCAAAAGCGTGCCTCCCGCTGGATCGGCCGCGCAATTGAGTTATGCTCCCCCCGCAACAAAAATAATGAAATGTTGAGAGGAGTGCCCGATATGAAATCATCTTCCCTTCGTGCTGCCCGTTTTCTGCGTACCAGCGCCCTTGGCGTCTCGATCGCCCTCGCGGCGGTGGCCGCTCCGGCCTTTGCACAGGATGCCCCCGCCGACACCGCGACCGACGACAGCGACGACACCCCGATCATCGTCACCGCGCAGGGCCGCGCCCAGCTGCTTTCCGACGTACCGGTCGCGATCTCGGCGGTCAGCGCCGAAACGCTGCAGAACAGCGGCGCGAACGACATTCGCCAGCTGAACCAGCTTGCGCCGTCGCTGCTCGTCTCGTCGACCGGCTCGGAAGCCAATGGCTCGGCGCGTATCCGCGGCATCGGCACCGTCGGCGACAACCCCGGCCTCGAAAGCTCGGTCCCTGTGTTCATCGACGGCGTCTATCGCTCGCGTTCGGGCATCGGCCTCAACGAACTCGGCGAACTCGACCGCATCGAGGTGCAGCGCGGCCCGCAGGGCACACTCGGCGGCCGTAACTCCTCGGCGGGTCTGATCAGCATCTATTCGAAAAAGCCCGATTTCCAGTTCGGCGCCACGGGTGAGGTCACCTATGGCAATTATGATTACTGGCGCCTCGGCGGCAGCGTCACCGGCCCGATCACCGACACGATTGCGGCGCGCCTCGACGGTGTGTGGGTCAAGCGCGACGGTTTCTACAACGACACGGCGAACAACCGCGACGTCAACAACCGCGACCGCTATTTCCTGCGCGGGCAATTGCTGTTCGAACCGACCGATGCGCTGTCGGTCCGCCTGATCGCCGATTATACCTATCGCGACGAGGAATGCTGCGCGGCGACCTATATCGACAAGAGCGTCAACCCCTATATCGGCGACCTCAACAACCCGAGCACCGTCGGCGCGGGCGCGACCCCGACGACGAACAATATCATCAACGTGCTGCGCGATCTCGGCCAGCCGCTCGCCGCGTTCAACCAGGGCTACAGCCGCGACATTTCGGTCACGCCGGGGCGCAGCTACGCCGGCAAGACGAAGGATTACGGCTTCTCGGGCCAGATCGATTATGATTTCGGCGGCGCGACGCTGACCTCGATCACCGCGTACCGCGAGTACCGGTCGAGCCAGGCGGGCGACGTCGATTACGGCACGGTCGACATCCTCTATCGCGCCCCCGACGACGACGCCTATCGCCAGTTCCACACCTTCACGCAGGAACTGCGGCTGCAGGGCGAAGCGTTCGACGGCAAGCTCGACTGGCTGGTCGGCGGATTCTACGCCAACGAAAAGCTGCGCGTTCGCGACAATCTGCGCTTCGGCACGCAATATGGGCGGTTCGCGGCGTGCCGCCTGATCACGGGCACTGCGCTCGCGGGCCTCTATTCACCGACCAACCCGTCGTGCATCATCCCGGGCGTCGGCCCGGCGACGCTGCTGGGCGCCTTCGGTCCGGCCGGCCCGGACATCGTCGCGAGCCTCGCGGCGCTCGACGAGATCAGCGACAAAGGCAGCATCAACGACGTCTATCGCCAGAACGGCGAGAATTGGGCGCTGTTCACGCACAATATCTTCCACATCACCGACAAGCTCGATTTCACCTTCGGCGTCCGTTACACCAACGACAAGAAGAAGTTCTCGGCGACCTTCACCAACGACAACACCGCCTGTCAGGTGATTCAGGGCCGGTTGCTCGACGATCTGCAGAGCCCGAACGCGACCATTCGCGCCGTCGCGGGCGGCCTCATCGGCCTCGGCTGCCAGGGCAATTCGACCGCCGAACTCAACAATGTGTCGATCAACGACAAAAGGAGCGAGGACGAATGGACCGGCACCGCGATCCTGTCGTACAAGCCCGTCGACGACCTGATGGTCTATGCGAGCTATTCGCGCGGCTACAAGGCGGGGGGCTTCAACCTCGACCGGTCGGCGCTGAAATCGCCGATCCTGCCGTTCGCGGCGACCCCCGGCGGGGCGCAGGGGCTGGTCGGCAACCTGCAGTTCGATCCCGAAAAGGTCGACAGCTATGAACTGGGCGCCAAATATGCGACCGGTCCGTTCGGCCTTGGCCTGACCTTCTTCCGGTCGGACTTCTCGAGCTTCCAGCTCAACACGTTCAACGGCACCGTCTTCCTCGTCCAGAACGTCAACGGCTGCGACAGCGACCTGAACGGCGGCGACCGTGACCAGAGCAAGTTCACCGGCGCCCCGAACTTCAATGCCGCGGCGGCGACCACCGGCGCCTGCCCCAGCGACGACGTCAGCCATGGTGTCCGGTCGGAAGGCTTCGAACTCGAAGCCTCGCTCGTTCCGGCGCGCAGCTTCCGCATGACCGCCGGGCTGACCTATGCGAAGACGAAATATCGCGGTCAGCTGGTCGGCAATGACTCGGGCGCCCCGCTCGACCAGGCGCTCCGCCTGCTGCCCGGCAACAACCTGTCGAACGCGCCCGAACTGGTCGCGACCGGCAGCGTCGCGTGGACGCCGGACATCGGCAGCAGCGGCCTGACCGGTCTCGTCTATGTCGATGGCCGCATGACCGGCGATTACAACACCGGGTCGGACCTGTTCCCGCAGAAGGAACAGAATGGCTACGCGATCTTCAACGCGCGTATCGGCATTCGCGGCGCCGACGAAAAATGGGGTGTCGAATTCTGGGGCCAGAATATCTTCAACAAGCAATATGCCCAGGTCGCGTTCAACTCGCCCTTCCAGGAAGGCGGGACCTCGACCACCACCGCCTTTGCCGATCCGCAATATCCGGGCGGCCGCCAGATCTTCTCGCAGTTCCTCGCCGAACCGCGGACCTATGGCGTGACGCTGCGCGGCAAGTTCTGATCGCAGCGATCCGAAATACAGGGGGGCGGGGCCGCTGGCCTCGCCCCTCTTTTTTTGACCGCCCGGATGCCGCAACCGGTCAACCCGTCATATCTGACAGCTGTGACATAAATGCCGCGCATGGCCGGCCAATGACGTTACGGAACGGGCTTGTGCTGGCTTGCCGCGGCCCGGTCGTGATAGGCTCCTCGGCAAATAGAATATCGTGACGCTCTCCCGCGCAAAAAAATACCTGTGGAGGAGGGCCAAACCCATGAAAAACCGTTCCCGCCGTACCGGCCTGCTGCGTAGCTGCACCGCCGGCCTGCCGCTTGTCCTCGCGCTGTGGGCGGCGCCCGCCGCCGCGCAGGAGGCCGGCGCCGAAACGAACGACGAAACGATCATCGTCACCGCGACGCGGCGCAGCGAGGCGCTGTCCGACGTCCCGATCGCGGTTTCGGCGGTCACCGGCGAGACGCTGGAAAAGACCGGGGCGACCGACGTGCGCGCGCTGGGGCAGGTCGCACCGTCGCTGCTCGTGTCGGGTGCAACCAGCGAAGTCAATTTCTCGGCGCGTATCCGCGGTATCGGCACGGTCGGCGAGAATCCCGGCCTCGAATCGTCGGTCGGGCTGTTCATCGACGGCGTCTATCGCAGCCGCACCGGGGTCGGCCTGTCCGAACTCGGCGACATCGAACGCGTCGAAGTGCTGCGCGGGCCGCAGGGCACGCTGTTCGGGCGCAACTCGACCGCGGGCCTGATCAACATCGTCACCAAGAGCCCCGAGCTCGGCAGCTTTGGCGCCAAGGGGTCGATATCCTATGGCAATTACGATTACTGGCGCGTCGACGGCATGATCAACGCGCCGCTGGGCGACAAGGTGGCGGCGCGGCTCGACGGCGTCTGGCAGCAGCGCGACGGCTTTATCGACAATGCGACGCCCGGCGAACCCGATATCAACGACCGCGACCGCTGGTTGGTCCGCGGGCAGTTGCTGTTCGAACCGGGCGAAACGTTGAAATTCCGCCTGATCGCCGACTACAGCAAGCGCAACGAAAATTGCTGCGGCGGCGTCCTGCTGAACCCCGTGCGCAACCTGACGCGCGGGCCCGACGGTTTTCCCGTCGCATCGGCGAACAGTTTGCTGCCGATCCTGCAGGCCTTGGGCGCGAATCATCAGGTCCCGCCGACGGGAACGCCCTTTGTCCGGCGGCAATCGACGACGCCCGGGGTCACCTATCGTTCGGACACCAAGGACTGGGGCGTGTCGGGCGAGCTGAACTGGGAGCTCGGCGCCGCGACATTGACCTCGATCACCGCCTATCGCGATTACAAGAACGCGCAGGGCCAGGACGCCGATTTCAGCGCGCTCGACATCCTGCGCCGCACCGACCTCGATCGCCGGTTCCGGTTGTTCACGCAGGAAGTCCGGTTGCAGGGCGAGGCGTTCGACGGGCGGCTCGACTGGCTGGTCGGCGGCTATTACGCAAACGAGAAGCTCGATGTCGACGACGACATTGTTTACGGCAATAATTACGAACAATTCGCCAACTGCCTGCTCTTCGCGAGCGCGCTGCCCTCGGCGGTGCTGCCCTCCAACCCCTCGTGCGTGAACGTGCCGGTGGTGCAGGGGACGATCGCGGTGCTGCCGCCCGGCGCGACGCGAACGCTGTTGCAGGCGCTGATCGCCAATCCCGCGCGCCCGGGCTTCGGTTCGCTCGCCGTGGCGCTCGGCCAGCCGACGCTCGCGATCAACGGCACCGGCAACCAGGGATCGACCTTTGCGCAGCGGAGCCGCAATTTCGCGGTCTTTACGCACAACAGCTTCGACATCGTTCCCGACGTGCTGACCTTCACGATCGGCGCGCGCTATACAAGCGAACGCAAGACCCTCGATGCCGACGCGAATTTCAACAACGCGATCTGCCCGCTGATCGTCAATTCGCCCTTCCAGTCGCTCGCGACCTTGCCGTGCGTGATCAACAGCACCGCACCCGACCTGCCGCGCGGCAGCGCGGGGACGAAGTTCAAGGACAATGAATGGACCGGAACCGCGGTGCTGAGCTGGAAACCCGCGCCCGAATGGCTGGTCTATGGATCGGCGTCGAAGGGGTACAAGGCCGGCGGCTTCAACCTCGACTTCTCGGCGCTCGACCGGACGTGCAGCGCGACCTTCGATCCGCTCTGCGCCGGGCGGCTGGCGCTCGCCGCCAACACCCCCGGCAACGGCCGGCCCGAGGCGAGCGACCTGCAATTCGCGAGCGAAAAGGTCGACGCGTATGAACTCGGGATCAAATGGGACGGCCCCGGGATCGACGTCAACGTCGCGGCTTTCTATCAGGAATATAGCAATTACCAGCTCAACACCTTCAACGGCGTCAATTTCGAGGTCACCAACATCCAGGCGTGCAAGGACGATCTGAACGGCGCCGATGCAGACGGGTCGGCGGCGACCGGTGCCTGCCCCTCCGACCGGCTGAAGCCCGGCGTGCGGTCGAAGGGGATCGAGATCGAGGCGTTCATGCGTCCCGCGCGCTATGTGTCGGTGAATATGGGGCTGACGTGGGTCGACACCCTTTATCGCCGCAATCTGGTAGGCACGGGCGGAAGGCCGCTGTCGCCGGTGCTGTTCCAGCTTCCCGGCCGCGGGGTATCGAACGCGCCGCGCTATGTCGCGACCGCGGGGATCAGCTGGACGCCGCCGATCGGGAGTTCGGGGATGAGCGCGCTCGTCTATCTCGACACGCGCCTGCAAAGCGACACCAACACCGGGTCCGACCTCGACGTCGAAAAGATCCAGGACGGCTTCGCGATCTTCAACGGCCGCATCGGCCTTTACGGGCCCGAGCGGCGCTGGGGCATCGAGCTGTGGGGCCAGAATCTGCTCAACAAGCGATATTACCAGATCGGCGCCGACATGCCGCTGCAGGGCGGGGGCACTTTCCGCGCCGTCGCGGCGCCCGCCTCCTCGGGGCTGGCGGGCACCGCGAACCAGCTGTTCGTCGGCTTCCCCGGCGAACCGCGCACCTATGGCGTGACGCTACGCGGGCAGTTCTGACGGTCTCTCCCCCTCCCCGAATCCGGGGAGGGCGTAGGAAGGGCCTGCCGCGGCCGGGCACTGTCGCGTCAGGCCCTTTCCTCTTTGGGGTGGGGAGCGGACGGTCCTGACCCCTTCCTCTTCAGAGGAGGGGCTTACAACGTCCGCAACCGGTCGGAAGCCGCCTGAACCTACCGCGCGCGCGCCGCCTGGTGCGCGATGTCGGTCATCAGCTTCCGGAACAGGACAGCGCCGGCGGTGCCCGACGATTTGAGCGCGCGTTCGCAGTCGAGCAACCGGCTCATCAGCCGCGCGATGCGCACCGAATCCCAGATGTGGAGCTGCGCGGTCACCGCGTCGCGTTCCTTCCAGAAGATGCCGCTGGTGCGCGCCGACACCACCGTCGCGGGATGCGCGCCGCCGTCGACCTCGGCGCGCAACCGCGCAAGCGCCAGCGCGCGGATCGCCAGAGCGCGGATGATGCGGATTTCGGCAACGCCGATCGCCGCCGCTTTTGCCAGCATCGCAGGAAGCTCGCGCACCTTGCCGCCCAATGCGACATTGATGCACTCGCTGACATCCTCTTCATGCGTCGCGGCGCCGAGGGCCGCGATGTCGGCGGCGGTCACCTGCCGCTGGCGGTCGGGACCCGCGTCGAGATAAAGCGCCATTTTCTCGATCTCGCGCCGCATCAGCGCCTGATCGCCCGACACAAGGTCGACGAACAATTGCGCATCGGCGTTGGCGATCCGCAGCCCCTGTTCTTCGGCCACCGCCATCGCGATGCCGACGAGCTGACGCCGGTCGGGCTGGTAGCAGATCGCGGCAACGGCATGGTCCGCGCCTTCGACGAGCTTGACGAGCTTCGATTTGGCGGTGACCGACGCGCCGGTCGCGATCACCGGATTGATCGCCGTGTCGGCGGCGAGCAGCGCCTCGACCGCGGCAAGGCTGTCGTCGCCGCTGCCCGACAATTCGAGCCGGATCACGCGCGCGGAGGAAAAAAGCGACATCGAGGCCGCCTCGGCCGCGAGCAGCGACGGATCCTGCGCAAGCTGCGATCCCGTGAGGTCGAGCCGCTCGGCATCCTTGCCGGCGAGCCCGGTCAAATGACTCGCGACGGCTTCCATCGTCGCTTCGTCGGGGCCGGTGAGGAGCGTGAAACGAACCGCGGGGTCGAGGCGCGAGAGGCGTTCGAGGTCGTTCGGTTTGACGGTCTTCATTGCCCTGCGGGGGTCGGGGCGGACGCGGCCGCCGGCTGCCCGCCGCCGCGGTTCGCATAGACGGCGAGCCGCGCGACGATCTGGTCGGCGACCCCCGAGGCGAGCCGCTCGAGCGCGGTCGATTCGGCGGCGATCGTCGCATATTCGCTGCCGACGACGTCGATCCCCGCGTCCTGCGCCGCGGTCGCATCGAGCAGAACCTCGCCCGATGCCGTGTCGACGAGCTGATAGCGCGCGCGCAAGGTGCGGCGTTCGCGCGTCACCGCATCGTCGGCGCGGACGCCGAAGCCGGTGATCGAATCCTCGAGTCGGACGTCGAGGCGGAGGCGCTTGCCCGCGCCCTCGCCGCCCTGCGTCGCCTGCAGCCGGTCGCGCAGCGCGTTGCGGACGAGCCAGCCCGAATGCCCCTCGATCGCCGCGACGTCGACGTCGGCCAGCACCTGCGCCACCGCCCCCTTGCTGCCGTTCGCGTACAGGGGACGCAGGCCGCAGCCGCCGAGCATCAGCGAAGCAGCGACAAGCGAGGAGGTGAGAAGGCTGCGCATCTTAGACAATATTGACCCTTATCCCGTTCGTGTCGAGCCCTTCGACTGCCTTGCAGGCGCTCAGGATAAACCAAGGTCGAGACACCCCGAAGGCACACACAAACGATGGGCATCTCGACTTCGCTCGATGCGAACGGAAATGGGGATGCCATTCTTTACGGAACGATATTCACCAAACGGTCGGGGACCACAATCACCTTCTTCGGCGCGGCGCCGGCGAGCAGTTCGACGATGCGCGGGCGCGCGAGCGCGGCGGCTTCCACGGCTTGCCTGTCGAGGCCTTTGGCGAGCGTCATCGTATCGCGCAGCTTACCCGCCATCTGGATCGCGATTGTCACCTCGTCATCGACGAGCAGTGCCGGATCGGCGGCGGGCCAAGCGGCATCGGCGATCATCGCCGTCGTGCGCTGGCCGTCGGGGAGCGCCGCCCACGCCTCTTCGGCGAGGTGCGGCATCATCGGCGCGACGAGCAGGATGAGGGTGCGGCAGGCCTCGGCGCGGGTCGCCGAGGGTTTCGCTTTCTCGATCTCGTTCGCGAGCGCGTGGATCTTGGCGACCGCCTTGTTGAAGCCCAAGGCTTCGATATCGGCGGCGACGCCGGCGATCGCCTGGTGGAGTTTGCGCGCGAGCGGCTTGTCCCCGGCGCCGTCGCCGACATTTTCGGTGTCGCCGAACAGGCGCCACAGGCGCTGGACGAAGCGCCACGCGCCCTCGATGCCGGCCTCGCTCCACGGCAGGTCGCGCTCGGGCGGGCTGTCGGAGAGCATGAACCAGCGCGCGGCGTCGGCGCCATACTGGTCGAGGATGGCATCGGGATCGACGACATTCTTCTTCGACTTCGACATCTTGATCACGCGGCCGATCTGCAACGGAGCTTGTGGATAATTGCCTTCAACAAAAGGCTTGCCATCGTGCCACTCGATTTCGGCGGGACTGAAGAACACCTCTCTGTCGCCGACATCCTCGTGCATGAGCATGGAATATGTTTCATGCGTCACCATGCCCTGCGTAAACAGGCTCGCGAAGGGTTCGGCGATGTCGATCATTCCCATCTTCTGCAAGGCGCGCGTCCAGAAGCGCGCGTAGAGCAGGTGGAGGATCGCATGCTCGATCCCGCCGATATACTGGTCGACGGGCAGCCAGCGGCGGATTACCTCGGGATCGAACGGCTTGTCCGCCGGCGAGCTCGCGAAGCGCAGGAAATACCAGCTCGAATCGACGAAGGTGTCGAGCGTGTCGGTCTCGCGCACCGCTTCGCCGCCGCAGTTCGGGCAGGCGACATGCTTCCACGTCGGATGGCGGTCGAGCGGGTTGCCGGGGACCGAGAAATCGACATCCTCGGGCAGGATGACGGGAAGCTGGCCCTTGGGCACCGGCACCGTGCCGCACGCATCGCAATGGATGAAGGGGATCGGGGTGCCCCAGTAACGCTGGCGCGAAACGCCCCAGTCGCGCAGGCGCCACACGGTCGTGCCCTTGCCCCAGCCTTCATGCCCGGCGCGCGTGATCACTGCGGCCTTGGCCTCGTCGATCGTCATCCCGTCGAGGAAGTGGCTGTTCACCAGCTTGCCGGGGCCCGTGTAGGCCTCGGTCCCCGTGAAATGCTGCGCGGTTTCGTCGCCGTCGGCGATCACGCGATAGACGGGCAGCTCGTATTTATGCGCGAAGTCGAGGTCGCGCTGATCGTGCGCCGGGCAGCCGAAGATCGCCCCGGTGCCATAGTCCATCAGCACATAGTTCACGACCCAGACGGGCAGGTGCCAGTTCGCATCGAGCGGATGCTCGACCGCGAGGCCGGTGTCGAAGCCCATCTTCTCGGCGGTGTCGAGCTGCTCGGCGGCGGTGCCCTGACGGCGGCATTCCTCGATGAACGCCGCGAGCTCGGGCGAATCCTTCGCGAGCCGCTCGGCGAGCGGATGGTCGGGCGAGATCGCGGCAAAGCTTGCGCCATAGAGCGTGTCGGGACGCGTCGTGAAGACGTCGAAACCGACCGCGCCGCCCGCCAGTTTAAAGCTGAATTCGAGCCCCTGCGACTTGCCGATCCAGTTTTCCTGCATCAGCCGCACCTTGTCGGGCCAATGCTCGAGACCCTGCAATCCGTCGAGCAGTTCGTCGGCGAAGTCGGTGATCTTGAGGAACCACTGCGACAGCTTTTTCTTTTCGACGAGCGCGCCCGAGCGCCAGCCGCGACCATCGATGACCTGCTCGTTCGCGAGCACGGTCATGTCGACGGGGTCCCAGTTCACATAGCTGTGCTTGCGCGTGACGAGCCCCGCGGCGAACAGGTCGAGGAACAAGGCCTGTTCCTGCCCGTAATAATCGGGTTCGCACGTCGCGAGCTCGCGGCTCCAGTCGATCGCGAGGCCGAGGCGTTTCAGCTGCGCGCGCATCGACGCGATATTGTCGCGCGTCCAGCCGCCGGGATGAACACCCTTTTCCATCGCCGCATTTTCGGCGGGCATGCCGAAGGCATCCCAGCCCATCGGGTGGAGCACGTCGTGGCCGGTCATCCGCTTGAAGCGCGCGAGCACGTCGCCCATCGCATAGTTGCGGACATGGCCCATATGGATGCGCCCCGACGGATAGGGGAACATCTCGAGGATATAGGCCTTCGGCCGTTCCTTTCCGTCGGCGCCGGCCGTATCGGTCGTGGCAAAGCTGTTCGCCGCCTCCCACGCCTTTTGCCAGCGGGCGTCGGCGGCGAGGGCGCCGAAGCGCGGTTCGCGGGTCATTCGTCGGTTACCCCGTTATGATCTGAGGGACGCGGAGCCGCGTCGCCGGATTAGCCCTTGAAGGCCGAGCGACGCAGGTCGCGGGCGCGGGTGAGGATGATTTCCTCGAGCTTCTGCACCGTCGCCGCCTGCACCGGCGCGTCGACCCAGGCGCCGCCCTGCGCCACCTGGCGCGAGGCCGCGATGCGCAACGCGTCGGCGCGGAGATCCTGATCGAGGATCGACACGGTGACCTTCATCCGCTCGCCCGGGTTGCCCGGATTCGCGTACCAGTCGGTGATGATGACGCCGCCCGACGAATCGGCCTGCAGCAGCGGCATGAACGACAGCGCGTCGAGCGAGGCGCGCCACAAATAGCTGTTCACGCCGATCGTCGTCACCTGGCTGGCCGCGAGGTCGGCGCGCGGCCGGTCCTTGCCGGCGCAGGCCGAAAGACCGAGTGCCGTGAGTCCGAGCAGCGCAAGCGTGGCCGGACGACGGCCGAGCGTGGCAAGGACGGAAAGCTTGGACATGCCGATAACACCTTATCTCTTGAGCGCCGCCGGAATCAGGGAAAACCGGGCCGCGCATAACGGAATTGCCAGCGTCTCTATCGCCCTTGTCGCCGCCCCGCAAGCGCGGCAATTCCGGTCGGCCCGCCGTTCAGATTCTGGTCAGATTCGCGAGCCACTGTGACGATCCCGCAACAACTCCGGCAAAAAGCGGAATCATTGCAATAATCTGGCGGGATTCACTGGCAATATCGCGCCGGGAGTCCTATCTGACGAATTGATTGGGGTTGGAGTCGCAGAGCAGTGGCGCGGACATCGCGACATTTTTGGAAGGTCAGTCTCACCGCTTTGGCGGTGGTTTCGCTTGCGCTGCCGCCGGCGCTGGCCGCGATGTCGCGCACCGACCGTATCCGCGACACCTCGCTTTCCGAAACCCTGCTCGGCCAGTTCACCCCCGCATCGGGCGACGAACGGCTGATCGCCCGCTACAACAAGATGTCGGCGGAGGCGCGCCGCAGCTTCAGCTTCACCCCCGCGCTCACCGACAGCAGCCGCAAGAACCGCGCGATCACCGTCGTGATCCGTGCCCGCGACGACGCATCGAGCGCCGCACGCACCTCGGCGCTGGCAGCGGGCCGCACCGCGCCGATCGCGATCGCCCCGGTCAAATATAATCTGGGCGCGTCGGTCGGGTTCGAGAAATTCGTCACGCCGTCGCTGCCGCGCGGCACCGACCTTCGCAACCTGCCGGTCGCGAAGGCGCCGGAACAGGACGAGAAAAAGTCGCGTTTCGCCACGCGTATGGTCAACCGCCCCAGCGACCCGAGCGGCGCGACCGACCGCGTCACCGCTCCCGGCGAAGCGCCCGCCGTCGATGTGGTCAGCAGCTATCGCCTGACCAAGAATATCGATGTGACCGCGGGCGTTCGCTATCGCGCCGACGACCGTGTCGAGCCGCTGACCGATTCGCGCCGCGACAGCCAGGCGGTCTATGTCGGAACTGCGTTCCGCTTCTAGCCTGCGTTGAGATTGAGCCCGGGGCGGCCTGCAAATGTCACTTTTCCGAGCTTCCGGTGCTCACGCGCATAAGTGCGCTGCGCTCCGGGTCTCGTAAAAGCACCATTTTCGTCTCACCCCAAACCCAATCTCAACGCAGCCTTGCGCAGCGCCTCGCCGCCTTTTCCTCCCACGCATCGATCGCTGCCCAGCCGGCAATGATTCCGCTCACGCGGTTTAGCGCGCGCGCGCGCGCCGCGGTCATCCCGCCGAGCGCGATCGGGTGCGCGCCCGATAGCCGCGCGAGCCGCAGCCACGCCGCGCGCCCGAGCACCGGTGCCCCGGGGTGCGAGCGTGTCGGATGAAGCGGCGAGATGAAAATGCCATCGGCCCCGGCGCGGTGCGCGCGGCGCGCCTCGCGCGCATCGTGGACGGGCATCGTCAGCAATAGCCCGGTCCGGCGCGCCTGCACCGCGCGGTGCGCGTCGTGCTGGCGAAGATGCACCCCGTCGGCGCCCCAGCGCGCTGCCGTCGCGGGCGTTCCGGCGACCAGGACGGTGAGCCCGCGCGCCCTCCCCACGCGCACCAGCCGACGCAGCAGGCGCCAGCGCGCGCCGGGTGTCAGGCTGTCATGCCGGAAAACGACACCGCTGCCCGGCGGAAGCAGCGCGGCGAGTTCGATCACATCGGCCTGCATCCGCGGGTCGCTGAACAGCCAGATGTTGGGCAGCCGGGCCTTGGGCAATTTGCGGGGCAGGGGGTGGCGCGGGCGCATCGCCCTTTCTATAGGCGCGTCGCGAGCGCACGCAACGCGCGGAACGGGACGAGATGATGAGCGAAGCAGCAGAGCGACTGGCGAAGATACAGGCCGATATCGCGGGTGCGGCGCAGCGCGCGCAGCGGCGCGCCGGCGATATCGAGCTGATCGCGGTGTCGAAAACGCATGGCGCCGACACGATCCGCCCCCTGATCGCCGCGGGCCAGCGCCATTTCGGCGAGAACCGCGTGCAGGAAGCCGCGGCCAAATGGCCCGGCCTGCAAAGCGAAACCCCGGGCGTCGTGCTCCACCTGATCGGCCAGCTGCAATCGAACAAGGCCGAGGAAGCGGTGGCGCTGTTCGATGCGATCCATTCGGTCGACCGCTCGTCGCTGGTGCAGGCGCTCGCCAAGGCGTGCGACAGGACGGGCAAGCGGCCGCAGCTGTTCGTGCAGGTCAATATCGGCGACGAGGAGCAGAAGGGCGGCTGCAAGGTCGCCGACCTGCCCGCGCTGCTCGCCGAGGCGAAGGATGCCGGGCTGGCGATCGACGGCCTGATGGCGATCCCGCCCGCCGACGTCGACCCCGCCCCCTATTTTGCGCTACTCGACGAACTCGCCGGGCGCCATGGCCTGCCGCTGCGCTCGATGGGCATGAGCGGCGATTATGAGAGTGCGGTGATGCTCGGCGCGACGCATGTTCGCGTCGGGACCGCGCTGTTCGGCAGGCGTGAATAGGCGCGCCCGATCGGGTGCGGCCCGTCAACCGCTCTGCAATGCGACGCGGTTTCCTTCGCTGTCGGTGATCTCCGCAACGAACAGATTTTCGCCGGCCGGTGTTTTCGGGAACAGAAGCACGCTGCCTTCGGCCATCGCGCGGGCGATCGTGCGATCGATGTCGGGAACGCGGAAATAGACGATCGCGCCGTCGCGCGTCGGGACATACACCTCGCCCTGCGCGAGCGCGCCGCTGGCCCCGTCCTTCCCCTCCGCAAAAGGAAAATACGCCATCCGGTTGTCGTGGATGGTGACGATCTCCCCAAAGTCGAGGTCGAACAGGATGCTGTAGAAATGCATCGCGCGTTCAAGGTCGGCGACGGGGATTTCGACGTGTGCGATCAGGTTCATGACAAGCTTCCACCGGGCCAGCTATGGTGCGGACTATCACTTCCCTATGTGCCGAAGGAAAGCGCGTTCGGCCGATCTTCTATTGATATTCCACCGTCACCGGAATCCGTCCGCGATAGTCGCCATCGTCGAGGCCGGCAATCTGGAGCCGCCCGCCGAAGCGGAAGACGAGGCGGCCGTCGAGGCCGAGGCGCGGGGCGGCCGACAGGTCGGTGACGAGCCCGGTGACGCGCGCGGTCCGCCCGTGGCCGCTTTCGAGATCGACGCTCGCCGGCAGGATCACGCGCACTTCGGCGCCGGGTTCGCCGCGCACCGTGACGGTGCCGGTGAGCGCGAAGCCGCCGAGATCGACGACGTCGCCGCGCAGGCGCCGCGCCCCCGACGCGGGATCGATCTCGACCTCGCCGCCCATCGCGCCGACTGCGATACGCCCCATGTCGAGGCGGGTTTCGACGTCGATCCGGAGCGGCGTTTCGGCCTTGCGCGCCGACGCCGCGCTGCCGGCCGCGTCCGGCGCGCACAGCAGGCATTGCGTCGCCGCGGCGGGTCCGCCGGCGAACAACAGGGCAAGGCCAAGGAAAAGCCGCAGTTTCACGCCTTCCTCCTGGCACAGCATGGTTAATCCGGGGTAAAATGGCACGGCGCCTTATCCGCTGGCCAGCGCCGCGCTTTTGGGTCAAACCCGCGCGATGAGCAGCTCTCCTCCCGTCCGGCTCAACGCCCTCGCCACCGCGGTGCCCGGCCACGACATCCACCAGGCGTTCATCGACTGGGCGACGCCGCGCCTCGCCGACCCGCGAATGCGGACGCTCTTTGCGCGGATGGCAGCGCGATCGGGGATCGACCATCGCTGGTCGGTGCTGCCGCCGACCGCCGGCGGTGGATCGCCGGTCGGCGCGGGCGGATTTTACGACGTCCCCGGCCTGCCGCCGACCTCGGCGCGGATGGCGGCCTATGCAGACTATGCCCCCGGCCTTGCGATGGAGGCGATCGCGGCGCTCGGCGACGCGCTCGACCCGGCGCGCGTCACCCATATCGTCGTCGCGAGCTGCACCGGCTTCGTCGCGCCGGGGATCGATCAGATCATCGCACAGCGGCTGGGGCTGCCCGCGACGGTCGAGCGCGTGCTGATCGGCTTCATGGGCTGTTACGCCGGGGTCACCGCGCTGCGCACCGCGCGGCATATCGTGCGGTCCGAGCCCGGCGCCGTCGTGCTGGTGATCAGCGTCGAACTGTCGAGCCTGCATCTGTCGCCCGCGAACGAGCCCGAACCCCTGCTGATGATGCTGCAGTTCAGCGACGGGGCGGCGGCGGGGATCGTGTCGGCGGCGCCGGGCGGGCTCGAACTGGGCGAAGGGCGCAGCCTCGCGCTCGAGGACAGCGCGGATCTGATCCGCTGGGACATCGGCGACAAGGGGTTCGAGATGCAGCTGTCGGGCGAAGTGCCCGGGCGACTGCGCGAAGCACTGGCCATGCCCGATGTGCAGCGCGCGCTGTTCGGCGACGCCGGTCCGCCACCCTTGCTCGCGGTCCACGCCGGGGGGCGCTCGGTACTCGACGCGGTCGAGCATGCGCTCGGCGTCGATCCGGACGCGCTCGCCGACAGCCGCGCGGTGCTCGCGCGGTTCGGCAATATGTCGTCGGCGACGATCCTGTTCGTGCTCGCCGACATGATGGCGCGGCGCGCGACGGGCGAGGGGGTCGCGATCGCCTTCGGCCCCGGGCTCGCCGCCGAAGCGATCGGCTTCACCGCGTCATGAACCCCTTCGCCAGCCTTCGTGTCCCGGTCGCGCAGGAGGAGGAGATGGACGCCGCCGACCTGCCGCCCGATCGCTATGCAAAGGTGCTCGCCGATCTGTCGCGCATCAACGGCCTGACGATGGCGCCGCGGCCGACGCTGGGCTTTCTCGACCGGGTGTGCGCGCGGCGCATCGGCGACCGGCCGTGGCGCGTCCTCGATGTCGGTTTCGGCGCGGGCGACATGCTCGCGCGGATCGCGCGCTGGGGCGACAGGCGCGGCGTCGCGCTCGACCTTGTCGGCGTCGATCTCAATCGCAAGAGCGAAGCCGTCGCCGCGATGCGGCTCGGCGCGCGCGCGCGGCTGATCACCGGCGATTATCGCAGTCTCGCGGGGCAGGGGTGGGACCTCGTCATCTCGAGCCTCGTCACGCACCATATGACGCCCGCGCAGCGCACCGAATTCCTCCGGTTCATGGAAGCCGAGGCGGCGCGCGGCTGGCTGGTCAACGATCTCCACCGCCGGCGCCTGCCCTTTGCCGGCTATCCGTTGCTCGCGGCATTGGCGTGGGTCGACCCGATCGTGCGGCGCGACGGACAGCTGTCGGTCGGGCGCAGCTTTCGCCGCGGCGAATGGCGGGCGATGCTGGCTGAAGCCTTGCCCGAGACGGCGGGCGCATGCCGGATTTTTCGCAGCTTTCCTTATCGCCTTTGCGTCGAGCATATCCGGTGAGCGATGCGATCGTCGTCGGCGCCGGACCCGCCGGGTCGGCCGCGGCGATCGGGCTGGCGCGCGGCGGTGCGCGGACACTGCTGCTCGAACGTACGCGCGAGACGGGCGACGCGCTGTGCGGCGGTTTCCTGAGCTGGCAGACATTACAGCGGCTCGATGCGCTCGGGATCGAGCGCGCGGCGCTCGGCGGGCAGGCGGTTCGCCGCGTGCGCCTGTTCGCGGGCCGGCGGCGAAGCGAGACCGCACTGCCCGGCGAGGCGATGGGCGTGTCGCGCCGCCGGCTCGACAGCGCCTTGCAAGCGGCGGCGGTGGCGGCGGGCGCCGGCCTCGAACGCGGTGTCCATGCGACGGCGCTCGAAGGCGGCGCGGTGCAGACGCGCGACGGCGGGACGCTGGCCGCGCCGTCGATCTTCCTTGCCGCGGGCAAGCACGGGTTTCGCGGCTTTCCGCGCGAGCCCGCCGCATGGCAACGCACCGACCCCGCGATCGGATTGCGCCTCCGCTTCCCGGCGCATCGCACGCTCGACCGGCTGGTCGGCGACGCCGTCGAACTCCACCTCTTCGATCGCGGTTATGCCGGGCTGGTGCGACAGGAGGACGGCAGCGGCAACCTGTGCATCGCGGTGCACAAGTCGCGGCTCGATGCGGCGGAGGGCGATCCGGCTGCGCTGCTACGCGCGCTGGGGGACGCGATGCCGCATCTCGGCGAACGGCTGGCGCATGCCGACTGGTCGCGCGCCGTCGATGCGATCGGGCATGTTCCTTATGGCTGGCGCGCGACAGCGACGGTGCCGGGCCTGTTCCGGCTCGGCGACCAGGCTGGCGTGATTCCGAGCCTCGCGGGCGAGGGCATGGGACTTGCGCTCGCGAGCGCCGAGGCGGCGGTGGCGGCGTGGCGTCACGGCGCCGGCGATGCCGCGCCCGCATTCCAGAGCCGTCTCGCGGCCAAGATGACACGCCCCTTCGCGCTCGCCAATCTCGTCTGGCGGATGGGCGAAAATCGGCACACGGCGGAGGCCATGACGGGCATGGCGTCACTTTTCCCGGCGTTGGTACGAATGATGTCAGAGGCGACGCGGATCGAGTCGCGCTGACAGCTCGCCCCCACTCCCTCTTGCGATAGCGGGGCGGCGCGCCGATATTGGTGCCAACAGCGATGGCCCCCAAAGCGGTCCGTCCGAAGGAGATCCGCCATGACCGATCCGAAAACCGAAAAGACCGCCACCAAGCCGCTCGACCCGATGGCGCATCATGTGCTGCGCGAAGGCGGCACCGAGCGCGCCTTCACAGGCAAATATACCGACCACAAGGGCGACGGCGTCTATCGCTGCGCCGGCTGCGGCGAACCCCTGTTCGACAGCCGCACCAAGTTCGACAGCGGGTCGGGCTGGCCGAGCTACACCGCCCCCGCCGCGGGTAGCGCGGTGACCGAGCTGACCGACACCAGCCACGGCATGGTCCGCACCGAAGTGCGCTGTGCGAAATGCGAAGGCCACCTCGGCCATGTCTTCCCCGACGGCCCCGGACCGACGGGGCTGCGCTATTGCATCAACAGCGCGGCGCTTGACTTCGCGGACCGCGGGCAGGATGAGGCGACAACCGGCAAGGATTGAAACCTCCTTCCCGGACTGACGCATCAGGGGCGCAGCAAGGGTCAGAACCCACCAATCGCGCGTTCGAGGTTTGAAGCGATTTTGTTCAGGGCGAGGAAGCAAGGCGAAGGCATATGTCGATATTCCGAGACTTGCTGACGCGGCCATGGACAAAATCGGTCAAATCCCGGAGGGACGTCGAAATGGCTTCGATCTCGCCTTCGCGTGACCTTGCAGATAGAACCACTATCCGCTTCGGCCACACAAAGCCGATATCTTCGCCATTTCGGCGCCTCGATCGCGCGATTGGTGGGTTCTGACCCTAAGGAAGGAATACGGGCTTTGCGCCGCGAAAGACAGCAGGCTTCGTCGAATAAATCGTCATCGTCCAGCAAGCGCAGCGGCACGCCCGGCGGCGAGCCGCCGCGCTGGCGCGTGTGGCTGCGCCGTGCGGTCCGTTGGGGCCTCGGCCTCGCGGTCGTCGGCCTCGTCGCGCTCGCGGTGGCGGTCGGCATCGCGGTGCAGCGCATGCCGAGCTTCGAGGAGCTCAAGAAATCGCCCGCGGGCCAGACGATCCGCGTCCGCGCCGCCGACGGCACCGTCTTCCTGTCGCTGGGGCCGAACTACGGCCGCTGGCTGACGCTGCGCGAGACGCCGCAGGTAATGCAGGACGCGATGGTCGCGGTAGAGGACCGGCGCTTTCGCTATCATCCGGGGCTCGACCCCGTCGGCATGGCGCGCGCCGCGGTCGTCGCGGTCCAGAACCGCGGCAGCGGCCGACGCCTGCAGGGCGCGTCGACGATCACGCAGCAGCTCGCGCGCAACATCTTCCTGTCGAACAGCTATAATTTCCGCCGCAAGGCGCGCGAGATGATCCTCGCGCTCGCGCTCGAATGGAAATTCTCGAAGGACGAGATCCTCGAGCTTTACCTGAACAAGGTGTATTTCGGCGGCGGCAGCTATGGCATCGACGCCGCGTCGAACAGCTTCTTCGGGCATAGCGCGACCGAAATGTCGCTGTCGGAGGCCGCGGTGGTCGCGGGGCTGGTAAAAGCCCCGTCGCGCTATTCGCCGACCGCCGACGCACAGGCGGCGCTCGGCCGCGCGGGCGTCGTGCTGGGCGTCATGGTCGACGCCGGCGTCATCACGCAGGCGCAGGCCGACAGCGCCGAACCCGCCAACGTCCAGCTCGCAAAGGAAACCGGGCAGAACAGCGCGCGCTATTTCAGCGACTGGGCGCTGCCGCAGCTCGACATGCTGATCGACGAGGGCAGCGAGGCGCTCGACGTCTATACGACGATCGATCTGGGCATGCAGCGCGCGGCGACGGCATCGATCCAGGCGAACACGCCGGGCGGCGTGCAGGGCGCGCTCGTGTCGCTCGATCGCGACGGCGCGGTGCGCGCGATGGTCGGCGGCAAGGATTATGTATCCTCGAACTACAACCGCGCGACGCAGGCGCTGCGCCAGCCCGGGTCGGCGTGGAAGCTGTTCGTCTATATGGCGGCGCTCGAGGCGGGCTATAAGGTCGGCGATCCGGTCGTTGACGAGCCGGTGACGATCAACGGCTGGAGCCCACGCAACTCGTCGGGCCGCTTCTCGGGCACGATGGACCTGCGCAGCGCCTTTGCCTATTCGGTCAACACGGTGGCGGCAAAGCTCGGCGACGAGGTCGGTTTTTCGGCGGTCGCCAACATGGCGCGCCGCTTCGGCATCACGACCCCGGTCAACACACACCCGTCGATGGTGCTCGGCAGCGCCGAGGTCCGGGTGATCGACATGACCGCTGCCTTTGCCGCGGTCGCGCGCGGCGGCGTGTCGGTGCAGCCCTATGGCATCACCAAGGTGACGACCGCGAGCGGCGACCTCCTCTATCAACGCCCCGCCGAGCGCGGGAGCACGCTGGTCGACCATTGGGTCGCCGCGGGGATCACCGACCTGCTCCAGACCGCGGTCAACACCGGCACCGGCAGGGCGGCGCAGATCGGCCGCCCCGTCGCGGGCAAGACCGGCACGACGTCGAGCAACAAGGACGGCTGGTTCCTCGGCTTTTCGAGCGGGATCACGACGGGCGTCTGGATGGGCCGCGACGATGCGAAGGCAGTCGGCGGACTGCAGGGCGGCCGTGCGCCCGCCAAGGCCTTTGCCGATTATATGCGCGTCGCGGTGGCGCGCCGCCCGGTCGAGCAATTCGACACCGAGGTCGTGCTGCCCGAATGGCAGCTCGAGGACGAGGGCGAGGCCTATATGGGCGAGCCCGGGGAAGGCGCGCTGGTCGACGAGAATGGCATGCCGATCGAGCTGCCCTATGACAGCCGCCCGCCCGAGGACGCGGCGCCGCCCCCGCCGCCCGAGGACGGGCCGGTGCTCGACCAGCAATGGATCGAGGAACAGACCGGCCGCCGGCCGCCGGCCGACAATGGCGCCCAGCCCAAAGCCAATACCGCGCCGAAGGTGACACCGCCGCCGCCGGTCAGAACACAGCAACAGCGGACGCCGTCGGAAACGTCGGACTAGAGACCCGTTCAGCCCGCGAAACGATAGCGGTGAAGCGCGCGCCCTTCGCGGCGCAGCCAGCCGCGCGCCGCCGCGACGTCGCCGTCGTGCAATTCGTCGACGAGCGCGTGGAACGCCGCGCCATGATCCATGTGGCGAAGGTGCGCGACCTCGTGCGCGACCGTCGCGCGCCGGACATGATCGGGCGCCATCACGAGCCGCCAGCTGTAGCGCAGGTCGCCATCGTGCGTGCAGCTGCCCCAGCGGCTGCGCGGATCGCCGACCCCGACGCGACCGACGATCAGCCCCGCCGCGGCTGCGATTTCGCGGCTTTCGCGCTCCATCAGGCCGAGCGCCTCGGCCTTCAGCCAGCGTTCGATGCGCCGCCCGACGCTTTCGGCGGGGCCGCCGACGCGCAGCGTTTCCTCGTCGAGCCGGATCGCGCGCGGCGCGCCCGGCGTCCAGTCGACGTGCCGCGCGATGCCACGGAAAGGCACCGACGCGCCCGGCCCGACGACCACCGGCAACGCCGCCTTGCCGACCTGTTCGGCGAGCCACGCCTGCTGCTCGCTCGCCCATTTCAATGCGGCGCGCTCGTTGGTGCGCCGCGGCACCGTGAGCCGGAGTTCGCCGCGCGCGCCGTCGAAGACGAGGCGATAGCGGCGCGACTGCGCATGGCGCACGACACGCACCGGCCAGGCGTCGTCGCCCACCCGGATGTGCGGCCCCTCGGCGAGGAAATCAGACGGTGCGTTCGACAAGATGATTCTCGAGCGGACCCGCGACATCCTCGCCGACCGTCCAGCCGACGATCGACTCGCCCGCACGGTGCACGGCGTCGCGGTCGCCGCAGACGAGATAATGCCAGTCGGGCAGCGGTTCGCCCTCGGCGCGCAGGCGATAGGCGCAGGTCTGCGGCAGCCATTCGATGTCGGCGACCTTTGCCCTGGTCAGCGTCAGGCAGTCGGGAACGTGGCGGCGGCGATGCCTGTAATCGCTGCAGCGCGCGGTTTTGAGGTCGAGCAGGCGGCACGCGACATTGGTCGGATAGATGCGGCCCGTGTCCTCATCCTCCAGCTTGTGGACGCAGCATTTGCCGCAGCCGTCGCACAAGGCTTCCCACTGGCCGGCGTCGAGGCTGGCGAGCGGCGCTTCCCAGAAGGGGCGCTCGACGATCGCGCCCCCCGCCATCACTTGACCCACTTCGCCAGTTCGGCGGCGACCTTGTCGGGCGCACCCTCATCGGCGTCGGTCGACGGATCGTCGAGCGGCAGCAACGCGAGCGGCTTGCCGTCGGGATCCATCAGAAACGCAAGCTGGCTGTGCGCCATCAGATAGCGGTCGGGCGCCGAACCCGGCACCTTGTTGTAGGTGACAACATAGGCTTTCGCCGCGGCCGCAATCTGTTCGGGGGTACCGGTCAGGCCGAGCAGGCGCGGATGATAACGCGCGACGAAGGGCTTCAATGCCGCGGGCGTATCGCGCGCGGGATCAACGGTGATGAAGAGCGGAGCGACCTTCGCGCCGCGCGCCGCATCGGCCTTTTCGAACTGCGACAGGCCGCGCATCAGCTTTTGCAGGTCGACCGGGCAGATGTCGGGGCAGAAGCTGTAGCCGAAATAGACGAGGCGATATTTACCCGCGAAATCACTGTCGCGGACGGTCCTGCCATTCTGGTCGGTGAGCGTGAAGGCGCCGCCGATGCGCGCGCCTTCGAGCGGGGGTTTGGCGGGGGCAGTGTCGGCCGCGCCGTTGCATCCGGCCAGCGCCGCGCCGAAAACGAGGATCAGGCTTGCGCGGACAAGCCTTTGTCCCATATTTGCGATATTCATCATGTGGCCAGCCTTGGTCGGCTAGTCGCCGAAAATCAACCTTTGTCGTCGCGCGAGCGATGGACATATTGCCCTAGGGGTCGCCCAGATCATGTTTCGACGCGCGGAGTTCCGCCTCGCTTCTTTCCTTCTCGTGCTGCTCGCCGCGGCGGGCCTGTTGCACGGCCCTGCGCAGGCGCAGTTCCGCGGCGGCTATGCCTTCCTGCAGGCGGTCGAAAACCGCGACGGGACCAAGGCGACCGACGCGCTGAAGAACGACGCGTCGCTGATCAACACGCGGCACCCCGAATCGGGCGAAACCGCGCTCGCCATCGTCACCAAGCGGCGCGACGGGACCTGGCTGCGCTTCCTGCTCGCCAAGGACGCCGATCCGTCGATCGCCGACCGCCAGGGCGTAACCCCGCTGATGCACGCCGCCTTGCTCAATTTCGCCGACGGCGCCGGGGAACTGCTCGATCGCCGGGCGCCGGTCGACCAGGCCAACCGGCGCGGTGAAACCGCGCTGATCCTCGCGGTGCAGGCCAAGAATGTCGCGATGGTCCGCCTGCTCGTCAAGCGCGGCGCCAACCCCGACAAGGCCGACCATATCGCCGGCATGTCGGCACGCGACTATGCGAAGCGCGATGACCGCAGCGGACAGATCATCGCGCTGCTCGACGCCAAGGCCGATGCCCCGCTCCGCGACTTCGGCCCCAGCTTCGGCCCCAAATGATCGGCACAATGTGATATACTGATTGACTATCACATTTCAGTGTGAGACATGTATGCCATGTCCACACAGCTCATCGATCGCATCCGATCCATCGTCGACGACGGAGCCATGTCGCGCTCGGGCCTTGCCCGCGCCGCGGGTCTCCACGCCAACAGCCTGCGCGACCTCGATTCGCCCGGCTGGAACCCCACCGCCGAGACGTTGCGCAAGCTCGAAAACTGGCTCGCGAACGGCAGCGACCTGTCGCCGATGGCGAGCCCCGAGGAAATCATCGCCGAGGCGCGCAACGGCCGCATGTTCATTCTCGTCGATGACGAGGACCGTGAAAATGAAGGCGACCTTGTCATCCCGGCGCAGATGGCGACCCCCGACGCGATCAATTTCATGGTCACCCACGGCCGCGGCCTCGTGTGCCTGACGCTGACCCGCGAGCGCGTCGACCAGCTCGGGCTCGAACTGATGAGCCGCAACAACGGCACGCGGCACGAAACCGCCTTCACCACCTCGATCGAGGCGCGCGAGGGCGTCACCACCGGCATTTCGGCGGGCGACCGCGCACGCACCGTTTCGGTCGCGATCGACGCCGCGAAAAGCCGCGACGATATCGTCACCCCCGGCCACATCTTCCCGCTGATCGCGCGCGACGGCGGCGTGCTCGTCCGCGCCGGCCATACCGAGGCGGCGGTCGACATCAGCCGGCTGGCGGGACTCAACCCGTCGGGCGTGATCTGCGAAATCATGAACGACGACGGGACGATGGCGCGGCTCGACGACCTCATCCCCTTTGCGCGCCGCCACGGGCTGAAGATCGGGACGATCGCCGACCTGATCGCCTATCGCCACCGCAACGACCGGCTGGTCGAATGCGTGTCCGACGATCCGTTCGAATCGGATTATGGCGGCGAATGGCGCCTCAAATCCTATCGCAACAAGATCGACGGCACGGTCAATCTCGTGCTCCAGAAGGGGGCGGTCGACCCCGAAGGCGTAACGCTGGTGCGCATGCATCCGGTGTCGATCTTCGACGATATCATGGGCCGTCCCGGACCGAAAAAGCGCCGCCTGCAACGATCGATGGACGCGATCGGCGAAGCCGGCGCGGGCGTCATCGTGATGCTGATGCGCCCGCTTCCGGGATCGGCCGAGGCCGACGCGGTCCCGCCGCCGACCGGCGGCATGGACCTTCGCACCTACGGCATCGGCGCGCAGATCCTCGCCGACCTCGGCGTTCACGCGATGGAACTGCTCACCCCCACCCACAGCAATATCGTCGGGCTCGAAGGCTATGGCCTGTCGGTCGTCGGCGAACGCCCGATCCCCGGAGAGACGTGATCGGGCATTGAGCCAGTCGCTGGGCATCGGCTTCGCGCTTGTCGCCGCGCTGACCACCGCTTCCTCTCACGCCCTGTTAACATCGGGCGAGGATCAAGCAGCGGTTCGCGCGCTGTGCGGCGCAACATGGGCTGGCGCCGCCGCCATTCCGCTGATATTCACAGGCTTACCCACTCCGGCCATGCTGCCGTGGCTTGGCGGAGCGGTCGTCCTGCACAGCGTCTATTCGCTGGTGTTGACGCGCTCCTATACGCTTAACGATTTTTCGGTAGCCTTTCCGATCGCGCGCGGAACGGCGCCGCTCATCGCAACGGTCGGCGGCGCATTGTTGTTCAGCGAAATTCCCGGTTTCGGGGAGATTGCCGGCGTCGCCGCGATCTGTACCGGGATATTATCGCTATCAGCCGGCGGTCGTATCGGGACCGCCGGGCTTGTCGCGGCACTGACGGCAGGCACCCTGACCGCCGCCTATACGATCGTCGATGCGGGCGGGATGCGGGCGAGCGAGGGTGTCCTGCCCTTTCTCTGCTGGTTCTTCTTCGCGACCGGGATAGCGCTGGCGATCCAGTTCCGGGCGTCGGCGGGACCCGCCGCCGCCAAACGCATGCGGAACAATCTGCGGCCGGGCCTGGCGGCTGGCTCGCTCGCCATCGTCAGCTTCGGCTCGACGCTTGTCGCCCTGCGATACGCGCCCGTTGCCGTCGTCAGCGCGCTGCGCGAAACATGTATCCTGGTCAGCATAGTGATAGCGTGGATCGCCATGAAAGAGCGGATCACGCCGCACAGTCTGACGGCCGCCATCCTGATTGCCGCAGGGGCATTGCTTTTGCTGCTTTCGCATCTTCCCCCATCCACCTAAGGAGGCCGTCATGGCACATGTTCTGATCGTCGAAGCCCGCTTTTATTCTCACCTCAACGACATGCTGCTGGACGGCGTGCGCAGCGCGCTCGATGCCGGGGGGCATAGCCACGAGACGGTGACGGTCCCCGGCGCGCTCGAAGTCCCCGCGGCGATCTCGCTTGGCGCCGACAGCGGGCGATACGACGCCTATGTCGCACTCGGGGTCGTGATCCGCGGCGAAACCTATCATTTCGAGGTCGTGTCGAACGAGAGCGCGCGCGGCATCATGGCGCTGACGCTCGACGGGCTCGCGATCGGCAACGGCATCCTTACGGTCGAGAATGAAGAGCAGGCGCTTGCGCGCGCCGACAAGACACGCAAGGATAAGGGCGGCGAAGCGGCGAAGGCCGCGCTCGCCATGCTCGCGCTGAATGAACAATTCGGCATTGGTTGATCGCCCACCTCCCAGCCGGTTTTCCGTCGTCGAACGCGGCGGGCGGCTGGTGGTGATCGACAAGGAAACCGGACAGACCCCGCCGACCGCCGCCGAGCGGATGGATATGCACGACCGGAAAATGGGGGTCGAACCGATCCGGCCCGCGCGCACGAGCGCCGCCCCGGACATGTCCGCCGCCGCGCGCGCCGAATCGGGATTGAGCGCGCGGCCCGCGCCCGCGCAGCCCCCCGCGACAGCCGTCGCGCGCGCGGTGAACAGCGACAGGGGCCGCATGGCGGCGGCCGTCGCCGAGCGCAACAAACGGCCATGGAACCCGCAACCGAACGACCGGCCCGCCCTGACATCGCACCCCGCACCCGCGCCGACCGCGAGCCGGCCGGCGCTGCAAGCGGGGGGCACCCGCAAGACGATCGTCACGGGGAAATGGTGGGATAGCAAGGGGCCGCGCACGATCGAACTGGGGCCGAAGGGTCAGGCCGAGCTGACGGGCGGCTTCATGGCCCTGTTCTTTGGATTGGTGATCGCGGCGATCGTTGCGGCCTTTGTCGAGCCGCTGATACTGCTTGCCGGCGCCTTTGTGCTGTTCCGCTTTGGCGGCAATTTTCTGGGGCCGGTCGGCGCGCGCATTATCGACAAGGCGATCGCCGAAAGGGGCTGACCCGGACGACGCACCGCCCGGGTCATCCTTGTCCTACGCGGTCACCAGCGCGGGATAGTCGGTGTAGCCTTCAGCGCCCGGAGAATACCAGGTCTGCGGATTGTCGGCGGCCCATTCGGCGCCGTTCCGGATGCGCTCGACGAGGTCGGGGTTGCCGATGAAGGGGCGGCCGAACGCGATCGCGTCGGCGGTTCCGCCCGCCAGCGCGGCCTCGGCGAGCGCGACGTCATAGTCGCTGTTGAGGATCAGCGGTCCCTTGAACGCGGCGCGGATCGACGGCGACTGCTTCGGCACGTCGGTGCGCCCGAAGGTGCCGTCGGGGCCGGGTTCGCGCAGTTCGAGAAAGGCGATGCCGAGCGCGTCGAGCGCCGCCGCGGCGATCGGGAAGAGGCGTTCGGGCGCGCTGTCGTCGACGCCCTGCGTGTCGCCATTGGGCGACAGGCGCACTGATACGCGGCCGGCACCCCATACGCCGATCAGGGCTTCGGTGACTTCGCGGAGCAGGCGGATGCGATTCTCGATCGAACCGCCATAATCATCGTCGCGCAGGTTGCTGCCGTCGCGCAGGAACTGGTCGATCAGATAGCCGTTCGCGCCGTGAAGCTGCACGCCGTCGAAGCCCGCCTTTTTCGCATTTTCGGCGGCCTTTACATAATCGGCGATCACGCGCGGAATCTCGCGGGGCTCGAGCGGGCGCGCGACCTCATATTCCATCCGGCCGACGGGGGTGTGCGCCTTGCCGGGCGCTTGCGTCGCCGACGCCGACACGGGCGGCTTGCCGTCGTTGAACACCGAATGGACGACGCGGCCCATATGCCAGAGCTGCGCAACGATGCGCCCGCCGGCGGCATGCACCGCATCGGTCACCGGCTTCCAGCCTTCGACCTGCGCGTCGGTCCAGAGGCCCGGCGCGCTGGGCCAGCCGAGGCCTTCCTGCGAAATGCCGGTCGCTTCGGAGATGATGAGCCCCGCCGAGGCGCGCTGGCGATAATAGTCGCGCGCGAGGTCGTTCGGCACGAAACCCGGCCCGGCGCGGCCGCGCGTCAGCGGCGCCATGATGATACGGTTCGGCGCTTCGATGGCGCCCAATTTGATCGGATCGAACAGGGATGCAGTCATCTTTCCTCCACGTCGCACTTTCTTCGCGACGGCCCCACCGGTCGTCGCTATGGCCCGCGAAGCTATGGACGCCGCGGCCCCGGCACAATGGTAAGTATCAAAAGAAAATCTAAATGACAGCGAAGATGGACAGCATCGACAGCGAATCGGTCGCCGGCGCGGGCGCCGGACGCTGGGCCTTTGCCGCGCTGCTCGGCGGCAACATCGCGCTGTCGCTCGGCGCGATGCTCGTCCGGATGGCCGACACCGGCCCGACCGCTTCGGCTTTCTGGCGGATGACGCTCGCGCTGCCGCTGCTGCTGATCTTCGCGTGGCGCGAGACGGGCGGGCGGATGCCGCCGCGCCCGGCAGTGGTGGTCGCGGCGGCGGCGGGCATTTTCTTCGCGCTCGACCTTGCCGCGTGGCACCTCGGCATCCTGCAGACCAAGGTGGCCAACGCGACCCTGTTCGGAAATTGCGCCAGCCTGCTGCTCGTCCTCTGGACGATTTTCCTGACCCGGACGCTGCCGCGCGGGTGGCAGGCGGCGGCGATCCTGCTCGCCTTCGCCGGATCGGCGCTGCTCATGGGGCAAAGCTATGAACTGTCGCCCGACTATCTCGTCGGCGACCTGCTCAGCCTGCTCGCGGGGGTGCTCTACACGGGCTATGTCATCCTGATGCAGCGCGTGCGCGGCAAGCTCGGCCCGTGGAGCGCGCTCGCCATCGCTTCGGCGGTGTGCGTCCCGATCCTGCTCGGGACCGCGCTCGCGCTCGGCGAAACGGTGATGCCGCGGAACTGGACCCCGCTGATCCTGCTCGCGCTGGTCAGCCAGGTCGTCGGCCAGGGACTGATGATCTGGTCGCTGCCGCGCTTCTCGCCGCTGGTGGTCGGGCTGACATTGCTGATCCAGCCGGCGTTCGCGGCGCTTACCGGCTGGATCGGGTTCGGCGAGACGCTGTCGGCGATCGATATCTTCGGCGGGATGATGGTTGGCGCGGCGCTTGTCCTGATAAGGTTGCCGAGCCGCCGCGCGGCGCCTATCTGAAGTCCATGGCTTCCATCCTGCCCGCCGACCCGACGCTCGACGAGATTCGCGCCGCCCTCGCGCCGCTGATTGCGGCGTCGGCGGCATTCGACGGCTTCGGCCCCGCCGCGCTCGAGGATGCCGCGCGCCGCGCCGCGGTCGACCCCGATGTCGCCCGCCTCGCCTTTCCCGGTGGCGGGCGCGACATGGTCGACGCGTGGTTCGCCGATATCGACGCGGGCATGGAACAAAGCTGGCCCGCCGCAAAGCTGGCCGCGCTGAAGATCCGCGAGCGCATCACCACGCTCGTCGAAACGCGCATCGCGCTGCTCGCGCCGAACCGCGAATCGCTGCGTCGCGCGCTCGCCCTGCTCGCGCTGCCGACCAACGCGCCGCACGCGGCCAGGCTCGGCTGGCGCGCCGCCGATCATATGTGGCGCCTCGCGGGCGACACGGCGACCGACTATAATCATTACAGCAAGCGCGCGATCCTCGGCGCCGTCTATGGCTCGACGATGGCAGTGTTCCTGAACGACGAGAGCGAGGGTTTCGCCGATACGCGCGCGTTCCTCGCGCGCCGCATCGATCAGGTGATGCGTTTCGAAAGCTGGAAACATCGCCGCGCGTCGCGCAGCATCGAGCGGCCGAGCCTTGCCCGCTTCGTCGGGCGGCTGCGCTATCCGGGGCGATGACGCGTTTCGATAAAGGACTGGCGCTCGGCGAGTGTTATTGATAATCGCTCGCAAATGACTGCTTTGCTCGAAAATGTGCTGGATCGGGCGCCGCTGGGCGTGATGGTGCGGATTGCCCGGATCGACTGGGATGCGATGTCCGAAGACGAAGGACGGCGCCTGCGCGAATTCGGCCTGATGGAAGGGTGCGAGGTCACCCCGCTGCATCGCGGCAGCATTTTCTCGCGCGATCCGCTCGCGCTCACCGTCGGGCGCATGAAGGTGATCATCCGCGCGCGGCAGGCGGCCGTGATCGAAGTCGAGCCCGCAGCATGACCGGCGCCATTCCCTCGATCGCGCTCGTCGGCAATCCCAATGCCGGGAAATCGAGCCTGTTCAACGCCCTGACCGGCGCACGGCAGAAGATCGCCAATTATCCCGGCGTCACGGTCGAGCGAAAGGCGGGGCATGCGAGCTTCGCCGACGGCCGCCCGATCTCGCTGATCGACCTGCCCGGCACGTACAGTCTGACCCCCGCGAGCCTCGACGAGGCCGTGACGCGCGACGTCGTGCTCGGCAAGCAGGATGGCGAGAAGCGCCCCGACGCGCTGATCGTTGTGCTCGACGCGGCGAACCTCGACAATCATCTCAGTTTCGCGCTCGAACTGCTCGCGCTGAACCTGCCCACTGTGGTCGCGCTCAACATGGTCGACCTTGCGACACGCGACGGGCTGACGCTCGACGCCGCACGCCTGTCGAAAGAGCTGGGCGTTCCGGTCGTGCCCACCGTCGCGGTGCGCAAGCGCGGAATGGCCGAGCTGCTCGCCGCGGTCGACGGCGCGATCGGGTCGCACGCCGCGGGCGGCATCGCGCTACCCGCCGAAACGAACGACGCGTCGCTGCACCAGCGCGCCCGCACGATCGCGCGCGCCGCGATTCTCGCCGAAACGCCGGTGCGCCGCTGGACGCAGCGCGTCGACAATGTCGTGCTGCATCCGGTCGCCGGCATGGCCATCCTGCTCGCGCTGATGTTCGTGATGTTCCAGGCGGTCTATGCCGCCGCCGAGGCACCTGCCGACTTCCTCGAAGGCGGGATCGGCGTGGTCCAGCAATGGGTCGTCGCGACCTTCCCCGACAATTTCCTGCGCGGGCTGGTCGTCGAAGGCCTGCTCGCCGGCGTCGGCGCGGTCGTCGTCTTCCTGCCGCAGATCCTGATCCTCTTCCTCTTCATCCTGCTTCTGGAAGCGTCGGGCTATATGACGCGCGCCGCCTTCCTGATGGACGGGCTGATGGGCAAGGTCGGCCTGTCGGGGCGCGGTTTCATCCCGCTGCTGTCGAGCTTCGCCTGCGCGGTCCCCGGCATCATGGCGACGCGCGCGATCCCCGACGAAAAGGACCGGCTGACGACGATATTGATCGCGCCGCTGATGACCTGTTCGGCGCGGCTTCCCGTCTACGCGCTGATCATCGCCGCCTTTATTCCCAATAGGACGGTCGGCGGCACCCCGGTCGGGCTGCAGGGGCTCGTGCTCTTCGGCCTTTATGTCGCGGGCATCGTCGGCGCGCTCGTCGTCGCCTATGTCCTGCGCCGCACGGTGGCGAAGGGTGCCGGTGCCGGTTTCATGATGGAAATGCCGCGCTATCAGATGCCGCAGCTGCGCGACATCGCGATCGGCCTGTGGCAGCGCGCGTGGATCTTCCTCCGCCGCGCCGGCACGATCATCGCGATGACCACGGTCGTGCTTTGGCTGCTGCTGACTTTCCCGCAGGCGCCCGAAGGCGAAAGCCAGGTCGAATATAGCGTCGCCGGCCGCATCGCGAGCGGGCTGGAAGTCGTCGTCGCGCCGATCGGCTTCAACCACGACATCGCGCTCGCGCTAATCCCCGCAATGGCGGCGCGCGAGGTCGCGGTGTCGGCGATGGCGACCGCGAACGCGATCGACGCCGGCGACGATGAAGAGGCGATGGCCCAGTCGCTCGGCGAACGATTGCAGGGCAAATGGAGCCTTGCGACCGCGCTCGCTTTCCTCGCCTGGTTCGTCTTCGCTCCGCAGTGTATTTCGACGATCGCGATCACGCGGCGAGAGACCAATGGATGGAAATGGCCGATGTTCATGGTTGGCTATTTGTTCCTGCTCGCCTATGCCGCTGCTGGTATCACTTACTGGACGGCCGTCGCCTTCGGACTCGGCTGATCCTCCACATTTTCTAGCGGAGCGGAGCGGCGGATGGCTGGCAGCGTCAACAAGGTAATATTGATCGGCAACCTCGGTGCCGACCCCGAAATCAAGTCGTTCCAGAACGGCGGCAAGGTCGCGAATCTCCGCATTGCGACGTCCGAACAGTGGAAGGACCGGATGACCGGCGAGCGCAAGGAGCGCACCGAGTGGCATCAGGTCGTGATCAACGGCGAAGGGTTGATCGGCGTCGTCGAACGGTATCTGAAAAAGGGCTCGAAGGTTTATATCGAGGGCTCGCTTCGCACCCGCAAATGGCAGGACCGCGACGGCAACGACAAATATACGACCGAGATCGTGATCGCGGGCATGGGCGGCACGCTCACCATGCTCGACGGCGCACCCGGCGGCGGCGGGTCGCGTGGCGGCAGCGGCGGCGGCGACGAATGGAGCGGCGGTTCGTCGGGCGGTGGCTCGGGCGGCGGCTCGGGCGGCGGCTGGAACCAGGGCGGCGGCGGTTCGTCGGGCGGCGGCTTCGGCGGCGGCAGCTCGAGCGGCGGCGGACGCCCGCCGTTCGACGACGATCTGGACGACGACGTTCCGTTCTAGCGGACCCCTCTCCGAAATTTGTAACGTTTAGCTTGGGCAACCGCGGAGCGCCGTCGGTTGCCCCCAACTTCTGCCATTTCAGCACGTTGCGTTTGTGCGGCGAACGTCGTGTATAAACGGTCCCTTCGGATTTTGTTGCGAATCCGGGGGAATGAAGCGCGCAACGCCGTCGAAGCAGCGCGGAGTCAAAGGCCGCCTCTGCCGGCCGGGTTCCAGATGATTTCCCACAAATGGCCATCGCGATCTTCAAGATAAGCGCGCGCACCGCCATGGGCGGGTTTGTCGATCGGTATCCTGACCGTCCAGCCTGCCGCCGTCATCCGGGCGACCCGGAGATGTGCCGCCTCCAAGCTTTCCATAAAAAGGCCAAGCGCCACCAGCGCTCCGCCCGATGCGCAACGTCCGGCGACGTCCGACCGAAAGGCGGCATCGTCCCATAACGAAAGAATGCCGCCGCCCCAATCGAACCAGATACTGTCTTCATCCTTGCGAATGGGCTGCCATTCCAGCCCATCAACATATTGCCGTTCGGAGGCGCCGAGGTCGGTGACGCCGAGAGAAATCAACCCAAATGGGCGGGGCATCGATCCGGTCATTGTGGTCGGATTCCCAGATTGGCAAAATAGAGTTTGCGATTACCAGGGTCCTTGTCGGTCCGACGGCGAGCCGGTGGAACACGATCGACGATCGGTTCATAATGATCGAAATTCGATTCGAACGACCCTTCGCCGCGGGTGACGTGCGGAAGCATCAGGTGGAGGTTGTGGAGGTTCGCTGCAGGGATCGTGCCTTCTATTACGGCTGTTTCGCGAAAGATGCTGGGACCGCCGGGCGCGGCGCCATGGCGCGTCAGCACCGGGAATATGGTGCCGACCAAGTCGACCGGTATTTCGAGATAAAAGCGGTTGATTGGCTCGCATACGACCGTTCCGGCTCGACGCAGTGCGTCCATAAGGACCAATGGGGTGAGGTTTCTGAAATCGCCGGCGGTGCTCGACATGCTCTTGTCAAAAGCCGAATAAGAATGGCTTTGACGCGCCAGATATCCCGAATCGGTCATGGTCACGAGGCAGTCGGTGACGTTCCAGCCCATCAGCCCCTGTTCGAGCGTTTTCAGCGCTATTTCTTCCACAGCCCGGTGAAATGCGAGGGGGATCGAACCCAATTCGACCTCAAGCGCGAATCTGTTGCCGCTATCAGGCGGTAGCGGTTCCACCCGAAGGCCGATCGTTGCCAAAAAGGGGTTCGACGGCGTTTTCAAGGTCTCTCCGGCTTCGCCGCTGCCGACGAGTCGTTCGATGCAAACTGTCGTTGTCTCGCGGAATTCAACTTCGATGCCATATTCGCTAAGGAGGTTTTCGCCGATCACTTCCTTCTGGACCTCGCCGAACAGCGAAATGAACACTTCCTGTCGGATGTCATCCTGACGGACGTTGATCAGCGGGTCCTGCTCCGACATCTCGGTCAAGGCCGCGAGCAGCGCTCCGCGCTCGGTGATCTTGAGCGGCACGATCAGCGTTTCGAGCGTGGGCGGTGAAAAACGTCGTGCGACTGCATGGGCTGGATCGCCGATCGTATCGCCGATCCGGACCTCGCCGAGGCCCCATACCCTGCCGATATCACCCGGCAGCATCTGCTTAGCTGCCCGTGCCTCGCCGCGCCGGAAGACATCGATCCGGGTGACACGCCCTCCGCGCTTTTCGTCGAATTGCTGTTTTGTTCGCAAACTCATCGTGCCGTTGAAGACACGAACATAGGCGATGCGCTCGTGGTTGTTTCCGCGTTCGATCTTGAACACCGCAGCCGACAGCGCGCCGTCGGGCGTACCCTTGGCGCGGGGCAGCAGCGTCGCGATGCCGGTCATCAACTCCTCGATGCCTTCGCCATGGGTCGCCGACCCGAAGAAGACCGGCAAAATCTGTCCGGCCGCCGCTTGCTCGGCCAGAATAGGCCCGATTCGCTCCGTGCCATCCGGCCAGTTTCCCGCGACAAAAGCCTTCATGGCCTCCTCATTGTCCTCGGCCAGCGCCTCGGCGAGTTCCATGGCGAAACCTTCCTCGTCGAAGCGTCGCACCGACGTGATGGCGGCAGCCGTCCCAGCGTCTGTCACGTGACTCATTCGTACGACATTCGGCGCGAGCCGCTGTTCGATATCTTCTACCAGTGCTTCGACGCGCGCGCCGACGCGGTCGACCTTGTTTACGAAAATCAGCATCGGCACGCCCAGACGCCGCAACGTGCGAAACAGGACGCGTGTTTGTGCCTGAATGCCTTCGACTGCCGACAGGACCAGTATTGCCCCGTCGAGCACCCCGAGCACGCGTTCAACTTCGGCGATGAAATCGGGATGCCCCGGCGTATCGATGATGTTGACGTCGATTCCCCCGATCGTCACACCCGCTACCGCCGACCTGATCGTGATGCCCCTCCGTCGCTCGACTTCGAGCGAGTCGGTATAGGTATCGCCGCCATCGACGCTGCCGAGCGTCTGTAGCGCGCCTGCGTCGTAGAGCAACCGTTCGGTCAGACTGGTCTTCCCGGCATCAATATGTGCGAGAATCCCGAGGTTCATGACGCCCATGGCAATCCTTTCCCTCCGGTCGCTTGCGTCCAAGGCGATGATATCCGATGCCGGGCCATCGCTATAGCGACCCCTCCGCGTCCTTCGGGTGCGCATGCAATTTCGCTTCGACGGGAGCGAAAGTGGCGAGACCGGCAGATGATCTTTCAGCAAAAGATTGGTAGCCGGAGAAGCTGCTGATCTGGTCGAAGCTTTGATCGCGCCGCGCCCAAGCCTTGTAGTTGGTGTTGGATTCGATCGCCGGGCGATTCTGGAAACGAGCGGTGCCGGCATCGTCGCGCTCGATGATCGACCATCGAACCATCCGGCGCATCGGATGAAACCCGTCGTGAATGAACCCGTCGCGCATGCGGCATGACCGGCCGACTGGGATGATACGGCATGCACCGAGGGCCGATACGACATCAGCCCACTCCCACGCCATCGAAAAAGGTTCGAAAGCCACGCCCTGCACGTTGTCGTCGATCAACGGTAGCACGTCGGCCGGGCTATTGCAGGGATGGAGGAAGATCGTCCGGCCCAGCGGATGCTGATCGATCCGGCACGGACCGTCGGTCACCACGATCGTCCAATCGGCACCGCACGATGAATGCACTTTCCACCCCTCGGCTTCGGCTTCTATGCGCGCGCGCATCACGTGGGCGTCTGCATCGGGCACGCGATATGTCGGTGCTGCCACCTCTGCAAACCGGGCCATCCAATCGCACAACGCCTCCACTGATCTGCCCCCTTCTGAGTGGTCCAAAATTGATGATATTTTGGATGACGAAGGAGATTATGAATGCCGACCAAGAAGCATCGCCCGGAAGAGATTATCGGCAAGCTGCGTGAGGCAGAAGTTGTG
>JAESGW010000216.1_pt1 | contig 99933 bp, 96 predicted proteins | sample 9269791 | NCBI WGS metagenome assembly JAESGW01 (sample SAMN16773120, study PRJNA677053) | algae metagenome | isolation source: Aphanocapsa lilacina HA4352-LM1 and co-occurring heterotrophs from near cave... | place: USA: Maniniholo cave, near Haena, Kauai, HI | collected 2009-07-28 | reverse complement strand
ATCGTGGCATACTCGCAGCCGGCAGGTGTGTCAGGGTGATCAGCTCGCATCGTTGATCCTCCAGGTGAGTTGGTGGTGCAAAACTCAACTTACCCCCTGACCACCTGTCACCCCATAGGATCTACGGCCTCGCCTACCGCGAGTTCAGCATGTCCTCGCTAACGCGGCGGTGCGATCGGTCCATGCGGGCCTGGCTTTGGCTTCTTTGCGCGTCACGGTCCTTCATGCACGCGGCATAAGGGCTCGAGCCCGGCGGACCGGCGTTCTTCTGGCAGAGCGCATCGTCGTCGGTCACAGCAGTTGCCAGCTCCTCACGCGCCGTCTGCAGGCAGCCGGCCAGTGAAAGGCCGACGAGCATCGTCAGCAGCAGTCGTGTCATCGTCGCGCGCATTTGGCCTCGAAGGTCAGGTTCCGTACCGTTGAACACGACGCATGTGGCCTATTGGTGGCGCGAGCGGCAAATCCGACCAACACCTCAATCTCGCATGGGCCCCAATGTCGGCAGGACGCAGCGAACCATTTGACGACCATGCCTGCGATAGATGCGAAAGTCGGAGTCAGTGGTCAGGAGTACGGCATCGCCCAATGTCTCAGTCATGCGGACAAGACAGGCATCTGCGAAGCTCATGGGAACGTCGGCGTACTTTTGCAGCAGGCGAAGCACCGCTTCCATTTCCTCACCGAAGCGAAAGCGGCAGACCAGAGCATCGCGGCGAAGCAGCGCGGCGAGGCTGCCAATGCCTCGCGGGCCGAGGAGATGTGCCGCCTCCGAGAGAGCCGCTTCGCAGGTAGCCCACGGCGGCGGGTGATGTGACGCCTGCTCGGCAGCCCATCGATGGTTGGTGTCGCGCCGGCTCATCAGCGCGACGAGAAAGCCGGCGTCAACGATGACGCTTCGTGCCATATTCGCTCGCCTTCAAGTGTTCTTTTCGGCGCGCGCTGAGATCTGGTGCAAGCCCGTCGACTGAACCGACCAGATCGGCGACGGCGTCGAGCGGTGCCGATCGCTTGCGCTGGGACTGCGGCGCGTGAGTCAGCCGCTCCCGCACGACATCCGATTTCGAGAGGTTGCGACGGCGCGACTCGGCCTCGATCTGCGCAACAAGGCCGTCGGGAAGGCGCACGGTAAGGGTTTTCATGCGCCGTATGTATTACGTAATCGGCATACGTGCAATACAGACAGTGACTACAGAAGGACGGTGCCGGGGCGCCGCCAACCCATTTTCACTTAGCCTCCAGGGCTCAATCCGAAGCCCCCACGCCCCGTTCCTTCAGCGCGCCGCCGATCTCGTCGAGGATCACTGGATCGTCGATGGTGGCGGGCATGCTCCAGGCGTCGCCGTCGGCGATCTTCTTCATGGTGCCGCGCAGGATTTTTCCCGAACGGGTCTTCGGCAGGCGGCCGACGGTGATGGCGAGCTTGAAGGCAGCCACCGGCCCGATCTTCTCGCGTACCAGCGCCACCACTTCGCGTTCGATGTCGCCGGGCTTCTTGGTCACGCCCGCCTTCAGCACGAGGAAACCGCACGGCACCTCACCCTTCAATTCATCCTTGATGCCGAGCACCGCGCATTCGGCGACGTCGGGGTGCGACGCCAGCACCTCCTCCATGCCGCCGGTCGACAGCCGGTGGCCCGCGACATTGATGATGTCGTCGGTGCGCCCCATCACGAACACGTAGCCGTCCTCGTCCTTGTAGCCGGCGTCGGAGGTCTTGTAGTAGCCGGGGAACTCGGTGAGGTACGCCTCCTTGAACCGCGCGTCGTTCTTCCACAGCGTCGGCAGGCATGCGGGCGGCATCGGCAGCTTGATGACGATCGAGCCCATGGTGTTCGGCCCGACGGGCTTCGCCGCCTCGTCCACCACATCGACCTGATAGCCCGGCATCGGCACCGTCGGCGAGCCGTGCTTCACCGGCAGTTGCCCCAAGCCCACCGGATTGCCAGCGATGCACCAGCCGGTCTCCGTCTGCCACCAGTGGTCGATCACCGGCACCTTCAACTGCTGCTCCGCCCACTCCACCGTCGGCGGGTCGGCGCGCTCGCCGGCGAGGAACAGCGTACGGAATTTCGACAGGTCGTAGGTCTTGAGCAGCTTGCCGTCCGGATCCTCCTTCTTGATTGCGCGGAACGCGGTCGGCGCCGTGAACAGCGCCACCGCGCCGTGCTGCGAGATCACGCGCCAGAACGCGCCGGCGTCCGGCGTGCCGACCGGCTTGCCCTCATACATGATCGAGGTCGCGCCATGGATCAGCGGGCCGTAGACGATGTAGGAGTGGCCGACCACCCAGCCGATGTCGGAGCCGCACCACCACACCTCGCCGGGTTTCACGCCATAGAGATTGAACATCGACCACTTCAGCGCCACCAGGTGGCCGCCATTGTCGCGCACGACGCCCTTCGGAATGCCGGTGGTGCCTGACGTGTAGAGGATGTAGAGCGGATCGGTCGCGGCCACCGGCACGCAGTCAGCGCTCTTCTTTGCAGCGATGGCCTTCGCACGCAGCTCCGCCCAGTCGTGATCGCGTCCCGACACCAACGTACAGGTCTCTTGTGGCCGTTGCAGCACGATGCAGGCTTGCGGCTTCGCCTTCGACAGATTGATCGCCTCGTCGAGCAGCGGCTTGTACTTGACGATGCGCCCGGGCTCGATGCCGCAGCTCGCGGTGAGAATGAGCTTTGGCTCGGCATCGTCGATGCGCGTCGCAAGCTCCTTCGCCGCAAAGCCGCCGAACACCACCGAATGCACCGCGCCGATGCGCGCGCAGGCGAGCATGCCGATCACCGCCTCCGGCACGAGCGGCATGTAGATGATGACGCGGTCACCTTTGGCGACACCGAAATCGGCCATGATCGCCGCAAGCGCCTTCACCTCGTCGAGCATCTCGCGATAGGTGAATTTCGAGACCGTGCCGGTCACCGGTGAATCGTGGATCAGCGCCACCTGATCGGCGCGACCGCCCGCCACATGCCGGTCCAGCGCGTTGTAGCAGGTGTTGACGACGGCGCCGGCGAACCAGCGGCCGTAGACGCCCTGCGACGGATCGAAGATCTTGTCGGCCGGCTTGATCCAGTCGATCTCCTTCGCAGCTTCAGCCCAAAACCCTTCCGGATCGGCCTTCGCGCGCGCATAGACATCGTGGTAGTGGCTCTTCTTCTGAGTATTCATGGCGCTTCTCCCGCGCGAGTTGGCCCGCGCTTGTTCAGGCACCATTGTCACGGCGGCGCATGGCAATTCAAGCCCGCAAAATGCCAGGGCGTCGACCATAAATTCAGAGTGGTCGGCAGACGTCCGCCTCGGTGCGCATCCCGGACGCAAGTCGGACATCCGAAAGGCGCCCGCACGTTTTACAAGGCTTCAGCCACAAGGGCGCCGGGCCGGGCCCTCGCCTGCAGGCGGGACACCGCCTCGGCCAGCGGAACGTCGGCCTGCGAGCCGTCGCGCTCGCGCAGGCTCACCCGGCCGTCCCTCATCTCGCGCCCGCCGACGATGGCCATCACCGGCACGCCCATTTCATGCGCCGCCACGATGCGCCGCGAAAGGGTGTCGGCGCCGTCATAGGCAACTGCCCGGATCCCGGCGTCCTCGAACGCCGCCATCACGTCCGCGCCGTATCCGGCCTGGTCTTTCGAGATCGGCGCGACCGCGACCTGATCCGGCGACAGCCAGAATGGAAGCACGCCGCCATGGTGCTCGAACAGGATCGCGATCATGCGGCCGAGCGATCCGAAGATGGCGTGGTGGATCATCAGCGGCCTCGCGCGGCCGCCGTCGGGGACGATATAGGAGGCATCGAGCCGCTGCGGCAGCACGCTGTCGAGCTGCACCGTGCCGCACTGCCAGGATCGCCCCAACCGGTCGCGCAGCGCGAATTCCAGCTTCGGACCGTAGAACGCGCCTTCGCCGGGATTGATTTGAGGCGCGAGGCCGCATTGCCGCGCGGCATCGCCGAGCTTCGCCTCTGACCAGTCCCACGTCGCGTCGTCGCCGGCGCGCACCGCCGGCCGCGTGGCGAGCGCCACCTCGTAGTCGGGAAACCCGAGGTCGCGGTAGACCTCGCCCAGCAGGGCGATAAAGCGCGCGACTTCCTCCTCCACGTCCTGCTCGCGGCAGAACACATGGGCGTCGTCCTGCTCGAAGGCGCGCGTCCGCATGATGCCGTGGAGCGAACCGGAAGGCTCATTGCGGTGGCAGGCGCCGAACTCGGCATAGCGGATCGGAAGCTCCCGCCACGAGCGCAGCCCCTTGTTGAAGATCTGCACGTGGCACGGGCACGACATCGGCTTCAGCGCCATCGCCAGTTCGCCGTCGTCGAGGCGGAACATGTGCTCGCCGAACTTGTCCCAGTGACCGCTGCGGCCCCAGAACTCCTGCGGCAAAAGCTGCGGCGTCCGGACCTCGGCATAGCCGGCTCGGCGCATCTTGCGTCGGAGATAGTCTTCCAGCACCCGGTACACCGCGTAGCCGCGCGGATGCCAGAACACCATGCCTGGCGCATCTTCCTGAAGGTGCCAGAGATTGAGCTTCACGCCGAGATTTCTGTGGTCGAGATCGTCCATAGCTGTGTTCCTTGTGAGGGGAGCAAGCGCGGACGTGGACCATCAGAAAACAGAAAGGCCCCGTCCGTCGCCGGCGGGGCCTTTTCTGGGTGAAGTACGCTTGTCTCTAGCGCACGCAACCAGTAGGCGATCCGCCGTAAGCGGTCGCCGTGGTGGTCAATGCGGCTGATCGAAGCTTGTTCATGCCCTGTATATGGCGGCAAAACGCTCAGGCGTCAACGTCCCGCCGCCTGGCGTCGCGCCGGCGGAACGATCCAGTCCCGTCTGCATAAGCAATGCTCAGGCTGCGACCTCATGCTGGATTGTAGGATCGCTCTGCACTGGCCGATCAGCGCCGCTGTCGTCACTCGCAGATTGATCGGGTCGTCGATCGGTCGAGACGATATAGTCGATCTCGCTGCGGTGTATGCCTATGTCCCTGAGCTCGCGGTCGCCCAGACTGTGCAAGCATACGCGCAACCTGGCGCGCTCCCGGCTTTTTTCGAGCGCATGCCGACACTGCTGTATGACGTCATAAACATGCTTCCTCGCCGTCCTGATCGGGCCGCTCGTTCCCTGAAGCGTCGCCGACGCCGCAATCGAAGAGGCTTTCGAATCGACTTCACTGATGCCGAGCAGTTGGCGAGCATGAGCGACATCATCGCCTTGCACTGGCCGGGGCCACTCCTGCGGCAGCGCTCGGACCAGCTGACGAACCTTGAGAATTGCAGCCGGCCATTGGCCGATCCAAACCAGCGTTCTCGCAAACGCGCCGGCCGTGCGTTGGCCGACCGATTTTTGGGTTGGCTGCAGCCAGTGAGCCTCATACCAATTTCGATCAACGTGGAAAGCTCGGAGCTCTTCAAGGATTTTAAGGGTCATGGCTTCCTCATCCAGATGTCCAAACCAAAACGTCCGCTGGCTGGGAGGATGACAGGGCTGGATTTGCTCGCTTCAGGTGCGGCTTGGCAAACCCTTGGCTTTACCTTTGCTGATCCTTCGTTCTCCACTACGGCCGTGCTAGAATGACGCAGCGATTGAGCGAAGGGCTGCTGCCTTGCTCTATTCATTCGACAGGTTTGTGCTGGATACGAATACGCGGGAGCTTCGCCGCGATCGCGAATTGCTGTCGGTCGAGCCAAAGGTCTTCGACCTGCTTTCGTATTTGATTGTAAATCGAGAGCGCGTGGTGAGTAAGGACGACCTGATAGCCAGCGTCTGGAATGGCCGCGTCGTTTCCGAGTCAGCATTGACGACATGCATCAATGGCGCACGCGTGGCTCTCGGCGACAGCGGCGATGCCCAGCAGCTGATAAGGACGATTCCGCGCAAAGGCCTTCGCTTCGTGGGGAATGTCAGGGAGGCCGCTCCGCCGTCCGCGCTCCCTGATTATCACGCCATGGCGCAAGCAGCGAAGCATTCGGACCGGCCATCGGTCGCCGTGTTGCCATTCACTGACACAAGTGACCCGAGCCAGGCGTATTTTGCGGACGGAATTGTCGATGAGATCACCATTGCTCTCACGCGTATGCGCTGGCTCACTGTCATCGCACGCAACTCGAGCTTCACCTACAGGGACAAGGCGGTCGACGTGCGCCAGGTGGGCCAGGAGTTGCGTGTCCGCTATGTCATCGAAGGCAGTGTGAGGAAACATTCAGAGAGGGTGCGAATTACCGCTCAGCTCATCGACACCGAAACCAGAGCGACACTGGCGGCCCATCGCTTCGAGAGTGAGTTGGGTGATATTTTCGCCCTTCAAGACAAGGTGGCGTCGGAAGTTGTTGCGACGATCGCACCAAAACTCGAAGCGAACGAGATTGTTCGAGCTCAGCGAAAACCCACGGAGAATCTTGACGCCTACGATCTCTATCTTCGCGGGCTCGAGCGATTCTACAATTTGAGTCATAGTTCGCATGAACAGGCATTGGCCTTTTTCCGCCAAGCGATCGAGCTCGATCCCAACTTTGCCTCTGCATATGGCATGGCTGCTCGTTGCTACATTACTCGTAAAATGAATGGGTGGTCGGACAGCAGCGAACCCTCCGAAGCGATTCGGCTCGCCCGATACGCAGCCAGACTGGGGATGGATGATGCCGTAGCGCTCTCGTCAGCCGGCATTACGATGGCTTATGTAGCTCGTGAGGTCGAAGCAGGTGCAGCTTTGATCGACACGGCCCTTTCGCTGAATCCCAATTTGGCGATTGCCTGGGCCTATAGCGGGTACATTGAGGTCTATCGCGAGAACTCGGCAGGGGCGATCGACAGATTTTCCGAGGCGACGCGCTTGAACCCGCTGGATCCTCTGATTTTCAGCGTCTACGTGGGGATCGCTGCAGCCCATTTCGTAGCCGGGCGATTTCAAGCGGCATGGCAATGGGCGGAAAAGGCCCTGGCAGTCGCTCCACGTTATATTCCTGCGCTCAGGATAGCAGCGGCCAGCTATGCGCTCGACGGGCATTTGAGGGAGGCAGCCGAGCGCCTTGCATTGATACGACAGATTTATCCCAAATTGGCGATTCCGGATCTTCGGGATCAAGTGCCGTTTGCCGAGAAAACCTTCAACCAATTCGTTCTTGGTCTACAGAAGGCTGGTCTGCCAGATCGAGCTCTTCCTTCAAAGAACAGCTAGGCCTGTGCGGCGGCGGCTACAGCGCACGTTCGACTTGAGCAAGACTTTACGATCGGGGCTGATTGGCGCCAATCTTGGACATCGCCGTCAGCCGGCACGGCTTCGGCCGGCTATCGAAGACTTGAGATCGACGTGGCCTAGCTGTTCGAACGTCGCCACGTCGCCGGCGCGACTCCGAACGTCTTCTTGAACGCACGAGAGAATGCAGCCTCGGAATCGTAGCCGACGATCCCGGCGACCTGTGCGAGGGACGCGCTGGTGTTGCGGAGCTTCTGAGTCGCGACTTGCATGCGCCAACTCGCGAGGTAGTGCATCGGCGGCATGTCGATCAGACGAATGAAGCGGTCAGCCAGCGCCGAACGCGATAGGCCGACCTCACGGCCCAGATCATCGACGGTCCAACGCCGGGTGATGTCGCCGTGCAGCAACGCCAATGCCCGCGCAACGTACGGGTCGCGCAGACCGGCGAGCCATCCGGTTTCTCCATCCGGCAGGGCCTCCGCGTAACGCCGCACGGTCTCGACAAACAACAGCTCCGAAAGCTTTGCCAACACGGTCTCCGATCCCGGACGGCCGGCGGCGATTTCCTCCGCGGCGTACTGGAAAGTCGAGCGAATCCATTCCGCGGCGCCACCTTGCTCGAGATTGAGCTTCAGCAGCGGCGGCAGGGTCGATATCACCGGATTGCTCTCGGCGCCGTCGCAACCGAGGAAGCCGCAAATCAGCCGCGTTCGCGCGCCGGCGCCGCCATGATGTATTGAGAACAGCCCGCCGTCCCTGGGCGGCTTGATAATTTCGCGGCCCGCCACCGGCGGCAGGCTCAGGTCGCTACCCACCAGGTGCAGATCGTTGCGCGGCAACAGAACGACCTCACCGGCCGCAATTACGAGGCCCTCTCCGTCCTCACCATCGACCCGGATGCGAAGTTCGCCCTCGACGACGTAGTGATAGAGGATCAAGTCGGACGCCGGCCCGAGAGCGGGCGCGCAATGCTCGGGCGCGACGCGAGCCGCCATGCACCACGGCGCGAAGAACTCGGCGTGTAAGAACACGCCGCCAGTCAAATGCGTCACCCTCAAGACATCGGACAATGCATCCATGCCGGTTTCTCTAACAGGATCCGGTGTCCTGGTCATGTCTGCCGGTGGCCCGGCGATGGCGGCTCGACCGTCTGCCAACCTACATCCGGCATCAGCCGATCGGTTCGAACTCAGTCGGCGCACCAATCCGTGAAAGGAGACGGCAAATGAATGCAATCAGCAACATAACCGCTACAGAACGATATGCACGCAGCGTGCAGGCGTCCAAGCGGGTGAGTTGGGACGTCGACGAGGACGTGATCCGAGGGCGCCGCTTTGATACCGCCGACAAATTTCTTCCAGACGGCCTTTGCCTGGCCGATGCGTTCACAACCCTGTCGGTCGATGAAAAGCGGTTCGTAAGCCAGATCCAGGGTCGCACCTACGCCAATGTCTTTGGACTGGTCGAGCGCTTCATCAACGCAAAGGTCCTGGAACTGAGCCAAAATCACTGGTTCGGAGACCAGGTTGCGCTCGAGGCACTGGTTCGGTTCAGCGACGAGGAGCTGAAGCACCAGGCACTATTCCGCCGCATCGATGCGATGGTCGGCGACGTTCTGCCCGACGGCTATCGCTTCGACGTCGACCCAAACGCCGTTGCCCGCGCGGTGCTCGGCAAAAGCACATGGGCGGTGCTGGCCCTGACGCTGGATATCGAGTTGTTCACTCAACTGCACTATCGCCAAAGCATCGATCCCGACGCCGAACTCTCCGAACTGTTCAAGGACGTATTCCTCTATCACTGGAGGGAGGAAAGCCAGCACGCCATCCTCGACGAACTCGAGCTGGTGCACCACGACGGGGAGCTCACCGCGGAGAAACGCGACCGCGCGGTCGACGAGTTCATCGAGTTGGTCGCCGCGGTAGACGGCATCCTGCAAGCTCAGGCAAAGGCGGATGCCGCCTACTTCGCGGCGACGTGCGGCCGCACGGTCGACGAGGCCGAGGGAACGTCGATCGAGGCCGCGTTCCTCAAGGCCTACCGCTGGCAATACATCCACTCGGGCGCCCAACACCCGCACTTCGGGAAGGTGCTTTCCGGCCTCATCACCGAAGACCAGGGCCGACGCATCCAGGCGGCGCTCGCCGCGCTCCGATAGACCGGAGCGAATTCTCACCGCCACCCGACAAAAAAGAGGCCCACTATGGTTGCAAAAGCGAAGTTCGCCAAACCTACGTTCGTCAACGGCATCAATGTCGACGACCTCCTGGTCCTGATCGAGGGGGTCAGGGGGGACGCCGCAAAAGCCAGAACAAACTGGCACGTCACCACGACGTGGGAGGGCGAAGCGCGGAGCCGCGCGCACGTCGACGGCTTCGAGATCGGCGGAGAACGGGTGCCGCGCCGGTTCTCGATCGACATCGACGAGCCCTACGAATTGGGCGGAACGAACCAGTTCGCCAATCCGCAAGAGCATCTGCTCGCGGCGCTCAACGCCTGCTTGATGGTGGGATACGTAACGCAATGCGCCGTGCGTGGAATCACCCTCGATAACCTCGAGATCGAGACAGACGGTGAGATCGATCTCCGCGGCTTCCTCGGAATCGATCCGGCCGTACCATCCGGCTACGAGAACCTGAGCTACACGGTGCGCATCAAAGGCAGCGGCACCCGGGAGGAGTTCGGCGAAATCCACGAGGCCGTGATGGCGACCTCTCCCAACTTCTACAACGTGTCACGTTCAGTGCCCCTGAAACCGACGCTCATTGTTGAGTGATCGACGCCAGGAGCGGCAGGGCGCCTGCAGAAAACCGCCGCCTCGCCGCTCCTGCATTGTCTCAATCTTCAGGAGCGGTCTACGAGGAGAAGCCGATGATTGTCTGTTCCTGCAACGCATTCAGCGAGATTGACGTTCAGACCGCCGTGGCAAATGCCGCCCGGCGCGTCAGTCAGGTCTACACGTCCATCGGCTGCACCCCGCAGTGCGGCCGATGCGTCCAGACGGTCAAGAGAATATTCGTCGAGGCGATGACGCTTCGCCGGAAGCGATACTCCGTTGCGAGAGCCCGGCCCAGAAAGGGCTCCGGCTCACGTGTTCTGCCTGTTGAGCAAGCTGAGGCACCTGAATGACGATGATGCACCCTCGTTGAGACCCGCCCTGCGAGGCGAAAACGGTCGTGTGCGCCGCCCTTCTACGACCCGTCCATGCCGAGCCGCACTGATGCGATCCTTGCGCCTTCGTGGAGTGCCCGCAACTTCGCCCAGACCACGTCTTCGGCGACGTTGCCGCGGCCTGCGGAGGTATCAAAGCCGCAATCCGTGCCGGCAATCACGCGGCTTGGATCGCCCAACACCCGGGCAACCTGCTCGAGCCGGTCGGCGACGACCTCAGGATGCTCAATGTAATTGGTTACGGTATCGATCACACCCGCCACGACGAGTTGCTCCTGCGGCAGCTCAGCGAGTGCCCGATATTCGTGCGCATGGCGAGGATTGGCGAACGGAAGCACAAGCGCACCGACCCGCGCCTGTTTCAACACGGGCAGGATGTCGCGGAGCGGCACGTCGCAGTCGTGTGGGCCCTGATAGTTCCCCCAACAGACATGCAGTCGCACCTGCTCGCGCGGCACATTGGCAAGCGCTGCGTTGATTGTCGCGATCACGCGCTCGGCGAACCCGAGGAAATCCGCGAGCGGGCGGTCCTGATAGGTGATGTGCCGCTCCATCGCGAGATCGGGCGCATCGATCTGCAGCACATAATTATGCTGCACGATGGTCTCGTATTCGGTTCGCAGTGCCTCACCGAGCGCAGCAAGGTAAGCGTCCTCGGTGTCGTAGTACGCGTTCAACATGGCAGTGGCGATGATGCCCGGCGACGGCGCCGTCACGAACGGCTGTGCGAAGCCGGTGCCGGTCTCAGTGAGGACCGCGCCAAAGTCCTCGCATTCGGTTTCGATCAAGCGCCGATCGAGATAGCGGACCTCGCCTACCGCCTTCGGTAGCGCGCCGCGGAGGCTGACATGCTCGGTGGCCGCAGCCTGAGCCAGTATCATTGCCGCGTAAGCGGGATAGCGGGTCATATCGGCAAACGGGGGGCGGTTCCATGTTCCGCCGAACCCGCTCATCCGGCGCTGCACATAAAGGAAAAACGCTTCGCGTTGCTGCTCGCCGTTGTTGCCGATATCGATCCCGGATTCCAGCTGCTTCGGCACCACCCAGCGGAGCGCCGCGCGCCCCGCCTGCTCTATCGTCGCCGCATCAATGGGCGCACCACGGGCCCGCTCGGCATAAAGGTGAGTAAGCTCGGTCGGCCGCGGCAAGCTTCCGGCATGCGTGGTCAGGATCCGTCCTTCGCTGCGAAGCATAAACGCCCACCCCTTTTGCTTGTCGTTCAACGGTGATTGCGAGGCTGCACCTACCATGCTGCCTCGAGCAGACGCAGTGAGTTGGCAATACGCTCGTCTGCAGAGCGCAGGCTTGCACGCGCGTTGAAATTTTTTACGGTCTCGGCAGCAACCGCCGGCAAGTCATCCCTGGCGATACCCAGATCCCGCAAGCGGCCGGGCATCCCCCTCTCCTGATAGAGCTTCGCAAGTTCATCTGCGACCGCGTCGGCGGCCTGACGCGCATCCATGCCGTCGCGCCAGACCCGCAAGGCTGCGGCAATGCGCCGGGCCGAGGCCGGCTCAATCGTCTCGGTGAGACGAGTGGCGGGCGCCTGCAGGACGCTCGTCGACTCGCCCTGACCCACATGCGGGTAGCGGATATGCAATGCGGTCGACACGGCGTAGTCGCCTGAAAACGGACCAGATCTGATCAGGGCGCGACCATCATCCTCGGCCCTGTTCTGCAGGAACGCCGCAAGGCTGAGATCCCTGCGCACGCCAGAATTGTCCGGTTCAGAGAGAAGTTTGACGTAAGCGTCATAGGCCAGGCGAAATGCCTGCGCCTGATCGCCCGCCACGAGCGGGTTTGTCTCCGGTTGCGACACGGCGCCGACAAGCCCGGCAAAGACTGTCGTAGCTGTGGAGCGCAGGATCTCGACAGGTGTGCTCAACAGAACTTCGTCATCCAGAAAAATCGCTTGAGGTCGGGTCTTCGGATCAAAATATTCCATGCGGTGGTCGATATCCGGATTCTTCAAACCGGTCCCAGCGCGATTCACGGCGCTGTTTGGCGTCGTCGGAATGTTGATGATCGGCGGCTTCGGAGCCGACAGGCGCGGGCTGAAAGGCCGGCCACCCTCAGGATATTGGCTCATCAGCTTAAACGGATCGCCGGTCTCCCCCATGAAGATCGCGACCGCACGGGTTGCGACGATGACACTGCCGCCACCGACGGCAATCAGCAGATCCGCTCCGGCCTCATTGGCCGCCGCCTTTGCCGCGCAAACGGATGAATAGGTCGAGTCCTTTTCCGCAGAATCGAAAACGCCGGCAAATCGCTCTCCAAGAGCCACCGCAATGCGTTTGACCGTGTTGGTTCGACGGTTGATCGATGGCGAGCAGATGACGAACGCCCGTCGGGCACCTGCACGCTCGACTGCCGCCTTCAGATCACTCTCGATGACACCCGAACCACAGAACAGTCGCCAAGGGTATCCGGAGCTTTTGAAGCTGCTATCTTCCATTTGACCGAAGTCCCTGTTGTCGCACTTTTGCCTTGAATATCCATGCCGGGCTCAACAGAGGTAACAGCCTGAACTCCCGCGACAAGGCTGATGCGTGCGGGCCACCCCCGATCGTTTTGCGTGATAGGACAAGCGATCCTTCCTGTTAGACTGGTCAAATGAAGAAGATCGGCTTTCTCTCGTTCGGGCACTGGTCGCCCTCGCCCCAGTCACAGACCCGCTCCGCTGCAGATACGCTTCTGCAATCGATCGACCTCGCCGTTGCAGCCGAGGAGCTAGGCGCAGACGGGGCGTATTTTCGCGTCCATCATTTCGCCCGGCAACTCGCTTCGCCTTTTCCATTGCTCGCAGCCGTCGGCGCAAAGACCAGCCGCATCGAGATCGGAACGGCGGTGATCGACATGCGTTACGAAAACCCACTCTACATGGTCGAAGACGCTGGTGCTGCCGATCTCATCGCAGGCGGGCGCCTGCAACTGGGCATCAGCAGAGGATCGCCCGAGCAGGTCATCGATGGATGGCGATATTTCGGTTATCAGCCCGCCGAAGGTCAGGATGACGCCGGCATGGGGCGCCGCCACGCGGAGATATTCCTCGATCTCCTGCGCGGCGAAGGCTTCGCGCAACCAAATCCCCGACCCATGTTTCCCAATCCGCCGGGGCTGCTGCGCGTCGAACCACACTCTGAAGGCCTGCGCGAGCGCATATGGTGGGGCGCCGGCTCAAACGCCACGGCGGAGTGGGCAGCAAAGCTCGGGTTGAATCTGCAGAGTTCGACGCTCAAGACGGACGAAACAGGCGAAGCTTTCCATTTGCAACAGGCCGCCCAGATCCGCGCCTACCGTGCCGCCTGGAAGGAGGCTGGCCATGCGCGTGAGCCTCGAGTCTCGGTGAGCCGCAGCATCTTCGCGCTCATGGACGATCGCGATCGCAGCTATTTCGGAAGAGACGGCGAGGACAAGGACCAGATTGGATTCATTGGCGAACGGAACAGGGCAATCTTCGGCCGCAGCTATGCAGCCGAACCGGATTTGCTCATCGAACAGCTAGGCAAAGACGAAGCGATCAGAGAAGCCGATACGCTGCTGCTCACCGTGCCCAACCAACTCGGCGTCGACTACAACGCACATGTCATCGAAGCAATTTTGACCCACATCGCTCCCGCTCTCGGGTGGCGCTGAACATTTCGATCTGAGGCGATTCAATGAGCACTTTCAAGTTCTACGAAAAAGACAACGTACGCATCCGTTACCAGGAGGTTGGTTCCGGCTTCCCGCTGTTGGCCACACCGGGCGGGGGCTTGAACTCGCGGATCAGCAACTGGCAGACGGCGGTGATCAACGTGATGGACTTTTTCAAGAACGACTTCCGCTGCATTACGATGGACCAGCGCAACGCCAATGGCGGCGAATCCACCGGTCCGGTTCCGGTCAACGACCCGTGGGGCGCCTTCGCCGACGACCAGTTGGGACTGCTGGACCACCTCGGCATTCGCCAGTTCCTCTTCTTCGGCAACTGTATCGGTGGCTCCTTTGCGCTGAAGCTGATGGAGCGGGCTCCGGAGCGCGTCGTCGCCGCGGTGCTGAGCCAACCGATCGGTCACCGGCCCGAGAACCCGGACGTGATGTACAATTCCGGCCGAGATGTCTGGGCCAAGGAGCTTCGCGTCGGACGGCCCGACGTGTCCATGGAAAGTATAGAGAAGTACCTGCACGACCTTTATCGCGTCCGCTCCGACTTCGTGTACAGCGTGTCGCGCGACTTTGTACGCTCCTGCCAGACTCCAATGCTCGTTCTGCCGGACGACACCCCGGCGCACGCGTACCAGACATGTGTCGATGTCGCGTCGCTGGCACCAAATGCCGAGGTGACGGTCTATCCCTGGACGAATCCGCCGGAATTAAAGGCGCGGACAATCAACCGGGTGCGAACGTTCCTGAAGGCGCATCAACCAGCGACGATGGTTCGCTAGAAAGCGGGGATGCCGACCGCGACTATCTCGAGCTCTTGATCACCAACACTCACCACGTCTCCGACCGCCTTGCCCATAAGAGCTCTCGCCACGGGCGATACGAAGGAAATCGAACCGGCCTTGGGGTCGGCCTCGTCCTCGCCCACAATCCGATACTTTTGCACGCGCCCATCTGCTCGGCTGAAGGTCACAGTGCTCCCAAACGCCACCACGTCCGAGGATGCGGGGATTGGCATGACCTGGGCTGTCCGTACGCGCTCAGCAAAGTAGCGGATATCGCGCAAAGGGCTTGCTGCCTGCCTCCGGCGCTCGTTGACATCCTCGATCGCCTGAGCGGCCTGGTAAGCTTTGCGGGCCGCGTCAAGCTGCGCCTCCAGGGCCGTTAACCCAGCCTCCGTCACCAGGTTTGCGTGTGGCGAAATCGGACGGTCGGGCAGAAGCGTTTCCGAGGCGGTCTCGGCGCTCTCTTCCTTCACGAAGGCGACACTCATCTCGGACCTCTAACGGCTAGCACCACCCGATATGTGGAAGGACAATAACAAGCGCGCAAGTCAAAGACACAATTCCCGCTTTTTTGCCGCAAGGCACTATGAGGCCTGAAGAAGGTACCAAAGTGGACATGCAGCCCCAGCCTGCCACGAGCGACATTCCGGGGTCCATATGCTTCAATTTTCCGGATCATGCTCTAAAGGTCACGCGAGGGCGACACTATCGACCATGCGGCGCAGCCCGTCTACTGATCGTCGCGTGGTGGCGACGGGCTCCGAGGGGGCATGCGTCTCGATTGTCAGCGTCAAAGGCGCCTCGCGGGCGGGCAGCGTCGCCGCCAACAGGGTCGCGAGCGGGACATCTCCCTCGCCAACGGCGACGAAACGGCGCACCGCATTGGCGTAGTCCTTGATGTGCAGGATATCGGTGAAGGGCAACAGCCGCGCGAGATCAGCGGCTGAGGGTGGCGTGGACCTTAGATATGCATTGGCGATGTCGGCCAGCGCTCTGAGTCGCGGGTGCCGATACGTCGTCACCAGCGCCTCGAGTTCAGCGAAGCCTGTGATGTTGCACACACCCTCATTCTCGACATGCACCTTCATGTCGAACTTTTCCGCAAGCACCAGCAGATCGTCAATCGGCGTTCGCAGATCATCCAGGCAGTAGTCGTCGTAGGCGAGATAGCTAAAGACACGGAGGTCGCGCGCGCCGAGGATCTCCGCAGCCGCGAAGGCCTGGGCGTAGACGTCGCGCGGCGCTCGCTCGCCGAGATCGAAGCCGAACTGATCGCCCTTGGTTCGCGAGATCTTGCCGGGCGGATTCCACTTCAAGAGCGGCGTGCAGATGCAAGACACCGAGAGCCCGGCAGCCCGCACGCGCTGCGCGGCGTCAGCCAGCTCGCCGCGTGACAGCGCCAGCACGTTGCGACCATCGATGACGCGCAGATCGACCGTGCGGATGCCCTCCTCGCGGGCGAAGGCGAGCCCCGCGTCAAGCGAGGGCGATACTTCATCAGTTATCAGGCAAATCGTCAGGTCCGAGCGGCGCATGGGACTCCCCGGCGTCAATGGCCAAGGCAGGATTCAAGCCTCCGGACATGCGACTAATCAAGCCGTTTCGAAGGCGCTAGAGGATCGCAACGATCTCAAGCTCCTGATCGCCAATACTCGCTCCGACGGGCTTGCCGATAGGAGCTCTTGCCACCAGCGATACGCAGGAAACCGAACCAGCCTTGGGGTCACCGCTTGCACCATAGCCAGTTCGCTACCATCAGCACTCTCATCGGAACACCCGATCTTTTCTCGGCACCCCCATAGTGTTACCGTTTCGAACAACAAGATCCACGTTTGAGGGAGGGGATTATCATCATGTTCGGAAAGGCCATTCTGGCATCCTTCGCTGCCGCGCTGCTCGCGCTTTGTTCGCCTGCACTTGCGCAGTCGCCGAGCGGCAAGGTGAGTATCGTTACCTCCTTTTCCAAGGACGTGACCGATCCGATCAAAAAGGCTTTCGAGACAGCCCGCCCCGGCCTCACGCTGGACGTACAAAATCGAAACACGAACGCGGGCGTCAAATACCTTGAAGAAACGAAGGCCAACAATCAGGTCGACCTCTTCTGGGCATCGGCTCCGGATGCGTTCGAGGCCTTGAAGGCGAAATCCCTGCTGCAGAAGTATTCGCCGAAGGCGGCCGGCATCCCGCAGCTTCTCGGCCGGTTCCCCATCAATGATGTCGACGGCTACTATTTCGGGTTTGCCGCATCGGGCTACGGCATCATGTGGAACGAGCGTTACACAAAGGCCAACAAGCTTCCGGAGCCAAAGGAATGGCAGGATCTCGCCGGACCAGCCTACTTCGACCATGTCTCGATCGCTGCACCGTCACGCTCCGGGACGACCCACTTGACGATCGAAACGATCCTGCAGGGAGAGGGCTGGGACAAGGGCTGGGCCACCGTCAAGGCGGTCGCAGGCAACTTCCGCAATGTCACCGAGCGCTCCTTTGGCGTGCCGGAGGCTGTCAATTCGGGGGAGGCCGGCTACGGCATCGTCATCGACTTCTTTGCATTCTCGTCGCAAGCGTCCGGCTTCCCGGTCAAGTTCGTCTATCCATCGGTGACGACGATCGTGCCTGCGAACATCGGCATTGTCGCGAGCGCCCCGAACAGGACCGGCGCCGAAGTCTTCGTTGAATTCCTGTTGTCGCCGCAGGGCCAGCAGGTTCTGTTCGATCCAGGCATTCGGCGTCTCCCGGTCAATCCGTCCGTGTATGACAAGGCGCCGGCCGGCTACCCGAACCCCTTCAAAGACCCGCGCCTGAATTCGATGGTCAATTTCGACGTGAAGGTATCGGAAGCGCGCAACAGCGTTGTCGATGCACTGTTTGACCAGCTCATTACCTTCCAGCTTGGCGACCTCAAGCAGGCGACCAAGGCCATTGCAGCGGCTGACGTTGCGATTGCGAAGAAGTCCGATTCAAGAGCAAAGGCTCTCGTGGCGGAAGCCCGCTCTCTCATCGCGGCAATGCCTGTTTCAGAAAGCCAGGCGTCCTCCAAGGAGACGACCGGCGCATTCACCGGCGGCAAGGAGAAAGGCGCCCGTCAGGCCGAGCTTGAGCAGCAATGGGCAGCTTTCGCAAAGGAACGCTACCTGCAGGCGAGGCTGAAGGCGGAAGAAGCGTTGAAGCTGGCAAAGTAAGACATTCAGCGACCTCCGCATTGATTTATCGAGACGGCACGCGCCTGTGAGCACACCGGGAACGACTGCGGCGCGGCCGGGCGAAGCAGTCCTGGCGATCGCCGTCCTGTTATTTCTTTGCCTCTTCCTCATATGGCCGGTGGCGACCGTGATCTGGGTCGCCTTCACGGAAAAGGGTACGGGCGCCTTCACGCTCGTGAATTTCCTAGATTTCGCGCGGACCGATCTTTTCGTAAATTCCTTCTGGAACTCGCTGTACGTGTCGGCCATGTCTGTTGTGGTCGCCTCGTTGTTCGCCCTGCCGTTGGCCTACACGACCTCGCGCTACGCCTTTGCAGGCTCATCGATCATTCAGTTGCTCGGCTTCCTGCCGCTGATCATGCCGCCATTCGTCGGAGCGGTCGCTCTCCAGCTCCTTTTCGGACGAAACGGATCGATCAATCTGCTGCTCGATGACTTTGCGGGCTTCAAAATTCCGTTCATGGAGGGCTTGAACGGCGTCGTCTTTGTGCAGGCGATCCACTATTTTCCCTTCATCCTGATCAATCTGTCGGCGGCGCTGTCGAATATCGATCGGTCGATGGAAGAGGCTGCACAGAATCTGGGGTCGTCGGGCTTTCGCCTGTTTCGCCGGATCGTCTTTCCGCTCGCAATGCCGGGCTACGTCGCAGGCGCTTCGCTGGTTTTCGTCAAGGTCTTCGACGACCTTGCGACGCCGCTTCTCCTCAACGTCAAGGACATGCTGGCGCCTCAAGCCTATCTGCGGGTGACGTCGATCGGCATCACCGACCCCATGGGATACGTGATCTCGGTTGTCCTGATCGTCACCTCGGTTGCGGCGATGTGGCTGTCGTCGACAGCGACACGCGGCATCGACTACACGACGGGCCAGCGCGGCGGCGGCGGACTCGCGAAGCGAACGTTGGGCACAGCCGGAGCAATCGCGGCCTACGGCGTCGTAACGCTGATCCTGTTTCTCGTACTCGCCCCGCATGTCGGGCTGATTTTGCTGTCGTTCGCCACCGTATGGTCGTTCGCGCCGCTCCCCGATGCATTCACTCTGGCCCACTACACGAGAGTCCTCGGCGAGAGTTCGCTCTACATCAAAAACACCCTGATCTACGCAACGCTTGCGGGGCTGATCGACATCGTCATCGGGACGTCCATCGCGTATCTGTCCTTGAGAACGCGCCTGTTTGGACGCACCGCCCTGGACTGGATTGCATCCGCGGCCCTCGCCATCCCGGGCATCGTGCTGGGCATTGGCTATCTCCGCGCCTTCTACGGCATTCAATTGTGGGATGGCCGGTCACTGGCGTCCGTCTGGATCGTTATCGTACTTGCGTTGGCCATTCGTCGCCTCCCTTATGCCTTGCGCGCCAGCTATGCAGCGTTACAGCAGATCTCTGTGTCCGTTGAAGAAGCCGCCCAAAACCTCGGCGCGACGAAGGGCCGAACGATCCGGCGAATCGTGGTGCCGTTGATGACCAGCGGGCTTGTGGCGGGATTCATCACAAGCTTTGCAACCGCCGCGGTCGAACTTTCGGCAACGCTGATGCTCGTTCAATCGAATGCCGATGCTCCCCTTGCCTACGGACTGTATGTCTTCATGCAGTCGCCTGCCGGGCGCGGAGCGGGTGCTGCGCTCGGCGTGATCGCCGTCGCTATTGTCGCGGCTGCAACCATTTTGTCTCAACTGGCCGTCGCTCGTGACCGTCGCAACAGGATGGGAAAACCCGAATGATGCAAGCCCCCGCGGATGAGCAAACACCCGGCATGACCCTGGCCGCCGCCGGCCTGAGCCTTGAAACAGTCAGCCTGAGTTACGGCAAACAAAGAGTCCTGAACAACATCAATCTCGATGTCAGGCCGGGTGAGTTCTTCGGACTGCTTGGGCCGTCCGGTTGCGGGAAGACGACACTGTTGCGCCTCATCGCCGGCTTCGCCGAAGCGGAAGCCGGCGATGTCAGGATCGACGGCAATAGCATCGCGCATTTGCCGCCATGGAAACGGGACGTGGGAATGGTGTTCCAGTCCTACGCTTTGTGGCCACACCTGACCGTGACGCGCAACGTGGCGTTTGGACTCGAGGAACGCCGTTTGCCGAAGGCCGACGTCGCTCGCAAGGTCGCAGATGCGCTCAAGCTCGTAGGGCTTTCCGGCCTTGCGGATCGCCGCCCCTCCCAATTGTCCGGCGGCCAGCAGCAGCGCGTCGCGCTCGCACGAACGATCGCAATCGAGCCCAAGATACTGCTGCTGGATGAACCGCTCTCCAATCTCGATGCAAAACTGCGAACTCAGGTCCGCCGCGAACTGCGCGAGCTGCAGCAGCGCCTGGGGCTCACGACCATCATCGTCACGCACGATCAGGAAGAAGCAAACACCATGTGCGACCGCGTGGCTGTCATGAATGAGGGTTTCATCCAGCAGGTCGGGGCTCCAACGGACATCTATAAGAAGCCAAGAAACCTTTTCGTCGCCAATTTTCTCGGCGAGGCGAACATGTTCGAAGGCCATCTGTCGCGCGACGGCGACCGACTGACATTCGAATCCGGCAATCTGCACTTTTCGTTACCCTCCGACAGCCCAATGCCCTCAGGCGCACGTTTGATGGTAAGGCCGCAGGATGTCCGCATTGCAAAGGCCGGCGACGGCCGCGGCGACGGCTTGAACATGACCGGCGCCGTCACCTTTCGCGAATTTCTCGGCGCAAATGTCCGATACAACGTCCTCGTAGGCACGTCGTCCTTGCTTGTCGATGTACCCTTTCACGCAAATGACGTCCTCTATGGATCCGGCGACCAGATTTCGCTTTCCGTTCCAAGAGAGTCCGCTTGCTTGATTGCTGAATAGTGGCCGGAATGAGTGCCATGAACCGGCTTGTCGAGATGGTCACGCCGATTTAATTCGCCATCGCCCGCAGCGCCGTCAGCCGCTTCTCCAGGGTGCCGCGAAAATCGTAGTCGGCTCGACCGAAGGATGCGTTGCGCGCAGCGACGAACTCGCCCTGCTCCTTGCGCAGCGCGGCGGCGGCTTTTGCGTCGAGCTTCGCGAGAGCCTTCTTGAACTGCTGATCGATCTCGCGGTCGAGCTGGGTCAGGCCGGGATCGCCGCAGATCGTCTTCTCGACCGGCCGCTTCGCGGTCTGGCAGTTGAAGCTCGGCTTGTTGTCGAGGGGCATCATCGCGCCGAGCTGCTCGATCTCGCGCACCAGCAGGCGGCGGCTGGCCTTCGCCATCTCGGATGACGGATTGACGCGCAACGCCGCCTCGAAGTCCGTCAGCGCGCGCCGCCGATCGCCTTTCAGCCGCCAGGCAGCACCACGGTTGTTGTAGGCCGACCAGAAGTTGGCATCGCGCTTGATCGCTTCGTCATAGTCGGCGATCGCACGATCGAGCTCGCCCTTGGCCTGGAACGCGTCGCCGCGGTTGGTGAAGAAGTTCGCCTGCGGCTTCAGCCGGATCGCCTCGTCATAGTCGGCGATGGCGCGGTCGTAGTCCTTCTTGTCCGCATACGACAGGCCGCGGTTGCTCCGGAAATGCGGGTCGGTGGGATTGAGGCGGATCGCCTCGGACTCGTCGCGCAGCGCCAGATCGATGCGGCCGAGATCTTTCCAGGCCGCGGCGCGATTGACGATCGTATGCGTCCTGTGGGGTTCGAGACGAAGAGCTTCGTCGTAGTCGCGGATCGCCGCCTCGGCGTTCTTCTTGAAATACCAGGCGACGCCGCGATCGGAGTAGGCTTGCGCATTCTTCGGATCGATACGCAGCGCCTCGCTGTAATCTTCGATCGCACGGCCGTATTGCTTCAGGCCGATAAAGGTGTTGCCGCGCCCGTCGAAGACGTCCGCCTTGCTCGGATCCAGCCGGAGCGACTCGTTGAAATCCGTGAGCGACCGCTCGTACTCGCCGCTCAGATAATAAAGCTCCGCTCGTGTCGCATAGGCACGGGCGCTGTCGGGCACCCGGCGGATGACGTTGTCGAGGTCCTCGATCGCCATCTGCACCCGGCCCTGACGGGCGAATGCCTCGGCGCGCGCCAGGAACACGCCGGGTAGCTTCGCCTCCGCGGTCGCCTTGTCCATCAACAGGGCGTCGCAGTCCTCGATCACGCGCTCGGGCACAGCCTTGCTGCCTTCGACGCAGGACTGGCCTTTCGGCTCGGCCTGCGCAGCGGCAGGCACCACGGCCACCAGAAGCGCGCAGCAAATCGCAAAAGGGAGAAAGGAACGATGCATAGCGTTATCTATGTGCGCCAAACCCCGGTTGCGGTTCGAGCCGATTTCTTGGTGCGATAGCAGGCATTTGCGGCGCCAAAGCGCGTTTCAGGCCAGCCATGCACACGCGAGGAACACAATTAAACCATTGTTTTTGTTGCAATTTTGTCACTGTCCGCAATCGTCTCGACAAATTATGAACGACCCCGGCGCAGCCGTCGTCGATTTCCTATATTCTGCCGAATGAAAGGCGGGCGCCAAAAGGCAAAATGTTAACTCTGGAACTCGGGATCGTTGCGATCCTGATTGTAATCAATGGCCTGCTCGCGATGTCCGAGCTCGCCATCGTGTCGTCCCGGCCCGCGCGGCTGGCTGCCCTTGTCGAGAAGGGAGCATCCGGCTCGCGCCGTGCGTTGGCGCTGGCCTCCGACCCCGGCAAATTCCTCTCCACCGTGCAGATCGGCATCACGCTGGTCGGCGTGCTGTCGGGCGCTGTCTCGGGTGCAACGCTCGGTCTCCGCCTGTCCACGTGGCTGGTCGAGATGGGGATGCGACAGGGCATTGCCGATATCGTCGGGATGGGCGCCGTGGTGACGTTGATCACCTACGCGTCGCTGATCGTGGGCGAGCTGGTGCCGAAGCAGATTGCGCTGCGCAACCCGGAAGCCGTGGCGCTGAAAGTCGCGCCGGCCATGACGCTGCTGGCAAAGATTTCCTCACCGCTGGTCATGTTGCTCGACCTGTCCGGCAGGGCCCTGCTGTGGCTGCTCGGCCACCGCGGCAAGAAGGAAGAGAGGGTCACCGAGGACGAAATCCGCACGTTGATCGTCGAAGCCGAGAACGCCGGCGTGCTCGAGCCCGGCGAGAGGGAAATGATCGCGGGCGTGATGCGGCTCGGCGACCGGCCGGTGGGCGCGGTGATGACGCCGCGGCGCGAGGTCGACATGATCGACCTGAGCGACGACCTGGACGCGACCCGCGAGGCTTTCGCGGAGAGCCCGCATTCGCGTCTTCCCGCACATGAAGGCGATCGCGACCATCCGCTCGGCATCGTCCAGGCCAAGGATCTGCTCGACGCCTATATGTCCGGTGGAACGCCCGATATCCGCAGCCTCGTTCGCCATGCGCCGGTGATTCCGGGGTCTGCCGATGCGCGCGACGTGGTCGCGATTCTGAAGGACTCGCCGGTGCACATGGGCCTCGTCTACGACGAGTACGGCGCCTTCCAGGGCGTCGTCACCAGCGCAGACATCCTCGAGTCGATCGTCGGCGGCTTCCAGACCGAGGAAGGGCCGGCCGAGCGAGCCGCAGTGCAGCGCGATGACGGATCGTATCTGATCGCGGGCTGGATGCCGGTTGACGAGTTTGCCGATCTGCTGTCGATCTCGGTGCCGGAAATCCGCAGCTACCACACCGTCGCAGGTTTCGTGCTGCACGACTTCGGCACCTTGCCGGAGGTCGGCGGCAGCTTCCAGCGCGACGGCTGGCGCTTCGAGGTGGTGGACATGGACGGCCGCCGCATCGACAAGGTCCTCGCCTCGCGTCTGGAGCCCGAGGCGGCGCGTCTGGCCCAGCAACAGGAAGCCGCACTGCGCAACGGCCGGCCGAAGAAGAACGCGCAGGTAGGATAGATCCGCGAAGCTGTAGCCCGGATGGAGCGCAGCGTAATCCGGGGCTGAGTCAGCGAATGGGAATCCCGGATTTCGCTGCGCTTCATCCGGGCTACGGTCCTCGCTCACCCCAACTCCGCCAGTCGCTTCTCGAGCCAGCGCCGTTCGGGGGCGAGCTTCGCGAGTGCGATCGCGTCGCGATAGGCGGCCTTTGCCTCATCGTTGCGGTTGAGTTTCACCAACAGGTCGGCGCGCACCGCCGGCAGAAGGTGATAGCCGCTCAGCTGTTCACGCGCGGCGAGCGACTCGACGAGATTGAGCGCAACCTGCGGTCCGTCGACCATCGATATCGCGGCGGCGTGGTTGAGCGCGATCACAGGTGACGGCTGCAGCCGCATCAGCACATCGTAAAGGCCGGCGATCTGGCGCCAGTCCGTCTCGACGTAGCTTTTCGCCTCCGCATGCAGGGCTGCGATCGCCGCCTGCACCGCATACGAGCTCGGCAACCCGGACCCGCGCAGCGCCTTTTCGACCAGCCGCGCGCCCTCCACGATCTGCGCGTGATCCCAGAGCTTGCGATCCTGATCCTCCAGCCGCACGAAATCGCCCTCGGCGGTGGCGCGCGCGCCACGCCGCGCATCGTGCAGCAGCATCAACGCCAGCAACCCTTGCACGCTCGCGCGCTGCGGCATCAACTGATACAGCAGGCGGCCGAGCCGGATCGCCTCGCGTGAGAGATCCTCGCGCACCAGCTCGTCGCCTGTCGTCGGCGCATAGCCTTCGGTGAACACGAGGTAGATGGTCGCGAGCACGCCATCGACGCGTTCGTCCAACGCATCGGCGTCCGGCGTCTCGTAGGGGATCTTCGCGGTGCGGATCTTCGCCTTGGCCCGTACCAGCCGCTGCGCCATCGTCTCTTCGCCGACCAGAAACGCGCGGGCGATTTCCTCGGTGGCAAGCCCGCAAACCGCGCGCAGCGTCAGCGCGACCTGCACCTCGATGTTCAAGGCCGGATGACAGCAGGTGAAGACCAGCCGCAGCATGTCGTCATTGAAGGCGTGCTCATCATGGCCTTCCGGCGCAGCCTGCGCATTGATCGACACTTCCGCCTGAAGCTCACGCTGCTTGTTCTGCCATGAGCCCTGTCGCCTGATCCGGTCGATCGCCTTGTGGCGGCCGACATTGACCAGCCATGCCCGCGGATTATCCGGCACACCCTCGCGCGGCCACTGCGCGGCCGCCGCCGCAAAAGCGTCCTGCAGCGCGTCCTCGGCATACTCGAAATCGCCGACGAGGCGGATCAGCGTCGCAAGCGCACGACCCGCCTCGGCACGAAACACGTTGTCGATATAGATCGTCACGCCGGTGTCACGGCTCGCCCATCCCCCAGATCGGCCGCACCTCGATGCAGCCGTGGCGCGCGCCCGGACACCGGGCCGCGATGGCGGTGGCTTCATCGAGATTCTTCGCGTCGATCAAATAGTAGCCGCCGAGCTGCTCGCGCGTCTCCGCGAACGGCCCGTCGGTGGTCAGCGTCTTGCCGTCGCGCACACGCACCGTGGTCGCCATCGAGATCGGTCGCAGCCGTTCGCCGCCCTTGTAATTTCCGTTCTGGATGATGCCCTGAGTGAAGGCGCCGTAGTCGGCCATCGTCGCTGCCACCTCCGCCTGCGGGCGGGCGGCGTATTCGGCTTCGTTGCTGTAGATCAAAAGCAGGTACTGCATCGGTTGCTCCATTCGGTTGCGGGCGATTGACCCATCATCCAGTCGAACGGCGGAGGCGGGATTCGACAGTCAGCACGAAAATCCTGGAAAAAAGCAGGGCGTGCAGGAACAGCAGCATAAACATGGGTTTGGTCCTCGTGAATGACGAGCATGATCGCTCGTTATCCTGTCGAGCCACGAGGGTTGGATTCGACACCCGCCGGGAATTATTTGTCCAGGCAACGCCGTATGACCACCGGCTGCCCCGCAACCGCCATCCCGATGATTTCGGGCAAGGGCACGCATTTCCCGTCGACACAGATCCGCCAGCTACCCGCAGCATCCGAATTGCCCAGGACGACCTGATCGCGACCAATGGGCGCCGGATTCCAGCGCCACCAACCGTCGCTCAGACGCGCGTCCGGCGGCGGATCGACGCCAGCGCCGGAGCCCTTGATGCGCGCTTCGATCAACGTGAGACCGTCGGCTGAGACCCGCCAGTCCTCCTGCCAATCGGTGCGTTCGACCGAATGCGTCCAGACGAGCGTAAAGGCCGACACCTTCAGCGCCTTGGCAATGCCGCCAGCGATGAGGCAAACGCTCATGCGGACTCCGATGACGATTCTTTACTTTGCGCATGATCTTGTCCGAAAACCGCGTCACACCCCGGATCAAGTCCGGGACAAGCCTTCGGAATCATGCGCTCGCTATTTCCTGAGACCTTTTTCCTTGTAGTAGCGTTCTGCGCCCGGGTGCAGCGGGATCGGCACGCCGGCCAGCGCAGTCTCGAGCTTGATCTCCTTGCCCGCGGGATGCGCGCTGGCGAGCTCGGGAAGCGATTCGAACACGAGCTTCGTCATCTGGTAGACGACCTCGTCGGGCACGCCCGCATGCGTGACGAGATAATTCGGCACGCTGGCCGTCTCCACCACTTTATCCTGGCCCTTATATGTGTTCGCCGGAATCTTCGCGGACATGAACGGCGGGCCCATCTTGTCGACGATCGCCTTCGGCACCGACACCACGGTCGCCTCTACTGTATTGGAGAGATCGCGCAAGCTGGCGACGCCGAGGCCGGCCGATTGCAGCGTCGCTGCGAGCTGACGGTTCTTCATCAGGTCGACGGACTCGGCGAACGGCAGATACTCCACCTTGCGAAGGTCGGCATAGCTCAAGCCCGCGGCCTTCAGGATCGCGCGCGTGTTCAGCTCGGTACCGGATTTCGGCGCGCCGACCGACAGGCTCTTGCCCTTCAGGTCGGTCACGGTGGCGATGCCGCTGTCCCTGGTCGCGACGAGCTGGATGTAATTCGGGTAGATCGCGGCGATCGCGCGCAGCTTGCCGAGCTTCGCCTTGAAGCCGGCGTCCTCGTCGCCCTCCCAGCCGGCCTTCAGCGAATCGCCGATCGTGAACGCGATCTCGCCGCGGCCCTGCTCCAGCAGGATGAGGTTTTCGACCGACGCCTTGGTGGCCTGCACCTGCGTCTTCACGTTCGCGATCTTCTCGCCGAAGATTTTTCCGAGCGCGACGCCGAGCGGATAGTAGATTCCGGATGTGCCTCCGGTCAGCACGTTGATGGACTGCTGCGCCTGAGCCGTCGGAGCAAGCAGCATCATGGCTCCGGCAATGACGGCGGCCGACGGCAGTCTTCGCATCGATTAAATCCTCCGGCTCGTTTGCTGGTGCCGCCTTGCTTTCCGCAAGGTCACGCACTGATGCGACGACATCTCGATGTCGTCCGACTCGCAAACAATTTTATAGACCGGAGTATTAGAGCACGATTCCGCTCATGCCCAGTTTTCGAAGTTCGCGATACAGCGCCGCACCGTCTGACACGACGCTAGTCGGGAACGCTCATCGTCCAGGTTTCCTTGGCCGAGGACAGCACGATCATGGTGTCGGTACGCTGCACACCCTCGATCCCCTTCACCGTCCTGGCGAGAAAAGCTTCAAGCTCGCGCGTGGTGCGGACCCGGACCTTCAAAAGATAGTTCCACGCACCCGTAATATGATGGCATTCGAGCACGTCGCTCGATTTCTGAATCTGCTCGATGAAGTTGGTCTCGACCTTCGGATCGCTCCAGCCGACCAGCACGAAAGCCAGCAGCTCAAGGCCCAGCGACTCGCTCGACAACCGCGCGTGGAAACCTGTGATCACGCCGTTGCGCACGAGGCGCTTGATCCGGTCGTTGATCGTGGAGGACGCACTGCCGGTTGCCTGGCTGAGGTCGGCGAGCGAAAGCCGATCATTCTCCTGCAGCAGTGCAATCAGCTTGCGATCAATTTCATCAAACGTGTCCCGCATCCGCCTTCAATCCGACTCAAGCACCCGGCGAGGCTTATACGCGGCCCGGCGTTCCATGCCTATTCCTCCCTGCGAAACGATGCAGGATGCAAGGCATTGATTGGAAACGCGTTTTGCCGACGATTGCAAGCGTACAAACGGTCGCGGCCCGGAAGGCTCGCGCGACAAAAGCGCAACAGTCCCCATCAATCTGCAAATCTGGCGGGAACTCGCTTGCAAAGCCGAATCCAATCCGGGATTCTGATGTGGAACTTGCTCCGCAGCTTTCTGTCGGGGTTCGGGGGGTTTTGCGATGAAAAAAATTCTGTTGGCGGCGGGCATTCTGGCAGCAAGCGCAAGTTTCGCGGCTGCAGCGGACATGCGGATGCCGGTGAAGGCACCTCCGCCGGTCGTCGCCGTCTACAACTGGACCGGCTTCTATATCGGCGGCAACGTCGGCTACAGCTGGGGCGAGGCGGACACCGGCGGGTCGCTCACCGGCACGCAAAATGTGAGCGTGTTCCGCACGGCTGGACCAGATCTTCTCAGCTCCGTCACCACGGGTATCGGCCCGCTTGGCTACAACATCGGCAGTTCGAACGTCGATGGCATCATCGGCGGCGGACAGATCGGTTATAACTGGCAGTTCGACAGGTCGTGGGTGCTCGGCATCGAGGCCGACTTCCAGGGCAGCGACGAGAAGGGCTCGTCCACGGCCTGCAGCGTGGCGACCTGCGCCGCAGGATCGGCCTTCCTGACCGTGGATCAAAAGCTCGAATGGTTCGGCACCTTGCGTGGCCGGATCGGCTGGCTCGTGACGGATCGCGTCATGCTGTACGGCACCGGCGGTCTCGCCTACGGCCACCTGAGGACCGGCTTCACGGCCGGCATCAACGGCATCGGCAATGCCGCGGCCGCAAGTTCGTCGTCGACCCAAATCGGCTGGACCGCGGGCGCCGGCGTCGAGGGTGCGATCGATCGCAACTGGACCGTCAAGCTCGAGTATCTCTACGTGGACCTCGGCGACTTCGGTAACGGATCGTCGTCGGCGACGTTCGTGACGAACCAGCTGAACACGCCATTGCTCGCCCAGAATACGGTGACTACGACGACCTTCACCAATTCGGTCTCGACCAGGTTCACCGACCACGTCCTGCGCGTCGGCGTGAACTACCGCTTCTGATCGCGGAGCAACTTTCTTTGGTAAAGGCCCGGCGCAAGCCGGCCTTTTCTTTTTGGCCATGCAGCCGCCCCCGATCAACCTGCCCTGCGCGCAATGCACCGGGGTCAAATCGGCGCACCGACGGGAAAAGTCTCTGCTACCATGGCGGCCTAAATGACGCGCGAGCAACGCGCGTCGCACCGGGAGAGCGCCATGACCTACCAGACGATCGAGGTTCGCAAGCTGACGCCGACCATCGGCGCGGAGATCCACGGCATCGACCTGTCGCAGCCGCTGGGCAACCAGCAGTTCCAGGAAGTGCACGATGCGCTGATAGACAACCTGGTGATCTTCTTCCGCGACCAGACGCTGACCATCGACCAGCACAAGGATTTCGGCCGCCGCTTCGGCAAGCTGCACTTCCATCCGAACGCGCCGAAACTGATCGAGGAGCATCCGGAGATCCTCGTCATCAAGGCCGACGAGAAGAGCAAGCATGTCGCCGGCGAGGAATGGCATTCCGACGTCTCATGCGACACCGAGCCGCCGATGGGGTCGATCCTCTACATGCACGAGCCGGCGGCCAATGGCGGCGGCGACACCATGTTCGCCAGCATGTATGCCGCCTATGACGCGCTGTCGGATTCGATGAAGCGCTACCTGGAAGGCCTCACCGCGATCCACGACAGCACCAAGGCGCACACGCACCGCCGCCGCGAAGGCGCGACCGACCAGCAATTTCCGCAGGCCGAGCATCCGGTGATCCGCACTCATCCGGTCAGTCAGCGCAGACTGCTGTTCGTCAATCGCGGATTCACCAGCAAGATCGCCCAGCTCAAGCGCAACGAAAGCGACGCGCTGCTGGAAATGTTGTTCCGTCACGTCGAGACACCGGAGTTCCACTGCCGCTTCAAATGGCAGAAGCATTCGATGGCCTTCTGGGACAATCGCAGCTGCCAGCATCAGGCGATGTTCGACTACTGGCCGAACCGCCGCTACGCGCACCGCGTCACGGTGGCGACGAGCCGTATTTCAGGGCGTGAAAGGTAAAGAGGCGCGGCACCGTCCGGTCATTTTCCATGTCACACACGTCGGCGCTGCGGCGTCTCATCCTCGCAAGGTTTTGCGAGGACACGGAAGATGCACGCCAGCAGCCGGGTAAGGATCACGCATAGAACATCGGCCGTGGTGCTTGCGGCATTCGTCGCCGTGCACCTCGTCAATCACGTTGTCGGCCTTTGGGGCGTCGCGGCGCACCAGGCCTTCATGGACCCGGCACGGCTGGTCTATCGCTCGCCCCTGCTGGAGCCGCTGCTGCTGGCTGCCGTGCTGGTGCAGATCGCAACCGGCATTGCCCAGGTTCGCGCCGGCTGGGGCACGCGGCGAGGTTTCTGGGCGCGCACCCAGGCGATGTCCGGGCTCTATCTCGCGTTCTTCCTTGCCAACCACACGTTCTGGGTGCTGGTGGCGCGGATCGGCTACGACCTCGACAGCAACTTTTACCTGGCGGCTACGTTCCTGACGATTTCACCGCTCCCCGTGCTGTTCGCGCCGTATTATGTCCTGGGCGTCTTTTCGATCTTTGCGCACCTTGCATGCGCGGTGCATTTTTGGGCGAAAAGTCCCGTTGGCGAACGCATCGCTCAGGCATCGATCGGCGCCGGCGCTGTGATCGCCCCGATCGTCACGGCTGTCTTCATGGGTGCCTTCTACGAGATCAAGCTGCCGCCGGCCTTTCGCGCATTGGTCGAGCCGTATTTGTGAGAACACAGGCGATGGAGTCTATCGCATCCCATCTGCAGGTCTTCGAGACGCTCCGTCCGCACCTGACCGGCCTTGCTTACCGCATGACCGGTTCGCGGACCGATGCCGATGACATCGTGCAGGACGCCTGGCTCCGCTGGAGCCGCGTCGACCCTGCCTCCGTCGAAGCCTCGCGCCCCTATCTCATGCAGGTCGTTGCACGGCTGTGCATCGACCACGCGACGTCAGCGCGGGCGCGGCGTGAAGTCTATGTCGGGCCGTGGCTGCCGGAACCGGTCGCCGATCCGCTCGCCATGGGCGTGCACAGCGACGCCGAGCGAGTTGCCGAGCTGGCGGACGATCTTTCCGTCGCCCTGCTGCTCGTCCTGGAACGGTTGTCTCCGCTCGAACGCGCGGCATTTCTGCTGCACGACGTCTTCGACTTCAATTTTGAGGACATCGCCGGCGTGCTTGGCCGCGCACCGGCCGCGTGCCGACAACTGGCCTCGCGTGCACGCCGCCGCGTAGCCGAGAGGCGTCCACGCGCAAAACCGCCGGAGGCGGCCGCGCGCGCCTTCATCGACAAGTTCCATCAGGCCGTTCAATCCGGCGACCTCGCAGCGTTTGCAAAGGTGCTCGCGGAGGATGCCGAGTTCATTGCCGATGGCGGCGGCAAGGCCTATGCGGCGCTCAACCCGATCCACGGCCGCGACAGGATCATGCGCTTCCTCGCAGGCCTCATCGCCAAATTCGGCGCGCCGCGCGAGGTCCGCTATCTGCCGCTGAACGGCTGCGACGGATACCTCATCGTCGAAATGGATGGCGCCCTGCAAACCTGGTCCATCGACTGGAACGCCGCAGGTGAAGTGCAGACGATCTACGCGGTGCGCAACCCCGACAAGCTGCGTCATCTGGGCCGGATGGTGGGTTCGACGAGCTAGAAGCGGAATGAGTTTCAGCCGAAACGCTGCCGTCATGCCCGCGCAGGCGGGCATCCAGTACTCCGCAGCGTTGGCGGCTAAATCGCTGACGCTCTGGAATACTGGATCCCTTGGCGGGGATGACACCGAACATGCGGTACGACTTGCGTACCAAACTCACTCTAAAAGCTCGCCGCGAGATCCCTTGCGCCTGGCTGCTGTACGGCGGCGTCCATGCGCGCGTCGGTCACGCTGAGCAGCTTCGTCACCGTGTTGTTGCGGCTGGCGACGGAATTGCGCTCATAGCCGCGGCGCTGGAAGAAGTTGGATGTCGGCACCTGGTCGCGCATCGCTTTCGGCATCATGACGATATCGAGCCCGCTGCCGTCGCCCATCAGGTTCAGCATCTGCAGTTCGGCAGCGCTCAGCGGTTCACGATAGCCGCGCATGCGCGCGTAGCGGATCGAGGCGTTCAGCTTGCGCGCCTGCAGGAGCGGGCCAGTGTCGATGTCGAGCAGAAGTACCTGCACGCCCCAGCCCTGCTCGGTCTCGCCGAGCTTTTCCTGGGCGTTCCAGTCGGCAGGCACCGTGCGGGCGAAGGCGATCATGCGCCTCAGCACGCCGATTTTCGCCGTCATCGCCTCGCGCTGCGCGCCGGCCAACCCCGCCGACTTCGCGCTCAGTGCGCGGACAATATCGTCGCCCTGATCGGCGAGCAGGTGCATCGTGTAGGTGATCAGCAGCTGGTTGTAGCCGACCGCCGCCGACAACGGCTTTGCCCCGGCGCGCGCGTTCAGCAGGCCCGACTGAACATCATAGGTGCCGATGCCACCGGTCTCGAACGCATAGAGCCGCACGGCCAGGTCCGGCGGCACGCCTTCGGCTGCGACCGCCTTCGCGTAAGCGCGCTTGAACTCGAGCTCGCTTGCAGGCCGTTGCGGCGCGAACTGAAAATGCTTCTGCGCCGACGCCAGCATTTCCGGGATCGTCGGCACATATCGGTTGTCGCGCGTCAACGGCGGCGGCCTGTCGGGCGCGGACGGATCGATCGGTCGCGGCGGACCGTCATAGACCGGCGGCTGGGTCAGCACATAGTCGTCGAGCGACACCGTTTGTCCGTTGCGCCGCTTCGCCAGCCGCGCGCGGCGCTTTTCGACGATCGCGCTCCAGTAGGCGCTGTCCGCCTGGTCGAAGCTCTGCCACGCCAGCGTGTAGACTCGCAGCCTGCGGCGATACTCAGCCATCGCTTCGGCTGATATCGCCTGTGCGACCGGCCGGGGTGGCGCGGCCGCGTCCTGCGCGACGGCCAGCACCGGCATCAGCAGCAGCGCCGCGACACCAATGTGCGTCAGCGAGCGTGCGCTCCGGGCAAACTTCACTCGCCCTTCGCGCCGCTCGCCTTCACGATCTTCGACCACTTGGCCTCATCCTTGTCGATGAAGGCGGCGTACTCTTCCGGCGAACTCGGCGTCGGCTCAGTGCCGTCGGCGGCAAGCCGTTTCTTCACGTCGTCGGAGGCGAGGGCAGCGCGCAGCTCCTTGTTGAGCTTGTCGACGATGGCGCGCGGCGTTCCCGGAGGAGCCGCGAGCCCGTAATACAGCGAAGCATCGAAGCCCGCGATGCCACCCTCGGCGATGGTCGGCACGTTCGGCATCAAGGCGCTGCGGGTCGTGCTCGTCACCGCGAGCGCGCGCATCTGACCGCTGGCGACGTTGCTGTGTGTGGCCGGCACCGGCGCGAACGCCATCGGAATGTGCCCGCCGAGCAGATCGGTCAGCGCCGGACCCGTGCCCTTGTAGGGAATGTGCACGAGCTGGATGCCGGCGGCGGTCGCGAAGTACTCGCCCGACACATGGCTGACAGTGCCGACGCCGGCCGAGCCGTAGTTCACCTTGCCCGGATTTGCCTTCGCATGGGCGATGAGCTCCGCAAGCGTCTTGGCCGGGAACGAGGGATGCACCACCAGCGAATTCGGCGCGTGACCGATCATGCCGATGGCGACGAGATCCTTGCGCGCATCGTAGCCGGCGTTGGGATAAAGCGAGGGACCAATGGCGAGCGTGCCGGTATAGCCGAGCACAATGGTGTAGCCGTCCGGCGCACTGCCGACCACCGCCTTGGTGCCGATGGTTCCGCCGGCTCCCGGACGATTGTCGACGATCACCTTCTGTCCGAGCGTCTCGCTCATCTTGTCGGCGATGACGCGGGCGACGATCGACGTCGAGCCACCCGGCGCGAACGGAACGACCAGCGTGATCGCGCGCTCCGGATAAGATTGCGCCTCAGCCCGCTCGGCCGTGACCGGCAACGCGGCAGCGATCGCGGCAAGCAGCAGAAGCTTCGATTTCGACATTGTCAGCGGCCCTCCAGCCTTGTTCTCGTTAAGTCTTGTTATCATTGCGATTAATATCGCGGAACCCCACGCGCCGCGTGAAATTCCGTCGCGAGTTGCGACACGTTGCTGCGCGCGCCGCGGTTAAGCTTGATGCTTTACGTTAAGACGCAGATCGCTTTGACGCACCGCGCCTCGCGAAGGACAACCGCCGAGCCGAACGGAAGTCCATGTGTGTCACGCGTCGTGGGCTTGATTTCAAGTGTCGGCATCGACGGGCCGTCGGCGGCACACTGCGCCGGCGGCCTTTATCTTCCCGGCCGGATCGATCAGTCCGGCGCGTTAACCAGGAGCATGCAAGACACGCGATTTTCGCAAAGCGCCCATGCGGGCAGGAGCCATCCATCCACAAAAGGCTCGGTGCCTTCAAGTTGCCTTATTTGCCCTTGAAACGCCGAGTCAGATAATCATCGCCCGTCTGCCGTATTTATTTGCACGGACACGGAACAGGAACCGGCGATCACGATTTTGCCAAATGTAGAGGCAGGAACCAACTCCGCGCTTCCGGCGCGAAATGAGAGGGGCTTTATTTTGCTGAAGGTCGTCAGGAGCCGCGCCATTGCGAGCGCGTTCGCAGCGTGCGCAATCATCGGAGCAGGCGTCGCTCCCGCAGCAGCATCGTTCGATGGCACGTGGACCGTGAGCATCGTCACCACCAAAGGCGTTTGTGACCCCGGCATGGCGCTGCCGATCCAGATCAGCGACGGTCGCGTTGCATCAGGCCACGCGCAGGTTGGCGTCACCGGCCGTGTTGCCCAGAGTGGCGGCATCACCGTCACTGTCATTCAGGGCATCAAGCGCGCGTTCGGCATCGGCAAGCTTGCCGATGCCTCGGGTTCGGGTACCTGGCGCGGCGGGCCCTGCTCCGGCACGTGGACCGCTCAGCGGATCTGATCCGCAGCCTACTCAAGCTTGTTGCCACAATGAAGAGCGCCGTCGGACACGATGGCGCTCTTTTTTCGTCTTGCAGTCGCATTAGCCACGGATACCGATGCTGCGCCGCCGCGCAGAAAAAGGGAACCATCGCTCGAACCTGGGGTTGCTCTGGCGAGTCCAACACGAAACGTCGAACGCACGTAGGTGCCGCCATGTCCGTCCTGCTGGTCGCCGCTCTCCTTGCCGCAACTGCATCCATCATTGCGACCGGCTGCGTCGCCTATATCCTGATCTCGTTTCAACGCAGCGGACACCTGATGGCCTCGCGCCTGGGACGGCAACGCCTTGCGCTCGTGCGCGTCAGCGATTCACGACGGCAGTCGTCGCACGGGCGCCCTGCCCGGCGGCCGGTGCGCTGGCAGCCGCTGCACGCGTCCTGACCTCGGACGGGATACTTATCCTTTTGTTTTGGAGCATGATCTTTTCGGAAAACCGGTATCCACTTTTCCGGATCATGCTCTAGCGCCAGGCAAACACCGGCTGCTCGTACTCGGCGACGCGCGTCAAGCGTCCCGCCAGCATCTCGCGGAATTGGTAGATCAGCGCCGCCGTCGGCGCATTGACGTGATTGCCGTTGATCAGGATGCGCACGATCGGCCGATCGCTCTCGGGGATCGACACGAAGCTGACGACGTCGATCGGCGCGATATCCGCAAGCGCAATCCGGTGCACGGAGGCGACCTCGTCCGGATTGGGACGCACGCGCGCACCCCTGCCAGCCCACATCACCACCGGCGTGATCAGATAGCCGGAGCGGGTCGGATAGTCATCGAGCGTGCCGAGCACCGCGTCGGTGCCGAGCCGCAGATCGAGCTCCTCGTCGAGCTCGCGCAATGCGGCCTCCGCAACCGTCTCCCCTTCATCGCAGCGGCCGCCCGGCAAGGCCCACTGGCCGCCATGGGCGCGCAGCCGGCTGGTCCGCTTCGTCAGCAGAAACGCCGCCTCACCCGGCACCTTGTCGGATTCGATCAGCGCAATCGCCACCGCTGCGCGCTTCAGCGAACCTCCGCTGTCGCCGGCAGGCAGCCGCTCAAAGGCCGCGCAGAGCGCGGCAACACGGTCCCGGCAAGCGTCGTCGAACGCGAAGGTCATGCTCCTGACCTAGCGCAGGCGGGCTGCGGATGGAACCTGCGGGCGCGGCACGTGCCTTTGCGAAAACCGACGGGCGCCGGCCGTTTACCCTCGTCGCCAAGCAGCGAATCTGCCCTGATTTTGCCGCCGTCCGCGCATGCGGTTGCCAAATACGCCTGTTGAATCGGTTGCCGGTGGAATGAAGTGCAACAACTTGCATTGAGGCGCAGTCATGTCAGATCTCACTCTCGACCGGGGCACGATGGATATTCAACAGCTTTCTACGCACGGGCTGCTGATGCTCTACCAGGCCGTCAAGCTTGCACTCGACGAAGACGACGGCAATCCGGACGACCGGCTGTTTCAGGTGCGGGAGAATACCGACTGGCGCCGATGGTCGGACGAGATCGCGCACGAGCTGGACCACCGCGGCACCAACTACACGCGGATCGCCTGGTAGCGCTGCAACGCGCTACTACGCCGGCACCGCTTTCGGCGCGGTCGCCAAAAGCAGTGTTCGGGCGACGGGCATCTCCGGCAAGTCGCTGAACAGGTCGCTTTCCTGCCGGTCGATGCCGAGCACCACGCGCACCATCACAAATCCCACGACCACGACATCGCGCCGCGCAGACGACATGCGCGGCCGCGCGCTGGTGACAATCAGCAGGCCCGGCTCATGCCGGGCGACCGTGCCGGGATCGTCCCACGCCTCGTAGCGCGCGAACCAGAAATCGTCGATCGTCTCCGCCGTGAAGGCCAGTTCGTCGATGCGGACCGTGTAGCCGAGGCGGCGAAACAGCGTCGCGATCTCCGTGTCCGTCATCGGAACGAGAACCCGAAGGCTGCTCATCTCACTACCTTCCGCCTCGAGGGCCGCTGCATTCGCGGTCGGGTCTTTTGTGAATAGCTGCAACGGCTCCACCCTTGTTCCGGTTTCCGGCACAAACAGAAATCCCTTGAGCATTCCGCAAATTAGATACCGGTTCCGCACCCGATTTCGTTCAATTTGAATGAAAGGCCTCCCGTGCGGCCACCGCGTCCGCATGGGCAAACAAGAACGCGCCGGGCGTGACGACCCGGCGCGTCCCAAACCCTTGAAATCAAGCCCTAGCGATAGTGCATCTGTCCGCCGGTCGGCGGCGGGCGATATCCGCCCGATGGCGGATAGTGGCCGCGGGACGGACGGTTCATGCCGCCGGCTATTCCACCACCGATGATCGCGCCGCCGATGATCGCCGGAACGATCACGTCCGCCGGTGGGCCGGCACGAACGACGTCGTCGTCGGTCGGCGGGCGAACCCGCCGCGGCGGCGGGGTTTCCGCCCTCCTCACCGGCGGCGGTTTCGTTGCCGGCGGCTTGCTGGCTTCCTTTTTCTTCACCGGCGGCGGGGCTTGAATGTTGCAGGGGCAGGTTGCTGGCGCACTCGCGACGTTGGTGGGCAGGCTCGCAGGGATCGGCGTCGCATTAGGCGCAATCGCGGCGACCGGCGTCGGGAACGCGGCCGCGTTGGCGTTCAGCGAACGGTTGCGGATGCGATCCTCGAGCTTGCGTGCGGTGGCAGCCAGATCGCTGCCCGGATAGCTGACGACGAAGGAGCGGAAGGACGCCGCGGTGTTGACGATCATGGCCGTGTTCCAGGCCATCATCTCCCTGCGGCGATCGGTCAGGAGCTTCACACGCACGGTGTAGGGCGACTGCGAGAACACGGCGGCAAACGCCTCGTAGCCCTCGATGGTGTCGTCGGCGATCACAAGCTGGTAGGCCGCCTGCGGCTCCTTGCCCTGCAGCTGGCGCTTCCAGTCGTCGACCGACCGCATCGCCGATGCCCGCGCGGCCGCAACGGCCGGGGTGGTCTGGCTCACCGGTTGCACTTGACCAGCACCACCGGCAACGTCCGAAGACCCGCCGAAGAAGCGGAAGTCCGATGTGAGCGACGAGCTTTCCCAGGGCACCTGGCGGCCTTGCGTCGCGTCGTTCACCGAGACGCGCACTCGCTTGAACGCCTCCTCGATCGAAAGGCCGGGCTCGCGCGCAACCCTCAGGAGCGCGGTCGTGTAAGGGCTGTTGGAGCCGGTGCCATCTTCGGCCTCCGCACCCGGCGACGTGGAATAGGAAATGAACGTGCCGGGCGCTCCGGACTTGGTGTCGACCATGGCCAGCCCGCGGCCGGTGGTCTGACTGATCGCCGGGAACGGATTGTTGCGGCAGGCGTCGAGCATGAGGATGCGCATCTTGTTCGGCACCGAATTCAGCGTGTTCAGCACGTCGTTCAGCCGGACCGCCTGCAGCGGGATGTCAGCCTCGCGCTTCGGATCGACATCAACGGGGACGAGAAAATTCTCGCCATCGACCTGAATGCCGTGTCCGGCATAGAACACGAGCGCGACGGTATCCGGCCCCTTCTCGGCGAGCTTGCCTGCGAACTCACCGATGGTCTTGCGCAGGTCGTCCTGCGACAGGTCCGGTGTGGCCATCACTTCGAAGCCCGCCGCGCCCAGCAGGGCCGACATGCCCTTCGCGTCGTTTTCCGCATTCGGCAGCGGCGAGACCGCGCGATAGGCGGAGTTGCCGATCACCAGCGCGAGGCGGTTTTCGGCAAACGCGGGATTGGAAGCGATGATGGCGAGAAGACTGGCGGCAGCCGCCGCCTTGAAGTGACGCAGCATGGATGTCTCCCTCGGTCACATTCACCAAGAACTATATCAGGTTCAGCTCCAGGACACAGCACACGTCGGCGTGCAACGCGCGGCGCCAGGCTCAACTTGCAGAAACGCTTTCGAACTCATCGCAACGCAGCGACCAGAAGCGTCACAATGAGAGTGATGATGCCCGCGCACCCGACGAGCAGGAAGCGGTTGGCGGCAAGATCGTAACTGTTCACGCTACGCACGACGTCCTCCGGGAGTTTCGGCCCGCGCTTGACGTTGCCGCTCTTCACCAACAGAGAATGTGATCTATCTCACAGTCGGTGTGGCGGTCGTCACAGAGGGCCCCTTTGAGGATTGGTCGCGCGGTTGCGCCAGGCGTTCACCCGGTCGCGCAGGCGTTACCGGGAATTGGGAATGGATCGGTGCGTATGCTTAAGGTTTAAGACTTCTTCTCCCGGCCGCGGCGGGTCACGAGATAGGCGAAGAACGCGCCCACCGCGAACACGAGCCCGATGGTCAGCCTGAGCACCTCGCCGACAAGCCAAAAGATCCCGCGGACAAGCTCGACGAGCAGATCGGTCATCTCGAAGTATGCGAGCGCGATGGCGATCAAGACCAAAACGACCAGCAGTCCAACAATCGCCTCGAACATGACCAGCTCCTTTCGGGGGCCCATTGGTCGGCCGGTTCCCCGACCCGGTTCAATCCGCGCGAACGCTCAAGCCTCGGCCTTCAGCCGCTCGCGCGAACGGTGCAGCAGGTTCCAGCCTGCCCGGCTGAGTTGTGCGGACCGGTCATTGCCCTTATCGCCGCTTCATCGTCGGATCGAGCGCGACGCGCATCGATTCACCGAGCGCATTGAACGCAAGCGCGGTGAGAAGGATCGCCAGACCCGGCGTGTACATCTGCGCCGGCGCGATCTCGATGTAGTTGTAGGCGCGCGCGAGCATGCCGCCCCAGCTGGCCTCCGGCGGCTGTACGCCCAGCGCCAGGAAGCTGAGGCTGGCTTCGGCGAGCAGCGCGATGGCCAGCATGAGCGTGACCTGCACGATCACCGGCTGGATCGCATTCGGCACGATATGACGGATGATGATTTGCGGAACCGACGCTCCGAACGCGCGCGCGGCGTCGACATAGACGGCCTGCTTGACGACCAGCGTCTGCGCCCGAACCAGGCGCGCGAGCACCGGCGCGAAGACGATGCCGACCGACAGCATGGCGTTGGTCAACCCGATGCCGAGCACACCGGTGACGGCGATAGCCAGCACGATCGGCGGGAACGACAGCAACGCATCGATGAAGCGGCTGACGATCTCGTCGATCCAGCCGCCGACGAAGCCGATGATCAACCCGACGGGCACGCCGATCACCACTGCCACGCTGACCGCAAACGTCGAGGCATAGAGCGAGTTCGGTGCGCCCCAGATCAACCTGCTCAACACGTCGCGTCCGAGGTCGTCGGTGCCGAGCCAGTGCGCCATGCTCGGCGGCATCAGCAGATCCGCGGCGTTCTGGTCGATCGGCGAATAGGGCGCAATCTGGGCCGCAAAGACCGACACGATCACCAGCAGCGCAAGATAGCTGATGCTCAGCATCGCCCGCAGATCGCGGCGCACGGTTCGCCACAGGGTTCGGGGCTTCCGGACGCGTGGCGTCGCGGTGATGGTCTCGCTGCTCATTCCTGTGCCACCCTTGGATCGAGCAGCGCGCTCAGCATGTCGACGATCAGATTGATGACGATGACCATGATGACGAAGACCAGCACGACGCCCTGCACCACTGGAAAGTCCTTGTTGATGGCCGAGTAGGCGATCAGATTGCCCGCGCCCGGGATAGCGAACACGGCTTCGATCACGACAGCGCCGGACAGCAGCCGATTCACCAGAATGCCGAGCAGCGTGAGCAGCGTGACACTGATGTTGCGCAGCCCGTGCCGCCACAGGATTGCGATCGGGCCAAGACCTTTTGCGCGCAGGGTGCGAACATATTGCGAGCCGAGCACTTCGATCAAAGCGCTGCGAACCTGACGGGCCAGCTCGGCGATCACAGCGGTCGACAGTGCGATCGCCGGCAGGGTCGCATGGCGGATGGCGCCTGCCGGGTCGACGCTGAAAGGCCGCGCACCGGTTGCCGGGAAGATACGCAGGTCGAGCGAAAACGTTGCGACCAGCAGGATCGCCAGCCAGAAGCTCGGCAGCGCGACGCCGAGCGAGGCGACGCTGGTGACGAAGGCATCGACACGCGATCCCACTTTGGTCGCCGCCAGGATGCCGAGCGGTATGCCGACGACTGCCGCGATCAGGAGTGCGTAGGCCGCAATCAGGATCGTATTCGGCATCCGTTGCTGGATCAGGTCCGCGACGGACGCACTCGACAGCAGCGAAACGCCGAGGTTGCCCTGCACCGCGTGCCAGAGCCAGGCGCCGTACTGGACGACCAGCGGACGATCGAAGCCGAACAGCTTGCGGATCTCGTCCACCCGCTCCTTGGAGGCATAGTCTCCAGCCAGCATCAGCGCCGGATCGCCGGGGACCAGATGCAGCAGCGAAAAGACCACGAACGTCGCGAAGACGATGATCGGCACGACCTGCAGCAGCCGCCGGCCGATCAGCGTGTGAAAGCCCATCACGTCACCATGTCGAGATCTATTTGTTTGAGCATGATCTATTCCGAAAACCGGTATCCACCCCCGATCACGTCGAGGGCAAGCTTTTCGGGATCAAGCCCTATGCCTTGAGCCAGATCTCGGTGAGTTTTGGCACCGCGAGCAGACTGTCCTGGTAGTTCATCACCTTCGGATTGGCGACGGATACGGCCGGCGCAATGTATTGCACCATCTGCATCCCCTGCTCGACGACAAAGCGCTGCAGCTTGACGAACGCTTCCTTGCGCGTCGCCTGGTCCTGCGCCGCCATGGTCGCGTCGAGCAGTTCCCGGAATCCGGGCAGCTCAATGCCGCTCGCGTTGCGTAGCGCGGTTTTTCCGAACAGCGCCTCGTAAAGCTGGCTCGGATCCGGGTAAGCGGACGAGGGGCTGATGGACATTGCGCCTTTCTTCTCGATCATGAAGGCTTGCACCGCCTGCTGCGGAGCCAGCGCCGTCATCTTGACGCGGATGCCGACCTTGGCCAGTTGCGAGATGATGATCTCCTGGCGCTGCATCGCCAGCTGATCGGCCCAGCCGATCGTCTCGATCTCCAATCCATTGGGGTGCCCCGCTTCGGCGAGCAGCTTCTTCGCCTTGTCCGGGTCGTACGAATAGAAATTCTGCGTCGCAGGATCGCAGGCCCAGTGCTCTTTCGGCAGAACGGCGCTCGACACCTGGCCGAGGCCTACGGCGGCGATCTTGTTGATCTCATCGCGATTGATGGCGTAGTTCAGCGCCTGCCGCACGCGCACGTCGTCAAGCGGCGGACGGCCGTAGTTCAGGAAGGCGCCGAACAGAACCAGCGACGGCGCGGCCCTGCCGACCACGTTCGACGAGCGATCGGCGACGGCCTTCTGCGGCGCCTGCAGGTTGATCGCGAGGTCGGCTTCACCGGCGACGACGGCCCGCACCGCGGTGTTCAGCTCGTTGATGATCTTGATCTCGATGGCATCGAGATAAGGCAGCCCCGCTCTCCAGTAGCTCTCGTTGCGGACCAGCGAAACGCTGTTGTTGTCCTGCCAGCTGACGAACTTGAAGGGACCGGTGCCGACCGACGTACGGTCGATGTTACCGCCCTTGTCCTGTACGGACTTGGGCGAGACGATCAGGCCGATCCGGTTGGTCAGGATGTTCGGCAGACCCGCATTGGGTCGATTGAGCTTCAGCGTCACCTGGCTCTTGCCGGTCACCTCGACGCTTTCGACCGATGCGATATCGGCCTTCACGTTGGAGCGCGGGTCGTTCTTGTAGCGATCCAGATTGAACTTCACCGCTTCCGCGTTGAAAGGTGTGCCGTCGTGGAAGTTCACGCCGTCGACGAGCTCGAGCACCAGCGTGGTCGGGTCCTTGAACGACCAGGATTTCGCCAGACCCGGCTTCAGCTCCAGCGTCTGCGGCACGAAATCGATCAGGGCGTCGAAGACGGCATAGAGAACGTTGAAGTCCGGCAGGTTGCGGCCGGTCATCGGATCGAGCGCGGCTGGATTGTAGGGCATGGCGAGACGCAGCGTTCCGCCCTTGCGCGGAGCATCCTGCGCGAATGCCCCAGACGGAAGCGCGAGCGCGCCTGCGCCGGCGACAGCCGCCTTGATCAACTCACGACGGTCGAGCGTGACCACCGATTTCGGGTCTGATCCTTTCATGTCGTCCTCCCAGGTTTGCGTGATCCGTCAGTTCTTTTGCGACGGTATCCGGATTGTCAGTCAGTTGGTTTGGCGCTTGATGCGCCGTTTCCTTAGCTGATGTCAGTTGCGTTCCGGCGAAGTGGCACGCCACGAAGCGGCCTGGCGCGAACTCCTGCCATGCCGGCTCGATCGAGGCGCATTGCGGTGCCGCGATCGGGCAACGGGTGTGGAAACGGCATCCGGGCGGCGGCGCGAGCGGGCTTGGAATCTCGCCCTTGAGAATGATGCGCTTGCGGACGCCGTTCTCCGGGACCCGCGGTTCCGGTTCGGCCGAGAGCAGCGCCTGGGTGTAGGGATGCAGCGGCGCGTTCATCAGCGGTTCGGCCGGTGCAAGCTCGACCAGCTGACCGGCATACATGACGGCAACGCGATCGCTGATATGTGCGACGACGCGCAGGTCGTGGCTGATGAACAGATAGGTCAGGCCGAACTCGCGCTGCAGGTCGGCGAACAGATTGAGCATGTCGGCCTGGATCGAGACGTCGAGGGCGGCCACGACTTCATCGCAGACGATAAGGCGCGGCTCCAGCACCAGCGCCCGGGCAATGTTGGCGCGCTGCTTCTGGCCGCCGGAGATTTCGTGCGGATAGCGCTGGGCCAGCTCCTCCGACAGTGCGACGCGGTCGAGCATCGCAAGCGCTTTTCGTTGCCGCTCGGACGACGTGCCTAGGCGAGCGACATCCAGCGGCTCACGCACGCTCTCAAGAATGGTCATGCGCGGGTCGAGGGCCGCGTGCGGATCCTGGAATACGATCTGGAACGAACGCCGGTGCTGCCGCAACTCGCTCGCGCTGAGCTGGAACGGGTCCTCGCCGTAGTGCAGGATCGTCCCCGCGCTTGGCTTCAGCAGGCAGACGACAGCGCGGCCCAGCGTCGACTTGCCCGAACCCGACTCGCCGATCACGCCGAACGTCTCGCCCTCGGCAACGGCGAAGCTGACATCCACCACCGCCTTGACCTTCTGGCGCCGGCGACCCTTGAAGGTCACATCGAGCCGGTCGACGGTGAGGATGGACTTCGGCGCGCGCGGATCGGTCATGCGGCCGCTCCCGTCAGCGCGAGTTCGCGGAAGCGGCAGCAACGGACGTGACGAGCAATGCTGCTTTCCATGAGGTCCTGCGGCGCAAGGCAGCGCGGCTCGGCATGGGTGCAACGCGGCGCGAAGCGACAGCCGGGTGGCATCTCGTCGGGAGAAGGTACGCGCCCGGGAATCGAGGACAACACGCTTTTTCGCCGCACCGCCTGCGGGATCGAGCCCAATAGCCCTGCCGTATACGGGTGAAACGGGCGCGCGAGAATGTCGCGCACCTGCCCGTCCTCGACCACCTGCCCGGCATACATCGTCAGCATGCGCTGGCAGCTTTCGGCGACGAGGCCGAGATTGTGCGTGATGAACAGGATGGCGGTACCGGTCCGCTGGCCGAGGTCCAGCAGCAGATCCATGATCTGCGCCTGAATGGTCACGTCGAGCGCGGTTGTCGGCTCGTCGGCGATGAGCAGGCGCGGCTCGCACACCAGCGCCATGGCGATCAGCACGCGCTGGCGCATGCCGCCCGAGAGGCTCGACGGATACATGTCGGCCGCCTGGCGCGGCGACGCGATGCCGACCGCTGCCAGCGCGTCGATGACGCGCTCATTCGCCTCGCGGCGGCCGACCTTGAAATGCCGGCGCACGGTCTCGAAAATCTGCGTACCGATCGGAAACACCGGATCGAGCGCGCTCATCGGCTCCTGAAACACCATGCTGATGCGGCGCCCGCGCACATCGCGCATCTCGCGCTCGGAGATTTTGGTGAGGTCGCGGCCTTCGAACAGCATCTCGCCGGTCAGCCTGGCGCCGTGACGCGGCAACAGGCCCAGCACCGACAAAGCCGTCAGCGACTTGCCGCAACCGCTCTCGCCGACGATGCCGACAACCTCGCCCGGCTCGACTGCGAACGAGACATCCTTCAGGACTTCGTACCAGTTCTCGCTGTCATAGAAAGAAACGCAAAGATTGCGGACATCAAGCAGCGACTCGCGATGGGCTTTTCCCGCCGTGATTGACGTCACAAGTGTTTCCTCCCCTTGCGACGAAGGCTAGCGCATGCCTTGGCGAAAGACCATGTGCGGGCGCAAACAGCGTGCATTTGATCTTTGCCGTATCGCGCTAACAGTTGTTTCGTGCGGGAAACGATGGCCGTTGCGCAACGACCGGCTCACGACCTAAGGTTCGGTGGGTGACAGTCCGAGGGAGAGGCAGCATGGCAGGCGTCAAGCGAGACAAGGATGGTGCGGTCGGGGTGCTCACACTGGATGAGCCGGCAAGCCTGAATGCGATGACACCCGATCTCCTGGGTGATCTCGCCGCGGCCGTCCGCGAGATGACGGATGATGCGAACATCCGCGCGCTCGTGCTGACGGGCGCCGGCCGCGGCTTCTGCTCGGGCCAGAACCTCAAGGCATTCCAGGCGCTGGGCGACGACATCGTCGCCGGCGTCATGCGACACTACTGGCCCACATTCGAGGCGTTGCGTGCGTGCCGCGTGCCGATCGTGACGGCGGTCAACGGCGTTGCGGCTGGTGGCGGCTTCAGTCTGGCGATGTCGGGCGACATCATCGTTGCCGCGCGCTCGGCAAGCTTCATCCAGGTGTTCAGCCGCATTGCCCTCGTGCCGGATCTCGGTTCCACCTGGCTGCTGCCGCGCCTGATCGGCCGCCAGCGCGCGCTCGAGTTGATGCTCTTCAATGAGCCGCTTTCGGCGGAGCGCGCGAAGGAATGGGGCCTGGTGCGCGAGGTGTTCGATAACGAACGCCTCCTCGATGGCGCGATGCAGCTTGCCCGGCGCCTCGCGGAGGGACCGACGCGCACACTGGTCGCCACGCGACGCCTGCTCGAAGACAGCGAGGACGCAAGCTACGCCGAGCAATTCCACCGCGAAATCGAGATCCAGTCCGACATTCGCAAAAGCGAAGACGCACTGGAAGGGCGCGCCGCGTTCCTGGAAAAACGACCGGCGCGATTCAGCGGGCGTTAGGCCGCCCCTGCCCTAGCACCTCAGCATCAGGCCGCCATCGACGCGCAGCCCGTGTCCGGTGACAAAGCCGCCATCGTCGGAGGCGAGGAACAGCGCGCCGCGGGCGATGTCGACGGGTTGTCCCAGACGCCGCAGCGGCGACTTCTTCGTCCACACTTCGGCGATATGCGGATCGGAGAAGGCTTTCGCGGTCATGCCGGTCTGGATCGCTCCCGGCTCGATATAGTTGGCGGTGATGCCGAACTTTCCCAGTTCCAGCGCGAGCGTACGCGTGAGGCCCGCGACGCCGGCCTTGGAGGCGCAATAGGCGGCAAGGCCGAAGTCAGTCGCCTCCGCCATCACCGAAGCGACATTGATGATGCGCCCGGCCGGCGACGCCTTCAGGTGCGGGATCGCCGCGCGACAGAGCAGAAACTGCGCGCGCACATTGACGGCGAGCACGCGATCCCAGTCCGCCTCCTGCATCTCCTCGACAAAGGCGCGGTGCGACACGCCGGCATTGTTCATCAGGATGTCGAGGCGACCGAGTTCCTTCATCGCCTGCGCGACGATGCGGTCTGGCGCGCCGGGCTCGGCGATGTCTGTTGCGAGCGTGCGGATTGCGGCATGCGACTGCGCGGTGCCCGCGAGATCGGTGCCCGGCCGGTCGACGGCCAGCACCGTTGCGCCGTTCTCGGCGAACAGAATGGCGCAGGCGCGCCCCATGCCGGATGCAGCCCCCGTAACGATCGCCGCCCTGTCTTGCAGTCGCATGCTTTCCTCCAGTTTTTGATTTTGAAATTCGGCAACGAGCGAGGCCGCTACAGGATCAGGCCGCCATCGACCGGGATCGTCTGGCCGACCACGTAGGCTGCGAGCGGCGATGCAAGGAACAGCGCGACGCCAGCCATGTCGGCTGGTGTGCCGAGCCGACCGAGCGGGATTTGTTCAAGCGAAGCCTCGAGGCGCTTCGGATTGGCCGTGGTGACTTTCGTCAGCTTCGTATCGACCAGCCCGGGCGCGATCCCGTTCACACGAATGCCGTCGGCGGCCCAGGCTTCACCCAAGGTTCGCGCGAGGCCAACGGCTCCGGCTTTCGAGGCGTTGTAGGCGGGATTTCCCTTGGTGGAATGGAAGGCCGCGGTCGAGCTCACGACGATCATCGAACCCTTTGCGGCGGCGAGCATGGCATGGAATTTCGTGGCACAGGCCATCAGGCTGTTGAGGTTGACATCGATGACCCGCGAGAATCCCGGCATGCTGAACTCGCCGCGCTTGTAGATGACGATGCCCTGGCAAAGCACGAGAACATCGAGCGTGCCGAATGATGGTTTGTGCGCTTCGACGGCAGCGAAATCCGCGACATCCACCTGATCGTAATTCAAGCCGGTGAGATCCGAACCTTCGGTGCCGGCGTAATCGGCCGCCTGCCCGCGCGTGCCCCAGACATGAACGGCGGCGCCATGGCTGCGGAATGCTTGCGCGATGCCGTTGCCGATGCCGCTCGACCCGCCCACCACCAGCACGGTCTTGCCGCCGAAATCGAGTTCCTCGCCCATTGCCGTTTCCTCTTTTGCGGCGTTTTTCATTAGCAGCGAATTGTCTTGGAGGTTGCAAGATCACTGCCTTCGCCGCAATGATCTTGTCGCCATGTCAACCGCCGCCGAATTGATCCTGCACCACTACGACTTCTCGAACTACTCCGAGAAGGCGCGGCTGGCGCTAGGGTACAAGCAGCTTGCATGGCGCGGCGTGACGATTCCTCCAGTCGCGCCAAAGCCGGATCTGACGCCGCTGACCGGTGGCTACCGCCGCACGCCGGTGCTGCAGATCGGCGCCGACATCTTCTGCGATACGCGGCTGATCCTGCGCGAGCTCGAACGGCGAAAGCCTTCGCCCACGCTTTACCCCGAAGCATTGACCGCACCGGCCGAGATGATCGCCTACTGGGCCGAGCACCAGCTGTTCCGGCCGATGTCGCTCTACGTTTCGGGGAGCAACCTGGACCTGTTGCCGGCAAATCTGCAGGCCGACCGCTCGGCAATGCGCGGCCTGCCGATCCCCGATACGGCAACGGTGCAGCGCGCGGCGAAACGCAACGCGCCATTCGTTCGGGCGCAGCTGCCGTGGATCGACGCGATGCTGTCCGACGGGCGGACCTGGATCGCGGGTGCGCAGACCTCCGTGGCCGATTTCGCCATCTATCATGCACTCTGGTTCATGACCGCGCGAAGTACGCGCCTTTCCCACGAGCTTGTCCCCTACCCGCGCATCAACGACTGGATGGCGCGCATGCGCGCGTTCGGACACGGCACGACGTCGCCCATGACAGCGGCAGAAGCCTTGAGCATCGCCGCCGCAACGCAGCCCGCGCCACTGCGCGCCTCACAACCGTTCGACGAGGACCCGCCGCTCGGCAGCCAGGTGCGCATCCGCGCGGACGACTACGGCCGCGACCCTGTCGACGGCGATCTTGTGCTGATCGATGCGGACGAGATCGCCCTGCATCGCCACGACCCGCAACGCGGCGACATCGTCGTGCACTTCCCGCGCCTCGGCTACGACTTGAGGGCGGCGTGAGAGTGTCGCTGCCAAACAATCTCAATCGCCGGCCAGGCCGATCCTGATCCTTCGATTGTGCCGGCCCTTGTTCTCGATCTTCAGGATGCGGATCGGGCGCGATCGCCCGGTTGATGTGAGATGCGTGCCGCCGCAAACCTGCCGATCCAGCGCGCCGATCTCGACAACACGCACGGTGCCGTCCGCCGTGGGCGGCATGGCCGAGCGGGTGCGGATGAGGCCGTGCTCCTGCGTCGCCTGCTCCAGTGGAACATAGCAATCACCGACGGCGAGATCGGCACGGATGGCTTCGTTAATCGGCGCTTCCAGCGCTTTCAGGCGCTCGTTCTCGGCATCCGGCAGATCGAAGTCCATCCGCGCGGTGCCATCCTCGTTCAGCTGGACGCCGGTCACCAGCGCACCGTTGAAGGCCTGAAAGACGAAGGCATTGAGCAGATGCGTGTCGGTGTGGAGCTCGCGCATCATCTGCCGGAATTCCGGTTCGACCTGTGCTTCGACGCCGCCGGCGAGCTCCACGGGCTCTTTGAGCAGGATCCAGATTTTATCATCGAGTCGCTCGAAGCCGGCGACGTCGATTTCACCGCCGGACCAGAGCAGCCGTCCTCGATCGGCCAGCTGTCCGCCACCGCCAGGGAAGAACGGTGACTGCGCAAGCAGCACGCGCCCGGGTGCTGCGTCGACCACCTCGGTGGCCAAGGTCAGGGTGTCGGGATGCAAATGATAGAATGAACGTGACACCAGCGCCTCCGCTTCCAACCCCGACATAGCAAGATACAGTCATTGCGGCGGGTCAAATGTGTGACGCGGCGCGCCAGCATGAGCCAGCTGCCACCGACCCAGGCGCCAAGCGTGTTGCAGCTTGACAAGTCTCGCTCCGGCTATTTAAGTAACTAACTGTTGAGTTAATAAGAAGCGGCGCGGCCGGCGATTATGAGGCGCGCATAAAATCGAGGGAGGACGGCCGTGGCAGCCAGGACACTCGGTGTCGTCATGAACGGCGTGACCGGCCGCATGGGGACCAACCAGCATCTCATCCGCTCCGTGGTCGCGATCCGCGCCCAGGGCGGCGTGCAGCTCTCCGACGGCTCACGCGTGCAGCTCGATCCGATCCTGATCGGGCGCAACGCCGAGAAGATCGAGCAGCTCGCCAAGGCGCACGGCATCGCGCGCTGGAGCACTGACCTCGACGCTGCGATCGCCGATCCGAAGAACGAGATCTTCTTCGACGCCGCAACGACGCAGATGCGGCCGACGCTGCTGGAGAAGGCGGTCGCCGCCGGCAAGCACATCTACTGCGAGAAGCCGATCGCGACCAACTTGAGCGAAGCCCTGCAGATCTGCCGGTTCGCCAAGTCGAAGGGCGTTAAGACCGGCACGGTGCAAGACAAGCTGTTCCTGCCCGGCCTGATGAAGCTGGCCGCGTTGCGCGATTCCGGTTTCTTCGGCCGCATGCTCTCGGTACGCGGCGAGTTCGGCTACTGGGTGTTCGAAGGCGACTGGCAGGCGGCGCAGCGTCCGTCGTGGAATTACCGCGCCGAGGACGGCGGCGGCATCATTCTCGATATGGTCTGCCACTGGCGCTATGTGCTCGACAACCTGTTCGGCGAGGTCGAGGCCGTGAGCTGCATCGGCACGACCGACATTCCCGAGCGCGTCGACGAGGCCGGCAAGCGCTACAAGGCGACCACCGACGACGCCGCCTACGCGACCTTCAAGCTCGCCGGCGGCGTGATCGCCCAGATCAACATGAGCTGGGTGACCCGCGTCTACCGCGACGATCTCGTCACCTTCCAGGTCGACGGCACGCTGGGCTCGGCGGTGGCGGGCCTGCATGATTGCGTCATCCAGCCCCGCAACGCGACGCCGCGTCCGGTGTGGAATCCCGACGAACGGCAGACCATCGATTTCCGCAAGACCTGGATGCCGGTGCCGAACAACGTGACCTACGACAACGGCTTCAAGACCCAGTGGGAGATGTTCATCCGCCACGTGGTCGAGGATACGCCCTACTCGCACACGCTGATCGAAGGCGCCAAGGGCGTCCAGCTGGTCGAATGCGCGCTGCAGAGCTGGAAGGAGCGCCGCTGGATCGACGTGCCGAAACTCGCGCTCTGACCAGCGAGCACAATCGACAAGAGACAGAAGCGGAGGAACCCATGCACGACAGAACCGGCGTCGCAGCCAAGGTCACCCTTCCGAAGGCCGACCGTACCACCGAAGTCTACGCACTCGGCGTGCCAAAACCGCAGCGTCCGCGTGCGGGCAAAAGCTTCAACCGTGTGGCGCTCGCGGCCGCGCATGTGGTCGCCGATCCTTTCGCCGCGAGCGATCCCTGGCTCAAGGCTGCGCCCGACTGGGACCGCACGCTGGCCTATCGCGAATATCTCTGGAATCTCGGGCTCGGCGTTGCCGAGGCGATGGACACCGCGCAACGCGGCATGGGGCTCGACTGGCCGCTGGCACTGGAGCTGATCAAGCGTTCGACCGCGCTCGCACGCACGAAACCCGGCGCCGTGATCTTTTCGGGCGCCGGCACCGACCATCTCGACCCGGCCGAGGCCCGCATGATCGACGACGTGGTGAAGGCCTACGAGACGCAGTTCGAGGCGATCGAGGGCACAGGCGGACGGATCATCTTCATGGCCTCGCGCGCGCTCGCGCGGATCGCCAAGGGTCCGGACGACTACGCTAGGGTCTATGACCGCATCCTGGGCCAGGCGCGCCAACCGGTGATCATCCACTGGCTCGGCGACATGTTCGATCCGGCACTCGCCGGCTATTGGGGCACGCGCGATCTCGATGCGGCGATGGATGTCGCCGTCGGCGTCATCAACACCAATGCAGCCAAGATCGACGGCGTGAAGGTCTCGTTGCTCGACAAGGACAAAGAGATTGCGATGCGGCGCCGGCTCGACAAGTCGGTGCTGATGTATACCGGCGACGACTTCAACTACGCGGAGCTGATCGCCGGCGACGATCACGGCTATTCGCATGCGCTGCTCGGCATCTTCGATGCGATCGCGCCGGCCGCGGCGAGCGCGCTCGCGGCGCTCACCGACGGCGACCTTCCCGGCTTCCACGATGCGTTCGGACCGACCGTGCCGCTGTCGCGGCATATCTTTCAGGCGCCGACCCGGTTCTACAAGACCGGCATCGTCTTTATCGCCTATCTCAACGGACATCAGGATCACTTCACCATGGTCGGCGGCCAGGAGAGTGCGCGCTCGATGCTGCATTTCGCTGAACTGTTTCGGCTGGCCGACAAGGCGGGCCTATTCCATGATCCGCTTGACGCTGCGGCACGGATGGCGCGCGTCATGGCGACCTACGGCATCGAAGCCTGACCGATGCGGGATTTTTCACCCGACCACGCCTGGCTCTCGCTCAATACGGCGACCGTACGCAAGCAGGGCGACCTGCTGGCGATCATCGAGGCTTGCGCGCGGCATGAGATCCGCGCGATCTCGCCCTGGCGCGACCAGGTCGAAGCCGTCGGGCTGGAAGCGACGCGCGCCGCGGTGAAGCGCCATGGCCTGAAGCTTTCCGGCTATTGCCGCGGCGGCATGTTCCCGGCCGATGCAACGAAACGGCAGGAGGCGCGCGACGACAACCGCCGCGCCGTCGATGAGGCCGCAACGCTTGGCGCCGCCTGTCTGGTGCTCGTCGTCGGCGGCCTGCCCCACTATTCGCGGCCGGGCTCGGCGGTGTCGCACGATATTTCGCTGGCGCGTGCCCAGGTCCAGGACGGCATCAGCGAGCTGCTGGACTACGCCAGGTCAGTCGGCATGCCGCTCGCCATCGAGCCGCTGCATCCGATGTACGCGGCCGACCGCGCTTGCGTGAACACGCTTGCGCAGGCGCTCGACATCTGCGACCGGCTCGATGCCAAGAAAACCGGCGCGCTCGGCGTCGCGCTCGACGTCTACCATGTCTGGTGGGATCCCGATCTCTATGCCAGCATCCGCCGCGCCGGCCTTGCACGGCTGCTCGCGTTTCATGTCTGCGACTGGCTGGTGCCGACGCGCGACCTGTTGCTCGACCGCGGCATGATGGGCGACGGCGTCATCGAGATCCGCAAGATCCGCGAAGCCGTCGAGGCTGAGGGTTTTGGGGGATTCTCCGAGGTGGAGATTTTTTCCGAGCTGGACTGGTGGACGCGGCCGATGGATGAGGTTCTGAGCACCTGCATCGCACGGCATAAGACGGCGGTGTGAAACGGCGGCATGGCTTGCCGCCTCTTCTCCCTCCCGCTCAACCCTTATGCGGCCGCACGGCATTCATGACGAAATCGACCACGTGCGCGCGGCGGGTTGCGACGACGTCCGGGCGATCGAACTCCGTCTCGAGGATCACCGAGAGCGTGTAGATGTTCGAGAAGAAGAAATAGCAGATGCCGATCAGCGTGATCCACAGATGCAGCGGATCGAGGCCGGGCCGAATGACGCCTTTGGCCTCACCGCGCACCAGGATGCGTCCGACTGCCTGGATGATCGGCGAGTTGAGGCTTGAGACCACTTTCGATTTCTTCAGCACCTTGGCCTTCTGCCGGTTTTCCGTCGCCAGAAGATTGATGAAGGTCCGATCGCGCACGAAGGAATCGAAGGTGAATTCGACGAAGGTCTTCAACGCTTTCAGCGGCTCCATGCTGTCGAGCTCGAGCGTCTCCTCGGCGGCGCGGGCCTTGAGGTAGGCGTTCTCGAGCACGGTCAGGTAGAGCAGCTCCTTCGACGAGAAGTAATGGTAGATCATGCGCTTGTTGACGGACGCGCGATCCGCGATCTCGTCGGTGCCCGCACCCTCGTAGCCCCTGTTCGCGAACTCGCGGGTGGCGACGGTCATGATGCGTGCGCGGGTCGCCGCGCTGTTGCGGCGACGGATCGGCTTCTCGATCGCTGCGTCTGCCGCAGTCACGCTCTTGGTATCCTTCTTGCGCACGTCGTCACATGGCCCCGCTGTTGCTGGAGCCATGTGACAAGAAAGCAGGATTCGGACAAGTCGCGCGTCATTCGATGGTAATATTGGCCGCGCGGATCACCCCGCCCCATTTCGCCACATCGGCCGCGTGCACCTGGCGCAGCGCCTGCGGCGAGCGCTGGTCGTCCTTTGGCGGTTCAGCACCCAACTGCAGGAACTTGTCGCGCGAGACGGGATCGGTGATCGCCTTTTGCAGGGCGGCGTTCAGCTTCTCGATAATCTCGGGCGGCGTGCCCTTCGGCGCGAACAAGGCGTTCCAGACCACCATGTCGATACCGCTCATACCGGCTTCGCTCGCGGTCGGGACATCCGGCAGCACCGGCGAACGGGTCGGCGCCAGCACCGCAAGCGGCCGGACCGCGTTGGCTTTGACCTGCGACATCAGGCTCGTCACCTGGTCGCAGAGATAGCCGACCTGGCCCGAGACGACGTCGACCAGGGCCGGTCCGGTGCCGCGGTAGGGCACGAGCGTGACCGAGGCTCCGGCGCGGTTGTTCAGGAGCAGGCAGGCGAGATGCGAGGTCGAGCCGACGCCGGCATTGCCGTTGGTCAGCTTGGTGGGGTTCGCCTTCATGTAGTCGGTGAATTCGGACAGTTTTGTCGCCGGAATCGCGTTATTGACGACCAGCATGATCGGCGCCGATGCGGCGATGCCGATCGGCTCGAAATCGGTCAGCGGATTGAACGCGAGCTTCGGATAGAGCGCCGGCGTAAAGCTCATGGTGCTCATCGGCCCGACCATGATGGTGTGACCATCGGGATCTGCCTTGGCCACGCGCGCAGCGCCGGTCGTCCCGGCCGCGCCGCCGACATTCTCAATCACGATCTGCTGCCCGAGCGTGCGCGACATATGCTCCGCAACGATGCGGCCGACGATATCCGTCGGCCCGCCTGCGGCGAACGGCACGACCATCGTGATATGGCGGCTCGGGAAGCTCCCTTGCGCCAGGGCCTGCATGCTGCCGAGCGTCAGCAACGCAGCAGCCGAGAGTGCGGTTCTCAACGTCGACATGGGCTCCTCCCCGGATTGGTTATTTTCCCGGAGGCTAGCGCGAGGCCGCTATTCCGTCAATTAAGTATCTAACTGGTGAGATACAAATGGCATCCGTGAAGCTCAGGCGCCTGGTCACCGCGACAGATTCCCGGAGCAGGAGGCGGCGCAGCAGGTGGACGCCGGAGAAGCGGATTTTACCGCATCGGCGATCGCCACGCGGTGATAGAATAGCCGTGGGGCAGGAGCTGCCATGACACGGAGGTTTGTCATGAAGGGACTTCTGTCAATTTTGGTCGGTAGCACTCTGCTCGCGGCGATTCCGTTCTCGGCGGGCGCGCAGCACATGGACCATCAGCTGATCACGCCCGACGAGATGAAATGGGGCGCGGCACCGCCGTCCGTCCCTGCGGGCGCGCAGGCGGTCGTGCTCTATGGCGATCCCGCCAAGGAAGGACTGTTCGCCTTCCGCCTCAAAACGCCGAAGGATTACGCCATCGCGCCGCACACGCATCCCAAACCGGAAATCGTCACGGTGATCTCCGGCACGGTGCGGCTGGGGATGGGAACTACAGCGGACCGGTCCAAGGCGCAGGTGCTGCCTGCGGGCAGCTTCTTCGCACTGACACCGGGCACAGCGCACTATTACTTTGCCGAGGAAGACGCGGTGATCCAGCTCAACAGCACCGGACCATGGGGAATTGACTACGTGGACGCGAAAGACGATCCAAGGAAGACGATCGGCGCGACCAAGTGAGGCCGCGCGCCGGCCGGCCGAGCTGCGGAGCCCGCGCCGGCCGGCGTCACTCCGTCCCGCCCGGCCGCGGCACAAGATGGCTCATCAGGTCCGTCGGTACCGGGAACACGATGGTCGAGGATTTCTCGCTGGCGATGTCGTGCAGCGCTGCGAAATAGCGCAGCTGCATCGCCTGCGGCTCGCGGGCCAGAAGCCGGCCGGCCTCGACCAGCTTCTCGGCCGCCTGCTGCTCGCCCGCGGCGTTGATCACCTTCGCCCGCCGCAGCCGTTCGGCCTCGGCCTGCTTGGCGATGGCGCGGACCATGCTCTCGTTGAGATCGACATGCTTGATCTCGACATTGGCGACCTTGATGCCCCAGGCGTCAGTCTGGTGGTCGAGAATCTCCTGGATATCCGCGTTGAGCCGGTCGCGCTCGGCCAGCAGTTCGTCGAGCTCGTGCTTGCCGAGCACCGAACGCAGCGTGGTCTGCGCCAGTTGACTCGTCGCGGCCATGAAGTTCTCGACCTTGATGATCGCCCGTTCCGGATCGACGATGCGGAAGTAGAGGACGGCGTTGACCTTCACCGACACGTTGTCGCGCGTGATCACGTCCTGCGGCGGCACGTCCTGCACGATGACGCGCAGATCGACCTTCACCATCTGCTGTGCGAATGGAATGAGGATGATGAGGCCGGGGCCCTTCACCCCGGTGAAGCGGCCGAGCGTAAAGACGATGCCGCGCTCATATTCCCTCAGAATTTTGATGGCGGCCGCAAGAAACACGACCACAAGGACAACAAGAAGCAGATAACTCACATAGTCGAACATCATTGCACACCTCCTTCGCCCGCCGGCCGCCGCCGCACCAGCAGCGTCAAGCCGTTGATGCCGGCCACCTCGACGGCCTCGCCTGGTGCCAGCGCCTCCACACCGCGCGCCTGCCAGCGTTCGCCGTGAGCGAAGACGTGGCCTTCGCTGCCGGACCAGTCGAGCACCCGTGCGGGCAGCCCGCGCATGGCATGGGCGCCGACCCGCGCAGGATTTTTGCGGGCGCGCATGAGCGAGCCGAGCACAACGAAGGTGAGAGCAGCGATCATCGCGGCTGCAAGGACGATCACCGTCCACGACAGGCGGAAGCCCGGGGCGTCGAACTTGAACAGCATGGCCGCGCCGAGGATAAACGCGATAAGGCCGCCGACGCCGAGAACCACGGTCGGATTGAATATCTCGACCACCAGGAAGGCGATGCCGAGCAGCAGCAAGGCGAGGCCGGCGTAGTTGATCGGCAGCAGGTTCAGCGCATAGAGGCCGAGCAGCAGGCAGATGGTGCCGATCACGCCGGGAGCGACGGCGCCCGGCGTGGTGAACTCGAGGATCAAACCGTAGATGCCGACGATCAACAAGATGAACGCAACATTCGGATTGGTGATGACGGCGAGCAGCCGGATCAGCCAGCCGGGATCGAGCACCTCGATCGTCAGATCTTTCGTGGAGAGCGTGCGCGTCTCGCCGCCTGCGAGCTCTATCGCGCGGCCGTCGACCTGCTTTAGCAGTTCAGCCGGGCTGCGCGCGACGAAATCGATGACACGCTCCTGCAAGGCGCTGCCGGCGGACAGGCTCGCGGCTTCGCGCACCGCCTTCTCGCCCCAGTCGGCGTTGCGGCCGCGCAACTCGGCGAGGCTGCGGATCAGCGCGACCGCGTCGTTCGTCGCCTTCGCCGCCATGGTGTCCGTCACAGACTTCTGCGGCTCCTCCTTCTTGTCCTTGCCGTCCTTGTCCGGAACGCCGGGCAGCGGACCGCCGATCTGCACCGGCGTCGCGGCACCGAGGTTCGTGCCCGGCGCCATCGTCGCGATGTGGGTGGCATAGAGGATGTAGGTGCCGGCACTGGCGGCGTGCGCACCGGACGGCGCCACATAACCGATGACGGGAACGCGGGCGCCGACCACATCGGCGACGATCTCGCGCATGCTGGTGGCCAGACCGCCCGGCGTATTCAGCCGCAGGACGACAACTTCGGCGCGGCGCTCGCTGGCAAGGTTGAGCGCTTCCTTCACCTGCCTGGCGGCGGCCGGACCGATTGCACCATCTATCTCGACCATCAGCGCAGGCCGGCCGCCCTCCTCCGCGAGAACGCGCGCGGGAAGCGCAAGCGCGACGACGGCGGCGATAGCCGCAACAAGGATCGCCCGCACCATTGTCATGGCAAGACTCCCTGATGGGACAATATTTGGGATATTTTTCCGGAGTCTCAAGCAGGGCCAGGCAGGCAATTGTGACATGGCTGCTTCCGCTCCCACGGAGCATCAGGCTCATTTGCCGCACCGCGCGGGTGATCGGGCTAGGCTCTCTTTTTCTTCGAGACGACCTGATAGCTCCCGAGCTCTTCGCTGACGATCGTCAGGAACCCGTCAATCAGCACGTTATCACGGTGGCGGCTCGGGAAGAGCGCGTTGCCCTGAAACATGATCTCGGGCTTGAACGGACGGAAGGCGATGCCGCTGCGGCGGTAGTCGTCGGCTGCGATCGGATTGACGATGCCGATGCCCAGCCCCTGCTCGACGAGCGCACAGATCGTCGCGCCGAACGGCGTTTCCAGCGTGAGCTGACGCCTGACGCCTGAACTCTCGAAGGCCCGATCGACGCGCGTCCGCGCCCCGTCCTCCAGCGACAGTGAAATAAAGGGCTCACCCTCCAGATCCTCCGGCACAATGACCTTCCGCTTCGCCAGCTTGTGGTCGGGCGGAATGGCGCAGAGACCCGGGATCGAATAGAGGTGGCGCTGCTCGATCGACGGCGTATCGACGATGTTGGCGACAAAGCCGATGTCGCAATAGTAGGTCGACATCCAGCGCGTCACCGTTCCGTCGCTGCCCATCTGCAGTGAGATCGTGACATTGGGAAAGCGCTGCTTGAATCGGCGGATGCAGCGCGGGATGAAGCCCAGCGCCATGACCGGCATCGCCGCGATGCGCAAGCGTCCCGTGCCGAATGCACGGATCTCCCTGGCTGCTTGCGACAGACTCTCCAGTCCGAGGAAGCTGCGCTCGACCTCCCGGTAGAATGAGAGGCCCTCGTCGGTCGGCCTCAGGCGGCCGGCCTTCCGCTCGAACAGCTTGAGGTCGATCGACGCTTCCAGCTCTGCGATCAAGCGGCTGATGCTCGGCTGCGAGGTTCGCAACTCCTGCGCAGCAACTGTCATCGAACCGCGCAGCATGATGGTGCGAAAGGCGGCGACCTGTCTCAGATTCATGCCTGGCCTCATATCACCAGTGAATAGCATGCCCAAAAACTGAGATTTGACCAGATAGTGCGCGAGCACAATACTTTTAGTCATGTCCGCTCGCTCAACCATTGCCGTGACGCCCCGCTTGGCCGGCATGATCTGCCTGCGCTGTCAGCTGGAGTTGCCTGTCGCGGATCATGAGGCCGGTTGCCCGCGCTGCGCGGCTGAGGGTCATTCCGCCAATCTTCGGCTCGTCTACACGCCGGGAAGCCAGGGCGTGGCGCTGCCCTATCCGGACGCGCTCTCGCTCGGCGAAGGCGGAACGCCCCTGGTCGAGATGCCGACGCTCGCAGCGGCACTCGGCATCGGCCGGCTTTCGTTGAAGCTCGAATGGTGCAATCCCACCGGATCGCACAAGGACCGGATGAGCGCGCAGCTATTGGCGCGCGCGCTGGATTGCGGCGCGGCACAGGTTGTCGCGGCTTCAAGCGGAAATGGCGGAGTTTCGGTGGCGGCCTATGCGGCACGCGCCGGAATTCCAGCCGAAATCGCGACGACCGGCGCGCTGCCTGAAAGCTATAGACGCGCCATCGCAGCCCATGGCGCGATCATTGTCAGCCTTCCCGACAGCATGGCGCGCTGGCGTCATCTTGCCCGTCGCGTGGAGCAAGGCGCCTTCGCCGTCACCAACTACCGGATGCCGGCGATCGGCACGAACCCCTTCGGCGTCGAGGGCTACAAGGTGACCGCGGCCGAGATCGCAGAGAGGGCGATGCCCGATCTCGTTGTCGTTCCCTGTTCGCGCGGCGATTTGCTCTCCGGCCTGTATTTCGGCTTCGACGAGCTTGGGAAAGGCATGCCTCGGCTGGTGGCGGCCGAGCCCTTTCCGCGGCTCGTCCGGGTGCTGGCCGGAGCCGATTATCGCGAACAATTCGCGGGCGAGACCATCCAGTTCTCCATCGCCGGCAACACCGTGACCTGGCAAGCCGTTCAGGCACTGCGCGCCAGCGTCGGCGAGGCCGTAGCCATCGCAGACGAAGCCGCTCTGCTCGCCCAGGCGAAACTCGCCGCCTATGGCTTTCATGCCGAACTCTCCGCCGCTTCGGCGTTCGCGGCGCTCGAGACATTGGCGTCAGGTGGAGCGCTCGCCGGGCGCCATGCCGTGCTCGTGCTGACGGGCTCAGGCGCCCGGGAGAATGCTGCAAAGCCCCAGACAGAGATCACCCGTCCAGAACGGACGCTCGCACGGCCGGAACGCACCGGCCCACACCACTCCAGAACCGACCGATTGGTCCAACAGAGGGAAAACGGATGACCACTCATTTGTCTCGCCTTGCGTCGCTTTCACTCGCTGCCGCCGCCTTCGCCGGTACCATCCTCAGCGCGCAGGCGCAGAGCCTCCCGTCGCTGCCTGCGGCGATCAAATCCGTCGGTCTGCTCAAGGCCGGGGTGCGCTGCGATCAGCCGCCCTACGGCTACAAGGACGAGACGGGCAAGTTCGCCGGCGTCGAGGCCGACATGGCGATCCAGATCGCGACCTGGGCCTTCGGTTCGCCCGACAAGATCGAATTGACCTGCGTCACCGCCGAGAACCGCATCCCGCAGCTCAACGGCCAGAAGGTCGACATCCTGATTGCGACACTCGGCGTCACGGCCGAGCGCGCCCGCGTCGTCGACTTCTCGAGGCCCTACCGCTGGGGCGGCAGCGACATGCTCGTCGCCAAGGACAGCCCGATCAAGAAGCTCGACGACGTCGATGGAAAGACCGTGATCATGCTCAAAGGCTCGACCCAGGCGAAGTGGTTCGAGGACAACAAGCCGAAGGTCGACAATCTGCGCCTCAACACGGCCTCCGATGCGCTGCAGGCGCTCAAGCAGACACGCGGCGACGCCTATACGCACGATGCCGCAACACTCGTCGTGATCGCCGCCAAGGATCCTTCGCTGCGTCTTGTCGGCGAGCCTTTCGCCGTGTCCGATGCGGCCGTCGGCGTACGCAAGAACGAAGCAGAGTGGCTGGCCTATGTCGACGCCGCGCTCGACCGCATGAAGGCCGAAGGCCTTTACGCCAAGTGGATCGAGAAATGGATCCCCGCCGATATTCGGCCCTTCTACGTCGACGCCTTCACCAAGCCGAAACCAACCGCGCGCTGAGGCCTTTGACTATCCGGGAGCGGCGCCGCCGCTTCCGGTTCTCCCCGCATCGACAGGACGCGCCGGGACATGGAATTCGACACCGCCTATCTGATGGCGCAGTGGCCCGCGCTGATGCGCGGTCTCTGGCTCACCGTTCAGGTCAGCCTGCTGTCGATCGTCTTCTCCGTGATCGTCGGCTTCTTCGGCGCCGCGATACGCGTGCTGCAGGTGCCGGTGCTCGACAAGGTCGTCGTGGCTTATGTCGAGTTCATCCGCAACACGCCGCTGCTTGCGCAGCTCTTCTTCATCTTCTACGGGCTGCCCGGCATCGGGATCAGGCTCTCGCTGTTCTGGTCGGGCGTGTTGTGCCTGACGGTGTGGGCCGGCGCCTACCAGATTGAGAACATCCGCGGCGGACTGGAGACGGTCGGCAAGGGCCTGCGGGAGGCGGCCTTCTCGCTCGGGCTTTCGCCCTGGCGCTGCTTTCGTCTGGTCTCCGCGCCGATGGCGATCCGCGTCAGCCTGCCATCGATGCTCAACACCTCAATCTCGCTGCTGAAGAACTCCTCCTATCTGCAGGCGATCGGATTGGCGGAGCTCACCTATGTTGCGATCGACCGCGTCTCGATGGACTTCAGAACGATCGAGATGTTCGCGGCGATCTGCGCGATCTACCTCGCACTTGTCCTTATGCTCTCCTTCCTCGCCGGCCGGCTCGAATACCGGCTGAACGCCCCGTTTCGGCATTGAGGGCGACGATGGAGATCCTGATCAAGAACCTTCCTTTCATCCTGCAAGGCATCGGGATGACGCTGGCGCTCGCTCTCGCCACCCTGTTCTTCGCGACGATCATCTCCTTCATTCTCGGCACGCTGGCGACGCTGCGCTTTCGCTGGCTGCGCGTCGCGGTGAAGGTCTATGTCGAGCTCTTCCGCGACATCCCGCTGATCGTGAACATCTTCTTCGTGTTCTTCGTCGCGCCGCTGCTGGGGCTTGTGCTTTCGCCATTCGCGGCGGTAACGGTCGGACTCTCGCTCTGGGGCAGCGCCAACGGCACCGAGATCGTCCGCGCCGGTTTCGCCTCGGTGTCGAAGCACCAGTGGCAGAGCGCTGCGGCCATGGGGCTCAAGACCTGGGAGGTCTATCTCTTCATCACCGGTCCGCAGGCGTTGCGGGCGATCCTGCCGCCCTTCGTCGGGCTCCTCACCCTCCTCGTCCAGGCGACCTCGCTAGGGGCGCTCGTCGGTGTCACCGAATTCTTCAAGGTCGGCCAGATCATCGTCGAGCGCACGACCATGATGGAGGGCTGGAACCCGGCCTTCACCGTCTATGGCGCCGTGCTGCTGATCTACTTCCTGATCTGCTCGACGCTGACCTGGTTCGGTCGCTGGCTCGAGCGCCGGCTCAAGCGCGACCAGCGGCCGCTCGTCAGCAACGACGACCTCGGCCAACCCGCAACGCAACTCCAATCATCGATCTGAAGATCCTGGGAACTCGAAGGACGTCGTCATGGAATCCAAAGTCAGCCGCCGCTTGACCGAAAGCGTCGCGCAAGAGGTCTGCGATCACATCTATGCGCCGCGCCTGGGGCGCGAGTTCGGCAACGTCTTCGGCTACATGAGCGATCTCAACCAGGCGCATGTGCTGATGCTGGCACGCTGCGGGCTGATCTCGCCGCAGGCGGCGAAGGCGCTCGCCGCAGGCCTTTTGCGCATGGAGGCCGAAGGTCCCGACGTCGTCGAGCTCGATCCGCAACGGGAGGACGCCTATTTCAACTACGAGGCCCATCTCATCAAGCTGATCGGCGTCGATGCAGGCGGGCGCATGCATATCGCCCGCAGCCGCAACGACCTGAGCGCAGCCCTCGACCGACTCCGGGCGCGCGACCTGTTGCTGGATGTGGGCCAGGCGCTGCTGTCCGTCGAGGAGCACGCGCTCGACGGCGCGTTCCGTTTCCGCGAAGCGGTGATGCCGGGCTACACCCATCTGCAGCCGGCGCAGCCCGTCACCTACGGTTTCTACCTTGCGGGTGTAGCGCAATCCCTTGAACGCGATTTCGGCCGCCTCGCCGACGCCTGGGCACGTACCAACATCAGCCCGCTCGGAGCCGGCGCGCTGGCGGGCACGACCTTCGCCATCGACCGGCACGCGCTCGCGGTCTCGCTCGGCTTCAACGGGCTGGTGGAGAACACGCTGGATGCGGTCGCTACCCGCGATTTCGGCCTGGAGATTCTGGCCGATCTCTCGCAGATCGCAATCAGCTGGAGCCGTGTCGCGCAGGACTACCACGTGATGGTCTCGCACGAATTCCAGACGGTCGAGTTCCCCGATCGCGTCACCGGCACCTCCAGCATCATGCCGCAGAAGAAGAACCCGGTGGTGCTGGAGCATCTCAAGGGCAAGGCCGGTCATCTGCTCGGCCTCTACGTCGCCTCGGCGACGGCGGTGAAGGGCACGCATTTCACCAACACCATCGACGGCAACCGCGAGACCATGCGCGGCGTTTGGGAGGCCGGTGAGGAAATGCTGCGCGGTCTGTCCCTGTTCGATCTGATCATCGCGACCGGCCGGCCGAACGCGCCGCTTATGAAGCGCCGCGTCGCCGAGGACTTCGCGTCCGCAACCGATCTCGCCGACGTGATGGTACGCAACGCCGACCTCTCCTTCCGGGAGGCGCATCACATCGTCGGCGCGGTCGTGCGCGCGGCGATGGACAAGGGGCTTGTGGCCGACGGCATCACCACCGAGATGGTCGACGCGGCGGCTCAAGCCCAGCTTGGCCGCCCGTTGAAGCTCGATCCGGAGCTGGTGCGCCGCAGCCTCGATCCCACGGCGAGCGTTGCGACGCGCGTCCTGCCGGGCGGACCGGCGCCCGAATCCGTCGCGCGTTCCGTCGAAGCGGCACAGGCGCGACTCGAGACCAGGCGCGCCGCGCTCGCCGAAAAGCGCAGCCGGCTACAGACGGCGCGCGAAACACTCAAACGCGATCTGCGCGAGCTTGCCGCATGAGCGCCGATCCGCTGATCCGTCTGCGCGGCATCGGCAAGCATTTCGGTGCAAATCACGCGCTGCGCGGCATCGATCTCGATGTCGACGCCGGCAGCGTCGTGGTGCTGATCGGGCCCAGCGGCTGCGGCAAGAGCACGCTGATCCGCTGCATCAACGGTCTGGTTCGGCCCGACGCCGGCACGCTGTTGGTGGCGGGCAAGCCGGTCGATACCCAGAACGAAGGCGCCTGGCAGGAGTTGCGCACCGAGATCGGCATGGTCTTCCAGGACTATGCGCTGTTCCCGCATCTCACGGTGCTGCGCAACATGACGCTGACACCGCAACGCCGTCGCAAGCTGCCGCGGGCAGAAGCCGAGGAGCAGGCGCGGGCGCTGCTCGCCCGAGTTGGCCTCGCCCACAAGGCGGACGACTATCCTTCCGCGCTCTCCGGCGGCCAGCAGCAGCGTGTCGCGATCGTGCGCGCGCTCGCCATGCGGCCCAGGGCGATCCTGTTCGACGAGCCGACCTCGGCACTCGACCCCGAGACGATCGCGAGCGTTCTCGACGTGATGCGCGATCTTGCCCGCGACGGAACGACCATGGTCGTCGTCACCCATGAGATGGGCTTCGCCCGCGAGGTCGCCGACCGCATCGTCTTCATCGCGGACGGGCAGATCGTCGAGCAGGGTCCGCCGACCGAATTTTTCGCCAACCCAAGACACGAGCGCACCCGCGCCTTCCTGTCGAACATCAGACCCTTTGGAGAGGCGACGCATGCCTGACCCCACCAGTGTGCTGGCTCCGAACTTCACCACCGACCCATACTGGTGGGACGCGGCGCCACCGGAGAGCGCGCGTGAGCCGCTGCCGGCGCAGACCGACGTGCTCGTCGTGGGCTCCGGCTACTGTGGCCTCTCGGCCGCGGCCGAGCTCGCACGCAACGGCACAGATGTCACCGTCGTCGATGCCGAGGCATTGGGAGCGGGCGCCTCGACCCGTTCCGGCGGCATGGTCTCCAGCGGTCAGAAGCTCGTGATCGGTGGCGCCATCAAGGGCGTCGACGGCGTGCGGATGGAGCGGCTGCTCGAGGATTCGCTCGCCTCCTATGAGCACCTCAAGACACTGATCCGCGAGAAAGGGCTCGATGCCGATCTCGGCGTCTTCGGGCGCTACTTCGGCGCTCATGTGCCGCGCCACTATGACCGGCTGCGCCGCCAGGGTGAGTTGCTGGCCAGGCATACCGGCGTCAAGGTTCACGAGATCCCAAAAGCGCGCCAGCACGAGATCACCAGGACCGATTTCTACCATGGCGGAATCCTGATCGACGACTACGGCGGGCTGCATCCGGCGAAGTACCACCGCGCACTGCGCCTTCTCGCTGTGGCGAACGGCGCAAAACTGCGCTCGCATGCGCCTGTGCTCACAGTGGGTCCGCCGGTCGACGGTTTTCACGACGTCGAGACAGGACGCGGGACGATCCGCGCCCGCAATGTCTTCTTCGGGACCAACGGCTATACCGACAAGGCCAACGGCTATCTGCAGCAGCGGGTCGTGCCCGTGCGCAGCTACCAGATCGCGACCGAGCCGTTGCCGCCGCAACTGATGGCCGAGATCAATCCCGGCAAGCGCATGATTACCGACTCGCGGCGCGAGCTGATCTATACGCGCCCTTCGCCGGACGGTACGCGCATCCTGTTCGGCAGCCGGCCGGGCGTGTTTTCTCTTCCCGAGAACGAGGCCGCGCCGCGCTTGCATGCAATGATGCTCAAGGTCTGGCCGCAGCTCACCGGCTACAGGGTGACGCATTGCTGGAGCGGCAAGGTCGGCATGACGGCGGACAAGATCGCCCATATGGGCAAGCACGACGGCATCGACTTCGCCATCGGCTGCAACGGCAACGGCGTTGCGTTGATGACCTATCTCGGCCATCAATCGGCACTGAAGCTGCTCGGTCGACAGAACCGGCCAAGCGCGTTCGACAATCCCGCATTCCCGCGAGTGCCTGTGCCGCTCTATGACGGCAGACCCTGGTTCGTGCCGATCGTCAGCGGCTGGTACTATCTGCAGGACGCGCTAGAGCGCCGTCTGGCGGGGCTCTAACCTCGTTTCACCGCATGGTGCGAACGATCAGGCGCGAGGGCCGGTCGCGATCGAACCGGGATCGGCCGCTCCCTCCGATCTACGGGACAGCCTGCCCCAACACCGCGTCGCCGGTCACCGCCAACAGCTCCGCCGCTGCAAGATCCTCGATCGCCGCACCGACGGACTTGAACAAGGTAATCTCGTCTGCACTCTGGCGTCCCGCCTTCGTGCCCGTCACGAGTTCCTTAAGCTCTGCGCGCACCATCTCGCGCGACCAGCGCCCGGCAGCAATCGGCTGCAACAGATCGCCGGCCTCGGCGAAGGCACCGTCATAGGTGTCGACAAAGACGCTGCTGCGGATCACCGTCTCGTCGTCGCTTTCACGCATATGGGGCCTGAAGGCGCCGACGAGATCCACGTGCGTCCCGGGTCTCACATCGCGTCCCAAGACCAGCGGCACCGTCGACGTGGTGGCGCAGCTCACGATATCAGCCTCGAGCATCGCCGTACGCAGCGTTTCCACGGGCTCGGCCGCGATGCCTTGGGTGGTGAGTTCGGTGCTCAAGGCGAGCGCACGGCTTGCGTTGCGCCCCCACACCAGCACGCGCGAGATTGGCCGGACAGCGCAATGGGCTGCTGCCAGATACGGCGCAAGATGGCCCGTGCCGACCATGACCAGGGTGCGGCTGTCCGAACGCGACAAATAGCTGGAGGCAAGTGCAGAGGCTGCCGCCGTGCGGCGGCTCGTCAGCGCATCCCCATCGACAATCGCGCGCGGGACACCGGTTTCACCATCCATCAAGACATAGAGCGATGAGACGGTTCCACGGCCGCGCCTGGCATTGTCGGGAAACACCGTGACCAGCTTCACGCCGATCGCCTTGCCGCGTCGCCAGGCCGGCATCGTCAGCAGGTATGCGGGCGCGCCCGCTGCGCCCACCTCATAGTTCTGGCGCACCGGCATCGGCTCGCCGTCACGGCGGAAGGCTTCGCGGAGAGCGTCGATCAACCTGCCGTAGTTCAACGCGGCGTGAACTTCGTCAGCGGAATAAATACGTGGATTGCGCACGCGAGCACCACTTCAATTCACGTCGAACTTGACACCCTGGGCGAGCGGCAGCGTCCTGCCGAAATTGATGGTGTTGGTGGCTCGGCGCATATACGCCTTCCACGCATCGGACCCGGACTCACGGCCGCCGCCGGTTTCCTTCTCGCCGCCGAAAGCTCCGCCGATCTCCGCGCCGGAGGGCCCGATATTCACGTTGGCGATGCCGCAATCCGAGCCGCGCGCCGACAGGAACAATTCCGCCTCGCGCAGATCGTTGGTGAAGATCGACGAGGCGAGCCCCTGAGGCACTGCGTTATGCAGCGCAAGCGCCGCGTCGAAATCGCTGTACTTCATCACATACAGGATCGGCGCGAAGGTCTCGTGCTCGACCAGGCCGGTCTGCTTTGCGATTTCGACCAGGGCGGGACGAACATAATAGGCGTTCTCCGCCGATGCGACGCGATCACCGCCGGTGACCGTGCCGCCGGCTTCCTTCGCCGCCGCAATCGCCCTCTGCATGATGTCGAACGCCTGTCGATCGATCAAAGGACCGACCAGCGTTCCACCTTCGAGGGGATTGCCGACAGGGACCGAGGCGTAGGCTTTCTTGAGGCGCGGCACAAAGCTGTCATAGACGCTGTCGTGGACGAACAGGCGTCGCAGGGTCGTGCACCGCTGCCCCGCCGTTCCCATCGCGGCAAAGGCCACGCCTCGCAAGGTCAGGTCGAGATCGGCCGACGGACAGACGATCGCCGCGTTGTTGCCGCCGAGTTCGAGGATCGCTCGCGCAAAACGCTGTGCGAGCCGCGGCCCGACCGCGCGCCCCATCGCTGTCGACCCCGTGGCCGATACCAGCGGGACTTTCGGATGATCGGCCAGAGCCTCGCCAACTCCGCGGCCGCCGATCAGCACAACCGACAGGTTTGCCGGCGCGGCACCGCCCTCGGCGACAAATCGCTTCACGGCGCGTTCGAACAACGCCTCGGTGGCGAGCGCTGTCAGCGGCGTTTTTTCGGACGGCTTCCAGATGATGCTGTTGCCGCACACAAGCGCGAGCGCGGCATTCCACGACCAGACAGCGACGGGAAAGTTGAACGCCGAAATGATGCCCGTAACGCCGAGCGGGTGCCAAGTCTCCATCATCCGATGTTCGGAGCGCTCGGTTGCGATGGTCAGGCCGTAGAGCTGGCGCGACAGACCGACTGCGAAATCGCAGATATCGATCATCTCCTGCACCTCGCCGAGCCCCTCCGACAGAATTTTGCCTGCCTCGATCGACACCAGCCGCCCAAGCTCCTGCTTATGGGCGCGCAACTCCTCGCCAAGCAGGCGAACGAGCTCGCCGCGCTTGGGCGGGGGAACGCTGCGCCACTCCAGGAACGCAGCGTGCGCGCGCTCGATCGCCTGGCGGGCTGCCTCGGGCGACGCCTCGGCAACATGGGCGACCACCTCACCCGTGACCGGCGTACGCGCAACCAGCGTCCCGCCACTGTAACGTGCTTTGGAGACACCGAGACCGGATAGAAGCGCTTCGACATCGGCGGCGAGGCTTGCTTTGGAAGATGTGATGGTCATGGGTGCGGTCTCATATCGGATTAGGGGGCTCGGTCGATTGCACACCGATCGCGCTTGGCGCGCTACTCCGGATCATGCGGTGGCATCATAAACTCGCAAGAGTTTAGCGCTCACTCAACTCGAAAACTAACAATCTTCCATCAAGAGATCATGCCCTTTTGGAATGAAACCGCTCGTCGGAGGGTTGCGCGCCCGACGCCTCGGATGCATGATCCTCCGGGCCTGCATGACTTGTTGAGCAAAGATTGCTTGCAACGACAGTCGCGCAACGGCATGCACGATCCCATGCAGAATGATCCGCGCTCGCACGGCCTCTGGGAGATGACGGCGCCGCCCGGCCCGGAGACGCAAACAATCGAAGGCGAACTGACCGCCGACGTGGTGATCGTCGGCGCCGGCTATGCCGGCCTCTCATCAGCTCTGCATCTCGCCGAAGCCGGCATCGATGCGGTGGTGCTCGAGGCCGTGGACATCGGCTTCGGCGGGGCCGGCAGGAATGTCGGACTCGTCAACGCCGGCATGTGGATGATGCCGAACGACGTGATCGGCGGCCTTGGCGCTGAACACGGTGAGCGTCTGCTAGAATTGCTGGGAGCGGCACCGCAATACGTCTTCGACCTTATCGGCAAGCATCATATTGACTGCGAGATGGAACGGACCGGTACGCTTCACTGCGCGGTCGGTCGGCCCGGTCTTGCAGAGCTGGAGCTGCGCGCCGCGCAATGGACAGCGCGAGGCGCGCCGGTCCGGCTGCTCGATGAAGCCGAGACCACCGCAAAGATCGGCGCGCCGTCCTATGCCGGCGCATTGCTCGATCTTCGCGCCGGGACCATTCAGCCATTGGCATATGCGCGCGGCCTTGCGAGAGCGGCGCTGCAGGCGGGAGCGCGCATCTTCACCCACAGTCCGGCGATGTCCTGCGAGCGCATCCAGGGCAAATGGATCGTACGCAGCAAACGAGGCGCGGTGCGCGCAGACTGGATCATCGTCGCATCGGACGCCTACAGCCACGGTCCATGGTCGGAAATTCGGGACGAACAGGTGCACCTTCCCTATTTCAATTTCGCAACCGAACCGCTTTCGGAGAATCTGAGGAGGTCGATCCTCCCGGAACGCCAGGGCGCCTGGGACACCAACGAGATCCTGAGCTCATTCCGCATGGATCAAGCAGGCCGACTCATCTTCGGCAGCGTCGGCGCATTGAGAGGTGGCGGGGGTGCCGTGCACCGGGCCTGGGCAACGCGCGCGATCCGAAGCCTGTTTCCACAAATCGGCGACGTGCGATTCCAGGCCGAGTGGTACGGCATGATCGGAATGACCGCCGACAACCTGCCAAGGTTCCACAAGCTCGCGGCGAATGTGATCGCCTTCAGCGGCTACAATGGCAGAGGGATCGCGCCCGGCACGACCTTCGGCCGGATTTTGGCCAGCTACGTGTCAGGACGCATCGGCGACCAAGGCTTGCCGCTGCCCGTGACGGCGCCGAAGAATGCTCCGCTGCGGCGAATGAAGGAGATGTTCTATGAAATCGGCGCGCAGATGGTGCACGCTGCCGGCAACCGATTTCGCTAAAGCATGATCCGGAAAAGTGGGTACCGGTTTTCCGAATAGATCATGCTCAAACAAGGAGCCAAAACGCGATGGCCAGGCGCCATCGCGTTTTAGCGAGCGGCTGCATCCGCTGCCACGGAGCACCAACCAAAGCACCCAGGAAGCCGATATGCGCATCATCAATGTTGCCGCCGCCCAGATGGGTCCGATCCAGAAGGCGGACAGCCGCGAAGTGGTCGTCAAGCGCATGCTTGCGCTCATGGATGAAGCCAAGGCCCGAGGGGCCGATCTGATCGTCTATCCGGAGCTGGCCCTCACGACGTTTTTTCCGCGCTGGTACACGGAAGATCAAGCCGAGGTCGATGCCTGGTTTGAGCGCGAGATGCCGAATGCAGCGACGAAGCCGCTGTTCGAGCGCGCAGCGCAACACCAGATGGCCATGAGCTTTGGCTACGCCGAGCTGACATCGGATGGGCATCGTTTCAACACCAGCATCCTCACGGACAAGTCCGCCAGGATTGTAGGCAAGTACCGCAAGGTTCATCTGCCCGGTCATTCGGAGTTCGATGCGGAACGTGCCTTCCAGCATCTGGAAAAACGCTACTTCGAACCCGGTGATCTCGGCTTCAACGTCTGGCGAGCCCTCGGCGGCATCCTCGGCATGGCCGTCTGCAACGACCGGCGCTGGCCGGAGACCTATCGCGTGATGGGGTTGCAAGGCGTCGAGATGGTGCTGATCGGCTACAACACGCCCTCGTTCAATGCCCAGAGGAGCGAAGAGGGTCCCGAGAAGAGGTTGTTCCACAACCGCCTGTCCGTGCAGGCCGGCGCCTACCAGAATTCGACGTGGGTCGTCTCCGTCGCGAAGGCCGGCGTCGAGGATGGCTTTCCGTTGATCGGCGGCAGTCTGATCGTCGATCCGGACGGCGAGGTCGTCGTCGAGGCCAGGACCGAAGAGGACGAACTTCTGGTTCACCCGTGCGATCTCGACGCCACCGTCTTCGGCAAACAGACGATTTTCGACTTTGCCCGTCATCGCCGAATCGAACATTACGGCCTGATCACCAGCCGCACAGGCGCGGTGCCACCTCCGGAAACTTGAATTTCCGGTGGCGTCTTCCGGAGTTTCGGTGCGATCCTTGCTTTAAGATGATGCGTCCAGCGCGGCTCACGCACTTCCTTCGCTGCCACACTCGGAGATCCTCATGCCTTTCGATTTGATCCTGCACGGCGGTCGCGTGATTGACCCCTCCCAAAAGCTCGACGCCGTGACGGATGTCGCCTTCGCCGGCGGCAAGGTGGCCGTGGTCGGAAACGAGTTGAAGGCCGATCCCGGAACCGATGTGCGCGACGCGCGCGGATACATCGTCACTCCGGGCCTCATCGATCTGCACACCCACGTCTATTGGGGCGGGACCTCACTCGGCATCGACGCGGAAGAATTCTGCCGCACCTCCGGCGTCACCACGGCGGTCGACACCGGCAGCGCCGGCCCGGGCAATTTCGCAGGTTTCCGCAAGCACGTGATCGAACCGAGCGAGGTCCGCATCCTCGCCTATCTGCACGTCTCGCACGCCGGCATCTACGGCTTCTCGGAGCGGGTGATGGTCGGCGAGAGCGAGGAGATCCGGCTGATGAATCCGATCGACGCCGTCAGCGTGGCGGAGCAGAACCGCGACATCATCGTCGGCATCAAGGTGCGGGTCGGCCGCGGCTCGTCGGGCACCTCGGGCGTCGTCCCGCTGCAGATCGCGCTTGAAGTCGCAGATCAAGTCGGCATGCCGCTGATGGCGCATATCGACCATCCGCCGCCGACCTATGAGGAGGTCGTCTCCCTCCTGCGTCCAGGCGACGTTCTCACCCACGCATTCCGGCCATTCCCCAATACGCCCGCCACCGCCCAGGGCACGGTGAAGAAGGTCGTGCTGGAGGCCCGCGAACGCGGCGTGCTGTTCGACATCGGCCACGGCAAAGGCTCATTCGCCTTCAAGACGGCGCGGTCGATGCTCGCCAACGGCTTCTATCCGGACACCATCTCCTCGGACGTCCATACCCTGTGCATTGACGGCCCCGCGTTCGATCAGGTGACCACCCTGTCGAAATTCCTGTGCATGGGCATGCCGCTTCCCGACGTGATCGCCGCTTCGACGGTCAATGCGGCGATGGCGCTGCGGCGTCCCGAGCTCGGCAGCCTCAAGGTGGGGAGTGTCGGCGACGCCACCCTCATCTCGATCAAGCAGGGCGAGTTCGACTATGTCGACGTCGTCGGCGAGCACCTGATGGGCGACCGCAAGATCGTGTCCGAAGGCGTGGTCATTGGCGGCCGCTGGTGGCATCCGACGCAATCGTCGAAAGTCAAGCAACTCGCCGGCTGAGCCGCACTCGTTTGTATCAGTCCCTGGTATAGCCGTTGCGGCTCTCTGCAACAAAGACGACGATCTGGAAGAAGCAAAAGGCAACGATCGACAGCGCAACGTTGCCTGAGATTATCGGTTAATTTTGCAGCTTTCGCTTTACCACGATATTTCAAGTGAGGGGCACTAGCGCTTCTGTGACTTGAAGCGCTCTCCCATGTTTCATAACTTCCAGCCGCTGCAATTGCACCCAATGGAGAGGTGGCAGAGCGGTTTAATGCGGCCGCGTTACAAATGCGGCATAGGCGCAAGTCTATCGAGGGTTCGAATCCCTTCCCTCTCCGCCGGCACCTTCGCGATTTTTACACTCTGTTAACTATGTTTTTTCACTATTGGGACGCGCAGGGTACCAAGATCGATCGTTTAGAGTCCTCGTTAGTCGCTTCGGGCGCGATCTCTAGGCATCGATGCGGCACACTCAATACTAGTGCTCATCGAGGAGGCTAACGAATGACGTCTCTCGATGTTGCCGGCGCCAAGCAAGCCGAGCTGCCGGCATTGCCCTTCCCGAACGGGATCGTGGCGCTTCAGCGGAAATTCTTCGGACTGATCGGCATGTCCGGAGCGATTGTCTTTATCGAGCCCAGTCCCTACGAACTGGTCATGATCATGGCGTTCATTGTCATGATCGCAACCGGCTTGCGACTGGCCCGGCCTCTACTCGTTCCGCTGGCACTGCTGATCGGCATCAACATCGGTTACTCGATCGGCGCGATCCCCGTGCTTGAAAAGCCCGAGGTGATCTACTGGATTCTAACCTCCTGGTACATGGCAGTGGCCTCGGCGTTCTTCGCCATGACGCTGATCGAGGATACAGAAGGCCGCCTCGAAGCGCTGAGCCGGGGATATCTTCTCGGCGCACTGATCGCTTCGACCGCAGGGATCGCCGGTTACTTCAATCTCATCCCCGGGGCGTATGATCTGCTCACGTTCGCCGGCCGCGCAAAAGGCACCTTCAAGGACCCGAACGTTCTCGGAGCATTCCTGATTTATCCCGCGGCTTTTTGCATCCAGCGCATCATCAACGGCTCCTTCTGGTCGGCAGTTCGACACGCCTGCGCGTTGTTGATCATCGGCCTGGCGATCTTCCTTGCATTCTCGCGTGCAGCATGGGGAGGATTGGTCGGCGCGATCCTGCTAACGGTCGCCTTGATGTACCTCACCGCTCCCACCTACCGGGACCGCATACGCATCGTCATGCTTGCGTCCCTCAGCGCCGTACTCGGCATCGTCGCGATTGTGATCCTGCTCTCGTCGGATCAGGTCGCCTCACTGTTTCAGGAGCGTGCGAGCCTCGATCAGCCGTACGATGCGGGTCGGTTCGGCAGGTTTGGCCGGCATCTGCTCGGCGCCGAAATGGCGCTCGATTATCCGCTGGGGATCGGGCCCCTGCAATTCACTCGCTTTTTCCCGGAAGATACGCACAACTCCTTCCTGAACGCCTTCATGTCCGGCGGATGGCTCAGTGGAATTCTATACCCGATGCTGATCTTCTCGACGCTTGCCCTTGGCATCCGATGCGCCTTTCAGGAGACGCCATGGCGGACCCTGTACCTCGTCGTCTTCGCGACATTCGCCGTTACGACGTTCGAAAGCTTTATCATCGACGCTGATCACTGGCGTCATTACTACATGCTGCTCGGCGTTTCCTGGGGCGTCTCGATCGCCAGCCTGAGATATGTCCGTCAAAGGCGTTCCGAATTTTCTTCTCATGGGTGACCGGCTAGCGCTTTACCGCTTACGCGCAGTGTTGACGCCGCTGCTGCTAATCTTCATTCGCGGCGCGAACACCCTCTCGAAGTTCCTGCTTGCCCTGTACGTTACGCGATACCTTGGGCTGGCGGATCTCGGAGTCTATGGACTGATCGTCGGCGCCACGACCGTGTTGCCGGCGTTTGCCGGGCTTGGAACCAGCGACTGGATGATCCGAAAAGTCGCCGGCGCGCCGAGCGCGCAATCCGGACCGCTCATGACGACGCGGCTGGGGATGGTTCTGCTGTTCCACCTACTGCTGCAGCCGATCGCTTTCGCGGCAAACGGGTTCATGGGAGAGTTGCTCCCATGGAGGACGCTCATTCTGGTGGGCGCAATTGCGCTACTGGACCACATGGCGACAGACGCAGGCGACATGCTGATCTGGCGCGGGCGCGTGCTCTTTTCCAACATACTGTTCTTTCTTCGCGCCGGTGCATGGCCATTGATCGTCATCGCCGCCGGCATTCTGTTTCCCGAAACGAGAAGCCTCGACTGGCTGTTGACTGGATGGCTGGCGGGCCTTGTCGCGATGTGGCTGGTTTTGGCTGCCTTCGTCGGCCGGGAAAATCGGTGGCGACACCTCAGGCTGGCCCGGCGCGAAATGACGAGGGGAATTACCGAAAGCCTGCCGTTCTATATCAAGGACGTAAGCGTGGCCGCGAATCTATACCTCGATCGCTTCCTGGTGTCCGCGTTCCTCGGCATCGAGGCCACCGGCATCTATACGTTCTTCTGGTCGGTTGCGAACGTGGTGCACAATCTCGCGCTCCACGCGATATTCTATCCGAAGGTGACGACGCTCGTTGAGGTCGCGCGCACCGCACCGCAGCGTTTTGCGGCAGTTCTGCATCGAATAGAGATCACGACCGGCGGGGTGGCGCTCCTTGTGGCGGGCGTCCTTGTCGCTGCAATTCCGCTCCTTCTGCCTTATCTCGACCGTCCACTTCTGAACGGACATATGCCCGTTCTATGGCTCGTTATCGCTGCAACCATTTTGCGGCTAGCGGTCGACAGCTACAACTACGTGCTCCTCGCCCTCCATTACGACAAGGCGATCGCGCTTCTCTCGTTGGCGGGCCCGCCTCTGTCGGCGCTATTCTATCTCTTGCTGATTCCGCTCTTGGGGTTGAATGGCGCAGCGCTCGCATATCTCTTGTCTGCCGCAGCGCTGGTACTGCCCCGCTTCGTGCTCAGTCGAAAGCCGCCATCCGAACGCGTACTCGCGCCATCCTAGATAGCGGCGCGCTTCCGCTCCGGCGAAGCTGTCGTGAGATGACCGGCCGCGCGCGCTTGCAGGATGCGCGTCGGAGCGATCATCGCCGCCAGCGAGCGTACAATACCTGCCCACGCACGCCATTCCAGGATCTCGAAGTATCGCAGCTGAATGAGCATGCGTTCATAGACCTGGCGCTTTCGCAAACGGTGCGACTGTCCGCGCGTTGAAATGCGATAGTGCACGAGGCATTCGGGAATATTGGCGAGTTGGAACTGCGCACCGATCCGGCGCATCAGCTCGTAATCCTCGGCAGCTTTGTAGTCGAGCGAGTAGAGGCCCACCTGTCTCAGGACGTCCGTCCTGATCATCGCGCTCGCATGGTTGACGCCCATATTGAAGAACATGATATCGCGCACGTCCGGCGGCTCAAGCGGGCGTTCGAAGATCCTGATCGTTTCGCCGGTATGCTCATGAAATTCGCGCAGATGCGTACCGCAGGCGCCGATCTCCGGATGCTGTTCCAGAAAAGCGACTTGCTTGTCGAGACGGCCGGGTGCGGAAATGTCATCGGCATCCATGATGGCGACGTATTTGAAGTCCTGCTCCAGGATGCGCGCAAGCGCAGCGTTTCGCGCCGCAGCCGGTCCGACGTTCTTGTCCATTCGAAGGAAAACGACCCGGTCCGACAGATCGTTCAGAACCTCGGATGCAGGCTGGCGGCTCTGGTCGTCGACGACAAAGACCGTGCATGCGACCTTTTCGGACAGCACGCTTTCGACGGCTTCGCGGATGGTCTTCTCGGCATTGTAGGCGGCCACTACAACAGCAACGTCGGCCATTGTTGCTCTCATTTGCTCGGTTCCGTACGAAAGCTATTCACTCGCAATCCTCTTAGCGGTCAAGCAGCAGCGGACAAGCTGCGAGGAGATCGACTAGAACTTTCCTCTAATCCTTAATGTTAACCTAATCGTTGAACCCTAATCTCATCCGCGTCTGGAATGAGACCATCTTTCGCCCGATATGCTAGGCGCGATCGATTAACAGGACCGCCATCGCGTTCCATGTTTTTTGACTGAGCATGATATTTTCGGAAAATCGGTACCGCGGATCACGCGCTAGCGCATTCACAAGTGCAGTGAAAAATGAACTTGAACCGTCGCAATATTCTCGGCGCCTCGGCCACCGCGCTTGCCGCGGGAGCATCCACAGCCACATCACCTGCGCCGGCCGGTGCTGCCGCACTAATGTCTTCGCTCGGCCGTGATGCGACCCACTGGGGCGTGCGGCCCGGCAGCCCGGTCGACCAGACCCTCGCCCTGCAACGCGCAATCGATCAGGCTGCAAAGACCAAAACGCCGCTGGCGCTGCCACCCGGGGTCTATCGGACACGCGCATTGCGATTGCCTGACAATGCCCAGCTCGTCGGCGTGCGCGGCGCAACCAGACTTGAATTTGGCGGTGGGCCGTCGCTGCTTGAAAGCGAACGCGCGGCATATGTCTCCCTGACAGGCCTCACCCTGGACGGCGGCTCGATCGGATTGCCGAACCGACGCGGCCTGTTTCATTGCGAGAGCGGCCGCGATGTTCGCGTGAACGATTGCGAGATCATCAACAGCGGAGGAAACGGAATCTGGTTCGAGCAGGTCTCGGGCCAGGTGCGCAACAACATCTTCCGCAACATGGGCGCGACGGCGGTGGTTTCATTCGACGCTCAGGGATTGCTTGTCGCGCAGAACACGATCGTGGGAACGCGACACAACGGAATCGAGATTATTCGTCATCGTATCGGCGACGACGGAACGCTGGTCATAGACAACCGGATAGAAGATGCCGTCGCAGGCCCGGGCGGATCCGGTCAGTACGGCAATGCCATTAACACTTTTCGCGCTGCGAACGTGATCGTGAGAGGCAATCGCATTCGCAATTGCGACTTCTCTGCTGTCCGCGGCAATTCTGCCTCCAACATCCAGATCGTCGGCAACGTCGTGACCGACGTGCGCGAGGTCGCGCTGTATTCGGAGTTCGCATTTGAAGGCGCCGTGATCGCCAACAACGTCGTCGACATCTGCGCCATCGGCGCGGTCGCGTGCAACTTCAACGAGGGCGGTAGAATTGCAGTGGTGCAGGGAAACATCATTCGCAACATTTTCTCCCGACGAAAGGATCCGGCTCCGGATGATCGTGCCGGCATCGGCATCTCAGTCGAGGCGGATGTCTCGGTGACGGGCAACGTCATCGAGAATGCAGAAAGTTTCGGCATCTATGCGGGATGGGGCAAGTATCTGCGCGATGTTGCGATCACCGGCAACGTCATTCGCAATACTGACGTGGGAATCGCCCTGTCCGTAGCAGCGGAGGCCGGCCAGGCGCTTGTGCACAGCAACGTCATTTCCAACACCAAAACCGGCGGCGTGATCGGCTTCGATCACGCGAACCGCGCGTCGGGGGAATTGCAATCCGCTGCGGCGCAAAAGTCGCCGCGGCATTCCGTGGCGTCAAATCTCATTCGCTGACTGCGTCGGTCGATGCCATAATGCGGCGATGTTGACCGCATAGAGGGATCAATGCCGAAAGGAGCCCCCCATGGCGACACCTTCAGAGACCGCCGGCATCACCCGCGCCAACGCCGGCATGCAGGACATCAGCTGGAACATTCTGGGCCAGACCTATGTGCCGAAGTCGCGGACCGAGCATTCGTTCTCGTGGCACGCGACGCTTCCGCCCGGCACCTTCGTGCCGCCGCATATCCATCCGGACCAGGACGAGTATCTCTATATCCTGGAAGGCCGGCTCGATTTCATGCTCGATGGCGCCGACGAATTCGCCACACCCGGCGACCTGGTTCGGCTGCCGATGGGCCGACCGCACGGCATCTTCAACAAGTCGCAGCAGGTCGCCAAGACGCTGTTCTGGGTCTCGCCGACGCGTAGGCTCTATGATCTGTTCTGGGGCATCCACAACATGAAGGAGCAGAAGCCCGAGGACGTGGTCGCGCTCGCCGCCGAGCACAACATCCATTTCCTCCCGCCTCCGCAGGCGTAAATCGCGCCGCCAGACGTGTGATGCTATCGTTCAACGCTTCGGTCTTGGCGTGCCGCCGGTCGATGGTCGGGCCCCGGCCCCGGGCTTGGCCTTGATCGACGTCGATCGTCGTGCCGGTTTCTCCGGCTTTGCCGGGCTGAGGACATCGGCGACGGTTTCAAGCCGCTGCACAAGATGCGTCAATCGATCATCGGCGGACCCGCCGTGCACCGCCATTCCCCGATAGACCATGTCGGTGATGCTGTTCGCGGCGCCGTCGACGGAGAAATTCCCCTCGCCGCGCAGATAGCTCCAGGTGTGGTGTTCGACGCCGCCGAAAACCAGGTCGCGAACCATCCGCGTCGGAATGTCCGACCTGAACTCCCCGCTCTTCATCGCCGCGTCGATGATCTCGATCATGCGGCGCGTATAGGCCCGGTTCAACTGAAAGACCGTGGTCGAGCGATAATCCGGATCGGCGCGCAGCTCGGTGAACATGAAGCGGCAGAGCGCCGGCTCCTTGTGGATCACCGAGAGATGCTTCCAGATCAGGAAGCGCAGCCTGTTCCAGGTGCCGCTGATGTGGCTGAGCTGCTCGTCATAGTCGGAAATCATCTCATCATACCAGGCTTCCACCACCTTGATGAGAAGATCGCGCTTGTTGGAAAAATACCGGTAGATCGTGCCTTCGACCACGCCGGCGCGCTCGGCGATCTCGGCGGTCGAGGTGTCCTGATAGCCCTTCTCGGAGAATACCGTCCGCGCAGCCGCCATCAGATCCGAGACGCGCCGCTCCCGGGGCAGCCTGAAAACCTGACGACGCTCGGCGGATTCGCTCATGAGGTGTTTCTAGACCAACCCGGCACTCGTCGTCTGCCCCCTTTTCGTCGATCTCTTGCCTCGGTCACTACCGACCCTTGAACACCGGCGACCGCTTCTCGACAAACGCGCCGCAGCCTTCGTGGGCGTCCTCGCTGTCGAACACCAGGCTCACCATGCTGGCCTCATAGGCCAGGCCCGCCGCAAGCGTCATGTCGGCGCCATTGGTGATCGTCCGCTTCATCAGCTTCAGCGCCAGCGGCGACTTCTCCGCGATACGCGCCGCCAGTGCCATGGTCTCCCGCATCAGATCGGCCTTCGGCACGACCCGGTTGGCGAGGCCGAGCTTCACGGCGTCCTCGGCGCTGAGGTGGTCGCCTGTGAACATCAGCTCCTTGGCGACGCACGCTGCCATCTGGCGCGGCGCGCGCTGCGTACCGCCGCCCCCCGGAAAGATGCCAAGGGTGATCTCGGTCAGGCCGATGCGCGCGGTGTCGGCAAGGATGCGGATGTCGGTCGCCAGCATCAACTCCATGCCGCCGCCGAGCGCATAGCCGTTGACCGCGCAGATGGTCGGCTTCTCGGACATCTCCACCCGGCGGAACACGCGATGCACCAGGTCGGAGAATTCGACATAGTGCGCGAGGCCTTGCCGCGAGTTGAGGCCGGCAATATCGCCGCCAGCCATGAAAGCCTTGTCGCCCGCGCCGGTGATAATGATGACTCGCACTTTCTCGTCGGCCTCGCACGCGTCGATCGCACGCTCGAGTGCCTGCAGCATCGGCACATCGATGGCGTTCAGCCGCGCCGGCTGGTTCAGGGTGATGATGGCCAGCCGATCCCTGATCTCGGTCAGGACGATGTCGGTATCCTTGATGCCACTCACAGCCACTTTTCCACCTCGTGACGCTGGATCTTGCCGGTCGTGCTGCGCGGAAAGGCCTCGAACGCGACAAAGCGGACGTCCTTCGGGCGCTTGTAGCTTGCAAGCTCGCGCCGGCACATGGCCTCGATATCCGCGGCACTGAGCGCTTCATCGAGACGCGCGACGAAGGCGACCGGCACCTCGCCCCACCTGGCATCCCGCTGGCGCACCACCACCGCGTCGGCGACGCGCGGATCGGCCAGCAACACACGCTCGATCTCCGCGGGGTAAACATTCTCGCCACCCGACTTGATCATGTATTTGGCGCGATCGACGAAGTCGAAAGTGTTGTCAGGGTTTCGCCGGAACAGATCACCCATCCGGAACCAGCCGGTCGAAAAATCGCGCGCATTGGTATCGCTCGCATTCCAGTAGCCCGAGAATACCGTCGGCCCGCGGATCGCGACCTCGCCCGGTTCGCCGTCCGCGACCTCGTTGTTGTCGGGATCGACCAGGCGGACGTCGCACATCGCGCTCTGCCGCTTCGACAACGACAGCGGCACGACGCCCGGTGGAATCAGGGTGGCGGACGCCGGCGCAAGGCCGGTCTCCGTCGAGCCAAAGCTGTTCAGGAACGGCGCGCCGATCAGGCCCGAGAGCTCGGCAATCAGCTTGGTCGGCAGCAGATCCGCCATCGCGCCGACAACCTTCACGCCCTTCACCTTGACCGGTTTTTGCTGCAGCAGGCTGACCACGGGCTCGATCGAGCCCGGCATCAGCAGCAGCCAGCCGATCGCGTGGCGCGTGATGGCATCGACGATCTTTTCAGCATCGAAGCCGTCGATGATCACCACGGCGGCGCCCGACATCATCGCCCCCAATGTTTGATCGGTCGACCCCATATGGAACATCGGTGCCCACGCCACGAACCCATCGGTTGGCGCAGCGCCCATGTCGATCCGCAGCAGCGCGTTGCGCGCGATCTCGGCGCGATGGCTGATCAATGCGCCTTTCGGCAGACCGGTGGTGCCCGAAGTGTAGAGAATGACCAGGCCATCTTCGGGATCGACCTCGGTCACGATCGTATCCATCGCCAGCGCATCGACCGTGGCGTCGTAGTCGTCACCGAACACGATGACGCCGGCGCCACCGAGATCGAGCGCGCTCAACCCCGGTGCGAAGCGCGGCGAGACGACGATGAGCTTCGGTGTCACCAGGCTGATGCAATGCTGCAGCTCGGCCGGCGCCAGCCGCCAGTTCTGGCACGCGACGATGGCGCCGATGCGCGCGGCCGCGAGCTGGAGCTCGAGATATTCGGTGCGGTTCTCCGACAGCAGCGCGATCCGGTCGCTGTGCACCACCCCCTGCTCGCGCAGCAGAGTGGCAATCCGGCAGACCCGTGCATCGAGTTCGCCATAGGTCAGCCGCCGCGCATTCTCCTCGATTGCCAGCGCGGCCGGGTCGTACCGCACCCGCGAGTGAAACAACTCGTAGACCGAAATCCGCCCCGCGCGAGCGATGTCGTCCCTGGCCATCCCGGCCTCCCGTTCTGCCACCGCGCCTGTTGATGCGCGGCTGTTCATCCGTCACTCAACCGCGAGAGCTATCTGCCGCGAGCTTCTCGAGCCGGCGCGTCACCTGCCCGATCCGCGCCACATGATCCTTGCCGCGTATCGCCGCAGGCGCGGCAAGCCCGCTATAGACCAGTTCGGTGATCGCGTCCGCGGCCTCCTCGGGAGAGAAGTCACCCTCGCCGCGCAGCCAGGCCCAGCTGTGATGTTCGATGGCACCGTAGATCGTATCGCGCGCGAGCCGCGCCGACACATCGTTGCGGAACTCGCCAGCCGCCTGGGCGGCCTTGATCAGCTCGATGGTACGCCGCGTATAGGCCCTGTTCAGTCGAAACACCGCCGTCGATCGATAGCCGTCACTCGCGCGCAGCACCTGAAACACCAACCGGCACAACGCCGGCTCTTCATGAACCGTGACGAGGTGTCTCCACACCAGGAAGCGCAACCGGTTGCGGGTGCCGCGGATATTGCGCATCTCGTGATCGTAGTCGGAGAGCATGCCCGCATACCAATGCTCCACGACCTTGGTGAGCAGTGCGCGCTTGTTCTCGAAATAGCGGTAGATGGTGCCTTCGACGACCTGCGCGCGGTCGGCGATGTCGGAGATCAGCGCCGCGTCGTAGCCTTTTTCTTCAAAGACCCTGCGCGCGGCATCCATGATGTCGGCTACCCTGCGTTCGCGCGGCAGCCGGAATACGGATGGTCGGGGCGGCGGCTTGGTCATCTGCAGTCTCAGGCCGGCAAGGTCTTGCGCCTTGACAGGCTTGATGAGTTAAACTCATTTATTGTCCGGATGTCAAACTCGGTCGTTGACGTACAGCAATCGCGCATGCCCACAGATCTGACGAACTATAGGATACCACGGTAAAAGCGGAACTTTAGAGCGGTCTCTTTGCACCGGGCACTATAATGAATATGGTTCAATAGTCGGTGCGCGAAGGCCTTTTGACGACAATCAGGATCGGACCATGAGCGACAGCAACGCCGGGCTCGGCAACAGAGCGAACCTTTTCGACCTGTCGGACGAGCATCGTGAGGTGCTCGATCACGCCGACAAGTTCGCCCGCAACGAGCTGGCGCCGCTCGCCATTCGCATGGACGCTGAAGAATGGTGGCCCGCGGAGGCATTTCCGAAGATCGGCACCGCCGGCTTGTTCGGGCTGACCGTCGCACCGGAATTCGGCGGCGTCGGCAGCGACTTATTCACGAGCGGACTCGTGCTGCAGGCCTTCTCGCGCTGGAACCATGCGCTGGCGCTCAGCTGGGTGGCCCACGACAACCTCTGCCTCAACAATATCTATCGCAACGCCAGTGACGCGCTGTGCAGAAAATACCTGCCCGGCCTGTGCAGCGGCGAGAAGATCGGCGCGCTTGGATTGACCGAACCGGGCGCCGGCTCCGATGCACTCGGCTCGATGCGCACCACCGCGCGGCGCGATGGCGACCACTACCTCCTCAACGGCACCAAGATATTCATCACCAACGGCGCGGTCGCCGACGTGCTTCTTGTCTATGCCAAAACCGCGCCTGAAAAGGGTCCGCACGGCATTTCGGCCTTCATCGTCGAGAAGGATTTTCCCGGCTTTCAGGTGGCGCAAAAGCTGGAGAAGATGGGCTTTCGCGGCAGCCAGACGGCGGAACTCGTGTTCGACGACTGTCGCGTGCCCGCCGAGAATCTCGTGGGCGAGGAGAACCGCGGGGTCGCCGTGGTGATGAGCGGACTGAACCTCGAACGGGCGATGATCTCGCCGATTTGCCTGGGCATCAGCGAGCGCGCGCTGGAGCTCAGCATCGACTATGCCAAGACCCGCAAGCAGTTCGGCAAGCCGATCGCCGAATTCCAGATGATCCAGTCGAAGATCGCCGACATGTATGTCTGGATCGAGACGATGCGGACCTTCAACTACCGCGTCCTCGCCGCGGCCAACGACCTCGAGGTCGGCGGCGGCGGCCGCGGCGCGATCCACGCGCTGACCGCAGCCTCGGTGATGTATGCCGCCGACACCATGAACCGCGTGCTGACAGAAGCCGTCCAGATCCACGGCGGCTCCGGCTATATCTGGGATTCTGAAATCAACCGTCTGTACCGGGCGATCAAGCTGCTCGAGATCGGTGCGGGCACCACCGAGGTGCGCAAGCTCATCATCAGCCAGGAGCTGCTGAGGTAGCGGACGATTTCCGCCGTCATGCCCGCGCACGCGGGCATCCAGTACGCCGCAGCCTGTACGATAAGATCTCAGAGGCTCTGGAATACTGGATCCCCGCATGCGCGGGGATGACGCCGAGAACTTGGCAGCTACCGGAAGTATTCGGGCTTGGGAATCGTCCACAGTTCGCCCCACAATTTGCTGCCGCCATCGACGGTCAGCGTTTCGCCGGTGACGTACTTGCCCGATGGCGCCGCCAGATAGACGCAGGCTTCCGCCACATCGAACGCGTCGCCGAGCCGCTTCATCGGATTGCTGCGGTCGTAGCTTCGCCTGGCCTCCTCCGAGTAAACGGCCATCCCCTCGGTCTCGATGGCGCCTGGCGCGACGCAGTTGACGCGGATGTTCAGCGGCGCCCATTCGACCGCCACGGTGCGCGTCAGGCCGGCGACGCCTGCGCGCGCGGCGCAGGTGTGAGCCACGCCCGGCATGCCGCGGTCGACCACCGCGATGATGTTGACGATCACGCCGGGCCTTTTGGCATCGCGCCAGCCCTGCGCCGCGGTCTGCATCATCGACCAGGTGCCGGTGAGGTTGGTCTCGATCACCGCGCTCCAGCCCTTCGCCGCAAAGTCGATCGCCGCTTGCGGGAACTGTCCGCCGGCATTGTTCACCAGGATATCGAGCGGGGCGTGCTCAGTGAACGTTGCGAACAGCGCGGCGACTTCCTCCGGGTTGCGAATGTTGCAGGGGATGGTCTCGATCTTCAGGCCCGCTGCGCGCATGCCGGCAGCGGCAGCTTCAAGCTTGTCGACCTTGCGGCCGCAAATCGCCACACGCGCGCCGAGCCGTCCGAACAGCCAGGCCGTCGCCTTGCCAAGTCCGCTGCCGCCGCCCGAGATCAGGACGTTCTGTCCGGCAAACAGGTCGGGCCGATAGACGGTCGGCCAGGAGGCAAGCTGCGCATCGGAAAGACCGAATGTTTGAACGTCTGACATGCAGTCGACCTCCCTCATGAGCCAGGCCGGCGTAACCGGCCCGCCAGCCGTCCCGGACCATCGCGAACCTAGCAGGCGGATTTTTGCGTTGACATCGCGCCAGCATTGTCCGTTAATGAGGCCAATTCACTAACTGTGGACCTCGCGAACGTCAAGGCGCGGCATCCGCAAGCAATAACGACAGCGGCGCGCAAGTCGTCGGATACGGGAGGATAGCCTTGTGTTTCAGCCACAACTTCCTATGCCCGTAATCCACTCGCGACCTATGGCGGCGCGTGCGGGCCGACGCAACTCAGGACGGATATCTCCGTTCTGAGCAAATTGATGAGTTGAATTTATCTAGCGGTTGCCGTCGGGCGGCGACGGCGGGCACAACGGGCGGGCTTGAACTCATGCCGGAAGTTCTGATCGAGCGGCGCGACGCCGTGCAGTGGATCACGATCAATCGTCCCGATCGGCGCAACGCGATCAATGAGGCGGTGATCGAAGGCATCGCCGACGGGATTCGGCAGGCCACAGGCGACGGTGCCATACGCGCGATCGTGCTGACCGGCGCCGGCGACCGCGCGTTCTGCGCCGGCGGCGATCTCAATCCTGCCGCGGATGGCGCGCCTTTCACCGTCGATCCTGCCAAGCCGCGCAATTACGTGGTCAATCTGTTCAAGCTGATGGAGGAGTGCGATCTGCCAATCGTCGCCCGCGTCAACGGCCACGCGCTGGCCGGCGGCCTTGGCCTGCTCTGCGCCTGCGACCTCGCGGTCGCCACCGACAGCGCGACGTTCGGCACGCCGGAAACCAAGATCGGCCTGTTTCCGATGATGATCATGCCGCATTTGATGCGGGTGATCCCGGCGCGGCGGCTGATGGAATTGTGCATCACCGGCGAAGCGCTGACCGCGCAGGAAGCGCTCGAGGCCGGCCTCGTCAATCACATCGCGCCTGCCGCCGAGCTCGACAGCAAGCTCGCCTGGCTGCTGGAACGTATCGTCGACCGCTCACCGACCGGCATCCGTCTCGGCAAGATCGCCTTCCACGCGATGCGCGACATGACGATCCGCGCAGGCTGGGAATACGCGCAACTGATGCTGCCGATGATGGCGCAGACGCAGGACGTCCGCGAAGGCATGCGCGCGTTCGCGGAAAAGCGCACCCCGAAATTCACCGGCAAGTGAGCGGGCGATGAGCGCGACCCTTCGCATCGGCGGCGGCGGCGGCTTCTGGGGCGACACCGAGCACGGCGCCATCCAGTTGGTCGAGCGCGGCGGCATCGATGTCCTGATCATGGACTATCTGGCCGAGATCACGATGTCGCTGCTCGCGCGTGCACGCGCCCGGCAGCCGAAGGCCGGTTTTGCGCCCGATTTCGTTGCGCTGGTCGGCCGGCTGGCGCCAACGCTTGCGGAAAAGAAGATCCGCGTGGTGGTCAACGCCGGCGGCGTCAATCCGCTCGGCTGCCGCGAAGCAGTCGAAACCGCCCTGAAGCAGGCAGGCATCGAGCTGCGCGTCGCCGTCGTCACCGGCGACGACCTGATGCCGATCGCCGAAGAGCTGCGCCGGCAAGGCTCCACCGAGATGTTTTCCGGAGCGAAGCTGCCGGACGATCTGTGGAGCATGAACGCCTACCTCGGCGCATTCCCGATCGCCGCTGCATTGTCGAGTGGGGCCGACATCGTCATCACCGGACGCTGCACCGACAGCGCGCTGGCCCTGGGGCCGCTGATCCATGCCTTCGGCTGGGCCGCGGACGACTACGACCGCCTCGCCATGGGTAGCCTCGTTGGCCACATCCTCGAGTGCGGCACCCAGGCGACCGGCGGCATCACCACCGACTGGCAGGACGTGCCGGGCTGGGACGACATGGGCTTTCCGATCGCCGAATGCAGCAGCGACGGATCGTTCACGCTGTCCAAACCCGCCGGCACCGGCGGTCTCGTCAACCGGCAGACCGTCGCGGAGCAGGTCGTCTATGAGATCGGCGATCCGCGCCACTACGTCCTGCCCGACGTGGTGTGCGATTTCAGCGGCGTCACCATCGAGGACACCGGCCCGGACCGGGTCAAGATCACCGGCGCGCGCGGCGCGCCGCCCACATCGACCTACAAGGTCAGCGCCACCCATGCCGATGGCTTCAAGGCGACCGGCACCATGATGATCGCCGGGCGCGATGCCGCCGCCAAGGCGCGCAGGACCGCCGAGGCCATCCTGACGCGCAGCCGCAGGCTCATGACCGGGCGCAACCTCGGTGACTTCCGCCGCACCTCGGTCGAGGTGCTCGGCGCCGAGGACACTTATGGGGCGCATGCGCGCGCAGCGGCGGCACGCGAGGTGATCCTCAAGCTCGCGGTGCATCACGACGACAAGGACGCGTGCGAGATCTTCGCCCGCGAGTTCCTTCCGAGCGCGACCGCGATGGCGCAGGGCATCACGGGCTTCGCCGCCGGCCGGCCGAAGGTCGCGCCGCTGGTGCGGCTGCACTCCCTGCTCGTCGACAAGGCAAAGGCGACGCCGCGCGTTTCGATCGGCGAGAAGACCTTCGACGTCAAGGATCAGGCGCCAGCAGTTGCAGCGACGCCGGCGACCGCACCGGCCGCGGCGCCTGCGCGTCTACCGGAAGGACCGCTTGCCGAGGTCCCGCTGATCGCGCTCGCCTATGGCCGCAGCGGCGATAAGGGTGACAGCGCCAACATCGGTATTCTGGCGCGACGACCGGAATTCCTGGCCGCCATCGACGCCTCCCTCACCGCCAACGCAGTGAAAACCTACTTCGCCCATATCGTCGCCGGCCCGGTCGAACGCTTTCCGCTGCCGGGCCTGCACGGCTTCAACTTCGTGCTGCACGAGGCGCTCGACGGCGGCGGCGTTGCCTCGCTCCGTCACGATCCGCAGGGCAAGGCCTTCGCACAGATGCTGCTCGATGCGCCGGTCAAGGTGCCGGCGGCGTGGCTCGCACCACGCGGGCTGCTCGCAGATTTCGTCGCGAAGGAGGCCTGACGCATGGGCGCGATCCTTTCGCTCGCCAACGTGCAGGTGTTCTACGACCGCGCCATCGAGGCGCTGCGCGACATCTCCATCGATATCGCCGATGGTGCCATCGTCGCTCTGCTCGGCTCCAACGGCGCCGGAAAATCCACCGTGCTGAAGGCGATCTCCGGCGTGCTCGCGCGCGAGGACGGCGAGATCCGCGGTGGCACGGTGACGCTCGACGGTGAGGACATCAGCAGCTGGGCCGCCGAGCGGATCGTCTCCCGCGGCCTGGTGCAGGTTCCGGAGGGGCGCGCGCTGTTCGCGACGCTGACCGTCGAGGAGAACCTCCTGATGGGCGGCTACACACGCGACCGCTCTGACCTGCGCGACGCGCTCGCCGGCGTCTACGATCTGTTTCCGCGGATCAAGGAACGCCGGCAGCAGATTTCCGGCTACCTGTCGGGTGGCGAGCAGCAGATGGTGGCGATCGGACGCGCGCTGATGGCGCAGCCGCGCATCCTGATGCTCGATGAGCCGTCGCTCGGGCTCGCGCCGCAGATCGTCGATGGCATCTTCGACACCATCACGCGGCTGAACAGCGAACGAAAGCTGACGGTGCTGCTGGTCGAGCAGAACGCCCAGCTTGCGCTGTCGGTGGCGAGTTACGGCTACATCATGGAGAACGGCCGCATCGTCCTCGACGGCCCGTCCGCGCGGCTGCAGGCCAATCCCGACGTGCAGGAGTTCTATCTCGGCTTCGGCGAAGCCGGCGAGCGCAAGAGCATGCGCGAGGTCAAGCACTACAAGCGCCGCAAAAGGTGGCTGTCATGACCGCGCTGCTCACGCTGGAAAACCTTTCCAAGAGCTTCGGCGGCATCAAGGCCGTGTCCGACGTCAGTTTCTCCGTGGAGCAAGGCACCATCTGCAGCCTGATCGGCCCGAACGGCGCCGGCAAGACCACGGTCTTCAACCTGATCAGCGCGATCTTCCAGCCTTCCGGCGGGCGCGTGCTGTTCGACGGCGGCGAGATCACGCGGCTGCCGACCTACGCGCTGGCCCGCCTCGGCATCGCCCGCACATTCCAGAACCTGGCCGTGTTCAAGCACGAGACGGTGGTGAACAATCTCCTGGTCGGCATGCACACCCATTTGAAGGCCGACCCGTTCTCAGCGGCGGTGTTTTTCGGCCGCGCCCGGCGCGAGGAAATCGCTGCACGCGAGCGTGCGGAGGAAATCATCGAGTTCCTCGAGATCGAGGACATCCGCGACCAGCCGGTCGGCACGCTGTCCTATGGCCTGCAGAAGCGCGTCGAGCTCGGCCGCGCGCTGGCGATCCGGCCGCGACTGTTGCTGCTCGACGAGATGGTCTCCGGCATGAATCAGGAAGAACGCGAGGACATCGCCCGCTTCATCCTCGACCTGAAGGATGAACTCGGGCTGACCGTGCTGATGGTCGAGCACGACATGGGCATCGTCATGGATATTTCCGACCATGTCTGCGTGATGAATTACGGCGCCAAGATCGCTGAGGGGACGCCCGCGGAAGTCTCCGCCAATCCGGCGGTGATCGATGCCTATCTGGGCGCGCGGAGGTCGGCGGCATGACCTCCCGCGATCTAGCTCCCGCGGCGCTCGCCAAACTGACGATGCCGCAGGTCTTGAAGCGCCGCGCCGACGCGCATCCGCAACAGCTGGCGCTGCGTGAAAAGGATCGCGGCATCTGGCACGAGATCTCGTGGCGGCAGTATTTCGAGAACGCACGACGATGCGCGATCGCTCTCTACGCCCTCGGCTTCCGCGCCGGCGATCGTCTCGCGGTGGCGAGCGAGAATACGCCCGAATGGTTCTATACCGACATGGCCGCGCAGATGCTGGGCGGCGCCTGTCTCGGCGTCTATCCGACCAATCCCTGGCCCGAGCTGCAATACATCGTCCGCCACTCCCGGGCGAAACTGGTGATCTGCGGCGACCAGGAGCAGACCGACAAGGTGATCGACGCCCAGCGCTTCGAGAGCGGCCTGCCCGATCTCACCCGCATCGTCTGCGTCGACATGAAGGGTATGCGGCATTATCGCCAGAACAACCTGATGTCGTTCGCAGCGCTGCTCGAACTCGGCGAAAGGTGTGAGGCAGACTACGGCGCGCTGGTCGACCAGGCGCTTGCCGCCGGACGGCCGGACGATGTCGCGGTGATCGTCTACACCTCCGGCACCACGGGCATGCCGAAGGGCGCGATGCTCACCCATCGCAACATGCTGTACTCCGCCTCGCAGGTGGTCGAGACCACCGGCCTCGACGCCTCGACCTACTCCGTCGTCTGCTATCTGCCGCTCTGCCACGTGGCCGAACGCAGCTTCTCGACGCTGATGCATCTTCTGACCGGCTGCGTCGTCTCGTTCGCCGAGTCGGTCGACACGGTGGTGACGAACCTTCGCGAAATCGCCCCGCTCGGCTTCCTCGGCGTCCCGCGGATCTGGGAGAAGATGCAGCAGAGCGTGCAGTACCGCATCAAGGATGCACGCCCCCTGCAGCGCTACGTGTTCGAGACCTGCATGCGGCTCGGCGCCCCGATCGCCGAGCGGCGCCTGAACAATGGCGGGCGGCTTGCTGGCTTCGGCGATCGCATCATGTTCCTGCTGCTGTGGCTTGCCTGCTATCGCAGCCTGCAATGCTTCCTCGGCCTGAACCGGGTGCGCAACGGCTTCTGCGGCGGCGCGACGGTCTCGCCGAGCGTGCTGATGTTCTTCTGGATCATCGGCGTCCCGGTCTACCAGATCTACGGCATGACCGAGGCCGCCGGCGTCACCCACATGCAACAGCCGGGCTACACGATGTCCGGCCGTTCGGGTCTTTTGATCGCCGGGCTTGAGCAGAAGCTCGCCGACGACGGCGAGTTGCTGTTGCGCGGTGCCTCCGTGTTCGTCGGCTATCTGTTCGACGAGGCTGCGACCGCGCGCACGTTACAGGATGGCTGGCTGCACACCGGCGACATCGTCAAGTTCGAACCGAATGGCGAGATCAGCGTCTACGACCGCAAGAAGGACATCATTATCACCTCCGGCGGCAAGAACATCACCCCGTCGCTGATCGAGAACGCGCTGAAGGATTCACTCTATATCCGCGAGGCCATCCTGCTTGGCGACGGCCGCAAGTTCCTCGCCGCCCTGATCCAGATCGACTACGACACGGTCGGCCAGTGGGCTCAGCAGCAACGGCTGCCCTACACCACGTACCGCAATCTCGCCGAGCACCCGGAAATCTTCGACCTGGTCCAGACCGAGGTCGACAAGGTGAATGCGCGCTTCGCCCGGGTCGAGAACATCCGCAAGTTCGTCATCCTCGCCAAGGAGCTCGACCACGACGACGGCGAGCTCACCGCCACGATGAAGATCCGCCGCCGGGTGATCGACGAGAAATTCAGTGCCGAGATCAAGACGATCTACGGGAGCGCGGCATAATGGAATTCTTCGCGCTGCTCACCGCCTCCGGCCTGGTCTCGGGTGCCGCTTACGGCATGATCGCGATGGGCTTCGCGGTCATCTACAAGGCGACCGGCGTCGTGAACTTCGCCCAGGGCGAGCTCGTGATGCTGACCGCCTACATCGCCTTCTCGATCGCAAGCTCGCTCAGTTTGCCGTTTCTCGCGCTGATGGCCGTCACCATTCCGGTCGCCATGCTGATCGGCCTGCTGCTCGAGCGCGTCTTCATCCGTCCGATGCTCGGCGAGCCGCAGTTCGCGATCGTCATGGTCACCATCGGCCTCGCCGTCATCCTGCGCGGCACGACCATCATGATCTGGGGGCCCGATCCGTTCGATTTCCCGATCGGTCTGCCGCGCGAGGTGATCCGGATCGGCCCGCTGCCCTTCTATCCCGCGCAGCTCGTGGCGATGGCGGCGCTCGCAGTTCTGGTCGCGGCGGCTTACGCCTTCATGCGCTTCAGCCGCTACGGCATCGCCATGCGCGCGGTGGCGGCCAACGAGAAGGCGGCGATGCTGATGGGTATCGCGGTCAACCGTATCCACAGCCTCGCCTGGGTGTTGTCGTCGGCCATCGCCGCGGTCGCCGGCGTGCTGTTCGCTGCGAACTTCAAGCTTGGCCCCGATCTCTGGTTCCAGGGCCTGAAGTCGTTTCCCGCGGTGATCCTCGGCGGCCTCGACTCCATCGTCGGTGCCGCGATCGGCGGGCTGGTGATCGGCGTCATCGAAAACCTGGCGCAGGGCTACCTGGGCCAGGGCCTGCGCGAAATCGCCGGCTTCGCCGTCATCGTCATCGTGCTGATGGTGCGCCCCTACGGCCTGTTCGGCGAACGCGAAATCGAGCGGGTGTGAGATGAGAACCGGAAGTTTCAAGCGCTCCTATGCCGAGTTGACCGCGCTGACCGACAGCGCGCTGGCGTGGACATCGGTCGCGATGCTGGTCGCGGCGCTGCTGCTGATGCCGCTGGCCGCGGGCAACTACACGCTCACCATCGCCACCGCCGCGATGGTGGCAATCGTTGGCGCTGTCGGCTTGAACCTGTTGACCGGCATGACCGGGCTGATCTCGGTCGGTCAGTCCGGCTTTCTCGCCATCGGCGCCTACGCCAACGGCATCCTGCTCGCCGACTATCACTGGCCGATCTGGTTTTCCCTGCCGGCGGCCGGCGCGATCGCCGCGGTTCTCAGCCTGCTGGTTGGCATCCCCTCGCTGCGGTTGAAGGGCCTTTATCTCGCCATTACCACCCTGGCGTTCGCCTTCATCGTCAACCACGTGATCCTCTATGCGGAGAAGCTGACGCACGGCCCGAACGGCATCTTCCTGCCCAAGGTGTTCGTGTTCGGCTTCGATCTCGCGCGCGACCGCAACCTGTTCTACTTCGTGCTGGCGGTGACGGTCGTCATCGTGCTGATCGCGCTCAACCTCGCGCGCACGCGGATCGGCCGCGCCTGGATGGCGATCCGTGACCACGACATCGCCGCGCGCGTGATGGGCATCGACCTCGTCCGCTACAAGCTGCTCGCCTTCATGATCTCGTCCTTCATCGTCGGCATTGCCGGCGCATTGCTGTCGCTGCAGATCCGCTTCGTCAATGTCGACGTGTTCGGGCTGATCCTGTCGATCGAGGCGCTCGCCATGATCATCCTCGGCGGCCTTGGCTCGATCGCCGGCGCGATCCTCGGCGCGGTGTTCCTGACGCTGCTACCGGAAGTGATCCGCATCGCGTTCGCGACTTTCGGCGATCCCAACTCGACCACCTACACCACCTACGTCTACGAGATTCGCGGCATCGCCTATGGCGTGGTGATCGTCGCGTTTCTGCGCTTCAAGCCGGACGGACTGATCGGCCTGTGGCGTGACATCCGCAAGTACTGGAGCAACTGGCCGCTCGCGCATTGAACAAATCGATAAACAAGAAGGGAGAGACACGATGAAAAGAACACTGGCATTCAGCCTCGGCATTCTGCTGCTGTCGGGAGCGGGCGCATTCGCTGCCGAACCCGGCATCACCGACACCGAGATCAAGATCGGCGACGTCAACATCCTGACCGGCCCGGCCTCGTTCATCGGCCGGGCGGTGTCGCTCGGATCGAAGATCGCCGCCGCAGAGATCAATGCGGCCGGCGGCGTCAACGGCCGCAAGATCGTGATGGCCACGGAAGACGACGGCTATGTGCCGTCGCGCTCATTCCAGGCGCTGAAGAAGCTGATTGAAGTCGATCGCATCTTCGCGCTGAACGGCACCTCGGGCACCGCCAACATACTGGCCATGATGCCACTGATCACCGACAGCAACCTTCCCGTCGTGGTGACCACCGCGCCGAACGAACTAGTCTATACGCCGGTGCGGCCGACCGTCTTCACGGTGGGCGCCACCTATCAGGACGCGTTCTTCGCGCAACTCAAATACATCCATGAGAAGGTGCAGCCCGCCAACGCCGTCTATGGCCTGATCCGCCAGGATGACGACTTCGGCGTGGCGATCGAGGAAGGCTATGACCGTGCGATCAAGCAGTTCAAGCTGAAGGACGCTATCCGCCTGAAGTACAAGCGTGGCCAGACCAACTTCGCTGCAGAGGTCGCGCAACTGCGCGATGCCGGCGTCACCGTGCTCGCCAACGGCGCCATCATCGCCGGCGCTGCGAACGTGCTGAGCGAAGCGCGCAAGCTCAATATGGACCTGAAGGTGGCCGCAGTCTGGAGCGAGGACATGCCGCCGTCGGTGAATCTGTCTGCGCCGGCGGCCTATCCTTATCTCGTCGGCGAGTATGTCGCGCTGAACGATGCGGCGAACGAGAAGTTCCTGGCGCATGCGAAGAAGTTCGCGACTGAGGATGAGCTCAAGGCCTTCAATCGCTACACCGTGCTGACCTATGCGGGTCTGAAGGTGATGGCCAAGGCGATGGAAGGTTGCGGCAAGAACCTGACCCGGGCCTGCACCGTCGAGCAGCTTCGCAAGGTCAAGAACTTCGACACCGCAGGACTGATGGCCCCTCTGAGCTTCGACAACCCGAAGCAGCTGTCGGGCACCGCGGTGAAGGTCTACCAGCTCGAACTCGACAAGAAGATCTTCAAGTCACTCACCGACTTCGTTCAGTACTGATGTGAGAGGCAGGCGCCTCGGCGCCTGCCTCCACCCCATTGACGGCAATCGCTTCATGACAAGACCTCCTCCCTTCCGCCGTGTCCTGATCGCCAATCGCGGCGAGATCGCCGTGCGCATCCTGCGCACGCTGCACGATCTCGGCATCGAGGGCATCGTCGTTCACCACGCGGTGGATGCGGGAAGTCCTGCAGTTCGCCTTGCCGACCGCGCCATCGAGATCACGGGCCGCAGTCCGGTGGCCGCCTATCTCGACGCCAGGCAGATCGTTGCCGCGGCGACAACCGCCGGCGCCGAGGCCATTCACCCGGGCTACGGCTTCCTGTCCGAGAACGCCGATTTCGCCCGGATGGTCGAAGCGGCCGGCATCGCCTTCGTCGGACCGACCGTGGATGCGATCGAGTTGATGGGCGACAAGATCCGCGCCCGCGCCTTCGTCGCCAAACACGGCTTCCCGGTGGCGCCTTCGGCCATCGAGGACGACGACCCGAAGAGTTTTGTCGCACGTGCGCGCGAGGTCGGCTTCCCGCTGCTGATCAAGCCCTCGGCCGGTGGCGGCGGTAAGGGCATGCGCGTCGTTCGCGATCCGTCTACCCTGAGCGATGAGATCGTACGCGCCCGCAGCGAGGGCGAGCGCTACTTCGGCGACGGACGGCTCTATGTCGAAAAGTATATCGAGCAGCCGCGCCATATCGAGGTGCAGGTGCTGGGCGATGCGCACGGCAATGTCGCGCATCTGTTCGAACGCGAATGCTCGGTGCAGCGACGCTTCCAGAAGATCGTCGAGGAAACACCCTCGCCGGCGCTCGATGACGCCCAGCGCAAGGCGATCTGCGAGAGAGCAGCGGGCATCGCCCGGGCCGCGAACTATCGCAATGCCGGCACCATCGAATTCATCTACGGCAAGGGCGAGTTCTATTTCCTCGAAATGAACACCCGCCTGCAGGTCGAGCACCCGGTCACGGAGATGGTCACCGGCATCGATCTGGTGCGCGAGCAATTGCGTGTCGCAGCGGGTGAGAAACTCGGCTTTGCGCAGCACGATGTGCGGGTCTCGGGCCACGCCATCGAGTTCCGGCTCTATGCCGAAAGCCCCGCGCGCAGCTTCACGCCCACCACCGGCAAGGCGCTGGCGCTGCGATGGCCGGACGGGTCCGGCGTACGCATCGACAGCGGCATCGTTCAGGGTCAGCCCATCACATCCGCATTCGATCCGATGCTCGCCAAGCTGATCGTCCATGGCGGCGACCGCACCGAGGCGATCGCTCGCGCCGACGCCGCGCTGTCGCGCTTCGCGTTGCTCGGCTGCGAGACTAACGCGACCTTCCTGCGCCGCCTGGTCAATCACGCAAGCTTTGCCGCTGGCGAAATTCATACGGGCTTCCTTGACGCCAATCCGGAGCTTGCCGCGGAACCGCCTCCCTCGCCCGCGACCGTGACGCGGCTGCTCGCTGCGGCGGCGCTCTCGACGCGCTCCGTGCGCGATGCTGCCGACGCGATCCCATCCCTGCACGCCGCAATCGGCGGATGGCGGAACTGACATGCGCCACAGTTTCAAGCTCAACGACGAGGTCCACACCTGCTGGCTCGGCCGCCACGCGACAGGATACGCGCTCGACATCGACGGCGTCGAACATCGGGTCGCAGTCGAGTCCGACGGTTGCGGCGGCCACCGCCTGACGGTCGCCGGGAAGACGATCGACGCGCTGATCGCGGTCGATGGCGACACCATCCATGTCCACCTCGACGGCCGTCACTGGGCGCTGCGCTATCTCGAACCCATCGAGCTTTATGCCGGCGAGTCCGGGACGTCAGCTGACGACGTCGCGACCGCGCCGATGCCAGGTGTCGTTGTCGCCGTGCACACAACACCGGGTGCGCAGGTGACCCGCGGCGACACCTTGATGGTGATCGAAAGCATGAAGCTGGAGACCGCGATCAAGGCCTGGCGCGACGGCACGGTCGAGACGATTCACGTCGCCGAAGGGCGGACTTTCGAGCGGTCCGCTGCACTGGTGACGTTCGCGGCAGAGGCGAGAGGCTAGGCGATGCGTAGAATAGAGACCCGGCTCGACATCCATTCCGACGAATTCCGCGCCAATGCCGCGCACAACCTGGGCGTCGCGGCCGAATTGCGGGAGCGGCAGCATCGCGCAAGGCTCGAACGGCCGCAACGCGACCTCGACCGGCTCGCCCGCCAGAACAAGATGTTCGTGCGCGATCGCATCGAGATGCTGCTGGATCCCGGCACGCCGTTTCTCGAACTGTCCACGCTGGCCGCCAACATGGACTATGACGGCGACGTGCCGGGCGCCGGCAACATCAGCGGTATCGGCATCGTCGCGGGGCGCGAGGTGATCATCCGCGCCGACGACGCCAGCGTCAAAGGCGGCGCCTGGTATCCGCTGACGATCAAGAAGATGGTCCGCACGCTGGACATCGCTATCGAGAACCGGCTGCCGGTGATCCACATCTGCGACAGCGCGGGCGGGTTCCTCCCTGCCCAGGCCGAACTGTTCGCCGATCGCTATTATGCCGGGCGCATCTTCCGCAACCAGGCGATCCTTTCCAAGATGGGCGTGCCGCAGGTTGCGCTGGTGATGGGCCATTGCACCGCGGGTGGCGCCTATATTCCGGCGCTGAGCGAATATAGCGTGATCGTGCGCGGCACTGGCGCCATCTTCCTCGGCGGTCCGCCGCTGGTGAAAGCCGCAACCGGCGAGGTCGTGACCGTCGAAGAGCTCGGTGGCGCCGACGTGCATACGCAGATTTCGGGAACCGCGGACTATCCGGCAGCCAACGAGCAACAGGCGATCGCAATTGCGCGCGAGATCGTCGCCCGGTTCCGCCGCCGCGAAAAGTTCGCGATCGAGCGCATCGATCCCGAGCCGCCGCACTACGATCCACAAGAGCTGTACGGCATCATTCCGCGCGACATCAAGGTGCAGTTCGACATGCGCGAGGTGATTGCACGCATCGTCGACGGCAGCCGCTTCCATGAGTATCAGCCGGCTTACGGAACCACGCTGGTCTGCGGCTTCGCGCATATCTTCGGCTACAAGGTCGGCATCCTCGGCAACAACGGCGTACTGTTCAACGACTCGTCGCTGAAGGGTGCGCATTTCATGCAGCTCTGCAACCAGAACCGCACGCCGATGATCTATCTGCAGAACATCACCGGCTACATGGTCGGCCGGGAGTATGAGCATCGCGGCATCACCAAGGACGGCGCCAAGATGATCATGGCGGTCGCGGGCTCCGAAGTGCCGAAGATCACCGTGATGATCAACGGATCGTTCGGCGCGGGCAATTACGGCATGTCCGGGCGCGCCTTCGATTCGCGGTTCCTGTTCACCTGGCCGCAACACCAGATCTCGGTCATGGGCGCCGAGCAGGCTGCCAACGTGCTGGCCGACATCAAGGTCAAGCAGCTCAAGCGCGCGGGGCAGGAACTGGGCGGAGCCGAGATTGCCGCGATCCGCGAGCCGATCCTGGAGGAGTACCGGCGGCAATCCAGCGCCTATTACTCGACCTCGCAACTCTGGGACGACGGCATCCTCGATCCGGTCGACACCCGCAATGCCCTTGGCATCGCGTTGTCGGCAACGCTAAATGCGCCAATCGAGGAACCGCGTTTCGGCGTGTTCCGCATGTAACGGCGAGCACGCATAGTTGAAACAGGCGCCCCTACCGCAAATCGAGTTCTATTTCGACTTCGCCTCACCGTTCGCCTGGCTGATCGCCGACGGGCTGGCCGAGCTCGCAACGCGTCACGGATGCGAGGTGACATGGCGTCCGGTGCTGCTGTTCGCGGTGTTCAAGGCGCTCGGCCTGCCGGCACCGCTGGAGGTCGAGACACGGCGGCGGTATCTCCTGCGCGACATGGAGCGCTCCGCGCAGGTCTATGGCATGCCGTATCGTCATCCGACGGTCTTTCCGGCGGTCTCGCCGCTGCCGGCGCGGATGTTCTACGCCATCGACAGCCTCGACAGGACGCTGGCAAAGCGCTTCGCCCGCGCGACGCTGGAGGCCCACTACGTCCACGACCGCGACATCACCAAGCCTGAGGTGATGGCCGAGGTCGCACGCAAGCTTGGCCTTGCTGCCCCCGATATCGCCGCGGCCGCGGCGGGTGACGTGGCCAAGACGCGGCTCCGCGAAGCGGTCGACTCCGCCGTTGCCAAAGGCATGATTGGCTCGCCCTACGTCCTGATTAATGACGAGCCGTTCTTCGGTGCCGACCGCCTGCCCCACATGGAATGGTGGCTGCAAAATCACGCGCGTCGCGCGTAACTTTCGCACCAGCGTCCGCGCTACCGCTTCGCCGCTTGCGGCGCAAATCCTGCCTTGGCCGCATAGCCGCGCACGATCGCTTCGCGCGCCTCGTAATTCAGCACCGCGTCGATGTCGTCAAAGCCTTGCGGCGCAAGCTCCTCGACGGCATCGATCACTCCCTCCGGGCCGCCGCGCCGATTCGCCGCCACAATCTCGGCCGTCATCGGCAGCCGCTGCTTTTCGTAAGTTGCCAGTGCCTGACGCGGATGCTCTGCGAGTGCTAGCGCATCGGCGAGGCAGCGTGCGTCCAGAATGGCCTGTGATGCGCCGTTGGAGCCGACCGGATACATCGGGTGCGCCGCATCGCCGAGCAGGGTCACGCGGCCATGCGACCAGTAGGGCAGCGGATCGCGATCGCAGCACGGAAACTCCCAGAACTCCGGCGTGGCATGGATCAGCGCCGCAAGATCGACATGGGGAATGACGAAGCCCGCTACATGCGGCATTACCTCCTCGCGCTTGCCTGCCCGCGACCAGTCTTCGCGGCGCGGCGGCGGCGTCGAACCGTCGCCGATCCGCACCATCATGGCCCAGTTGGTCAGCCGACGTGTTGGCGCCGAGCCCTCCGCGATCGGGTAGACCACCGCCTTGGCGTTGTTCCCACCGGCAATGATCATGGAGCGGCCGGTCAGGAACGCCGGCCAGTCGCTGGCGCCGCGCCACAGCATCGTTCCGTTCCAGCACGGCCGGCCTTCGTCGGGAAACAGCGTTTGACGCACGGTGGAATGAATGCCATCGGCGCCGATCAGGATGTCGCCGCGCGCGGTTTCGACATGGGCGCCTGAACGATCGAAGAAGTGCGCGATCGCGCCGCCTTCGTCCTGGGTGAAGGCGCCGAGCCGGCAGCCGGTGTGGATCGCGTCGCCCCCGAGCCGCTCGACCGCCGCCTCGTGGATCAGACTCTGCAGCCGCCCGCGGTGGATCGAAAATTGCGGCACGTCGTGGCCAGCATCGAGCCCGCGCTTCTCGTGCCAGACCTGCTGGCCGCGCCGGGTGAGATAGAACAACTCCGCGGTGCGGATGGCGACATCGTCAAGCCGCTCCAGCAAGCCGAGCTCGGCAAGCTCGCGGATCGCATGCGGCAGCGTGTTGATGCCGACGCCGAGCTCGCGAATCTGTTCCGACTGCTCGAACAGCTCGCAATCGAGGCCACGGGCGCGCAGCATCAACGCCGTCGTCAATCCTCCAATGCCACCGCCGACAATGATTGCCTTCATTGTTCCGCTCCACGCTTTTGCGCGGAGCTAGTGGACTGACTCTAACGCTTGCTTCCCTCGTTTGACAGCGGCGAGCACGCGTTTGGGATCGGCGGTCCAGACAAAGGGTCTTGGCTCGGAGTTTGTTTCTGCGATGAAGCGGTCGATGGCCGCC